>Ga0070734_10000950_pt1 | contig 48447 bp, 39 predicted proteins | sample Coa_R1_8_FD_66444 | JGI IMG/M metagenome (GOLD analysis project Ga0070734, IMG submission 66444) | Surface soil microbial communities from Centralia Pennsylvania, which are recovering from an underground coalmine fire - Coalmine... | ecosystem: Environmental > Terrestrial > Soil > Unclassified ...
GGCTCCTGCCGCCTGATCGCAGTCCTCGCCGGATATCAGTCCTCAGAGATCAATCTCAACACCTTCACCATCGGAAAAGATCTCAAGCTGCCGGAGTTGATTCTGACACCTGACGCGAAGCACTAGCAGCAGGCAAGGGCGCTTGGGTAGGCGGAGCGCCGTTTGGAGCCAATCTCCGAGTGGGCGACAATCCTGACGCAGCCGCATCGGCCATATCCGCATATGGACTCTCCGAATGAAGAGGCGGTCCGCACTTCCGAGCCTACGCTCTACGCCGGCTTAATGGCCGAGGTGTCCGTGTCCTATCATGATGACTGAACTCACATGCCTTTTGATTCTCAGAATGCCGGTCCCCTGCTCGCCACGCTCGCTCGCCTGTTGGCCGCCGACGGCGCGGCAAGAGAGGTCGCCGTGCTGGCGGAGGCGCAAGCCACTATTGAACAGACGGGCTATGACAATTGGGACGGCGGACAGAATTTCTACGCGGTCCGACTGGAGGTCCCGGTTGGGCTTTACTGCCAGTTCGACGATAGCCAACGGCAAGAACTCGAGAAGGCCATTCTAGACAAGATTCAGCCTCTGCTTCGAGGATCTCCTGGCGAGCATGTGGACAACGTCATTTTGGCCCCACAAATGTACGCTGATGACCGATGGCAGGAGAAGGCAAAGGCGTGGGTTGCAGGAAATGGGGTTACGAATCAAGGTCGCGTTCGTTCCAATAACATCGCGGCGCGTGAATTTGACGGACTTCTTTTTCGATCGCAACCCGAGATCGAACTCTACCAGGCTCTCAAAACCAGTGGCGTATCGTTCGCACCGCTACCCGTGTTTATCCGCGGCGGCGAAAGCTATCGGCGGATCGAGCCTGATTTTGTGATCGTCAAAGGCGGAATAATGATGGCGGTCGAAGTGGACGGCGACACAGTCCACCATGAAACGCCGGCCGAGGCGCACAACCGGCTTACGATGTTGGCACACGAAGGGGTTCACATTGAGCGGGTAAACGCCACGGAGTGCGACAGCGCGGAAAAGGCGAGGAATTGTGCGAAACGCTTGTTGGAGGTGATGGCGAAAATGAAACTCGCTAAGTAGCGGCTGATGCACCTTCACGTTATTTCGGGAGAGCCCCTCAACGATTGGACCGCCGATGACCGATTGGATTGCCGAGAGTCGCAGCGTTTACCGATGGTTTCACCGCCAATGGTGCTCCGGTCGAGTTTGGTCGAGTCACGCACTGTAGGGAGAGCAGGATTGTATGGCTGATGCCCTTAAATGCAGTCGATTGGACACAGGCACAGCGGGATCTCCCGCATTGCCTACTTCCCCACCTTTTCGGGCTTCAAGTTCCGCAGGAGCCGTTTGAATCCGTTTTGATACGCATCGTGATCTTCCAATCATGAAAATAGCCGATATGCCTCTGCCGCCGGATCGAGACCGCCCACGCCTCGGTTGTCGCCATTACCGTGTCATCGAGGCGAATCGGAAAAAGTACAGTCCGGTTCTCGCACTGCCCACGCTCATAGCACGGTCGACCTCATCCCGCACCCATGCGCTACGCACCGAATGCTCCGATAGGACAATCAACAGTTTGTCGTGAAGCCGAATGGCATCATCAATGCGTTGCCTGAAGCGGTCGCCAATCTTCAGGTCTTCCGGCGTAAATCAGCACCGGACCCCGTTTTGCCTGCAGATCCCATAAAGCCTCTCAACGAATTCGTCGTCCCGCGTGGAGTAGCTGATGACGCAGGAATATAACTCTATGGGTTGATTAACCGATTAACCATTGAAGGGAAGTATTCGATGAGCGTCTCAGGCAGGCCATAGCCCCGCAGGAAAGCAACCGGTAATGGCCCCATGACGTCAAAATTGTCTGGCGATCGACCACACTCGGTCCCGTCTGTCGGCAGTACTCCAGACCGATGGCTCCGCTTAGATTGGTGTCGCCGATATCGTGAAACCGCGCTCCCCATGGGACAGGTCAGCCGCGCGCAAATTCACGCCCTGAAGATTGGCCCCAAACAGATTCGCACGCCGTAGGTTTGCCCGATAGAGATTGGCTCCAATTCCGTTGCCCCCCGCAAGATCTGCCTTCATCAGGTCGGCATCCTTCAGATTCGGAACTATCTCCTGATGCTGCTTGCGCCATGCATTCCACGCATCTAAGCCATCGTGCAACAACAGTGCCAACTGTCCGGCGTCCGCCATTCGTGTTCCCCAGAATATTCGCGTTCTACCTCCGCTCAGGCAAACGCCTCTGTCCGCCACGACGGTCTTGCCACAATTCGGAGCGAGTCACGCGCCACACGTGCACTGCCGATCAGCGAGAACTGGGCCGGGCGTCTACCCGCCGACCAATTTCCGCGTCGCCATCCGCTCGGGGGCGCACTCAAACATTGCAGTGCGATGCGCTACCAATCGGCGCTTGCGGTACCTTGAGATTCATGAGGGAGGAGGCGCCGCTGATCTCTCAAGGTGTCAACGCTCGAACGATCCATAGAACAGAATCTGAAGAATTAGCGAGACCTGCAACTCCGGTTTTAGCCCGAATCCGTCGAGGAACGCTTCGGCGGAGCGCAAGTCCCGATTGAAGATTCGGCGAGTTACATCGGCTAGGTGATCGTGGCCCAACTGGGCCGCGAGTGGCGTCCTCTCGAATCGGCCCACAACTGCCTCTACGATATCTTCGCTGGCCCTGTTCGCGCCAATATATGCAAGTAGTTGCGGGCCACGCATAAGCATGTCTTCCACGCTGAAACGGCCCTGAACTGGAAGCAGAAGGGGTCTTATCTTCCTGATTTCATCGAGCGCCGCATTGAAGTCAGGCCAGCATCGCTCAAACTGGCGAGTCAAGAACTTCGCCAGCCCATCTTCGGGCAGCAGTTTCTTTCCAATCGACCGAACCAGATCTCTGGTGCCGGCTTCGTCGGCGGCTGCGTACTGAAACTGCCTCAGTGGGCTGCCGTTGGGAACGGAAGCGTCAAGCACGTATGTCCACACTCTCGCATCCCGTAACTTGCTCAATGCGCCGGCTTCGAAGACCAACCATGGCGAATCTGCATTCTCCGGGGTAACGCAAACAACCGCCAAATTGCATGTCGACAGCTGCCCAGCAAGTTCATCGCTCCACCTTAACCCCTTATCGATGTCTTTTTCGGAAAACCAGGGCTTCGCCACGACAACCAGGTCCGGCAGCCAGTCCCTTAACGCTTCTGCGAGCATCTTGCTGCGTGTACCTGACCAGCTCAGAAAAATCGGCGTGGGCTCCATTGCCAAGTATTCTAATTGACATTCCGGATTCGTTCCACTCGCGACCCGCTGCCGCCTTTGTCGGCGTCTGGCACTGTGCGGTCCTAATTTCTTGAAGCCTTGCCTCCTTGTCGGCCAAGAGCGCGTCGAGAGTCTCGGGGCGTATCACACGCGAATCGGAAACTGGCGGATTCGAACTTCACCCGCGAAGCCAGTTTGGGGAAGCGGAGGGGCGGCCCCCGGACACTCCGTCGAGATCAAGATGAGTTGTCCCGGCGCGGCGCCGGTCCGCCAGACCACCACCAACAAGAAGGGTGGGTATTTTCTCAAAGTGGAACGCGACGAGTTTAATCACGTGGCGCGCGCGCTTCCCAGCACGTCAATGGACGTGAACGATCAGCCGATGGCGGGCTCCTGCCGCCTGATCGCAGTCCTCGCCGGATATCAGTCCTCAGAGATCAATCTCAACACCTTCACCATCGGAAAAGATCTCAAGCTGCCGGAGTTGATTCTGACACCTGACGCAAAGCACTAGCAGTGGGCAGTGGCGCTCGGGTAGGCGGAGCGCCGTTTGGAGCCAATCTCCGAGTGGGCGACCATCCTACCGGAGCATGTGTAGGCCACACGTCGGCGGGTTATGCGTCTTTACGCCGTTGTATACTGCCTCAATGACGGCGAGGACTCTCACTAGGGGTTCCAACATCACGACCCGTATGTCGCGGACGGCATATTGGGTGCTTGCTGTTTCGAGCATACTAGCATCAACTTTCAGTGCAACGGCGCAGATCAATCCCGACCTCTATTCGGGCCTCAACTGGCGAAACGTAGGGCCTTTCCATGGAGGACGAATCTCCTCCGTCACTGGCGCCATAGGTCAACCGGGGGTGTTCTATGCTGGCACGCCGCTCGGCGGCATCTGGAAAACCACCAGTGCCGGCGTCACTTGGTTCCCCATCTTCGACCAGGAGAAGAGCGTGGATAGTGTGGGAGCCATCCAGGTGGCTCCCTCGAATCCCGATGTCGTTTATGCAGGCGCCGGTGACCCAATTCAGGGCAGCCTCGGCAACGGCATGTGGAAATCGACCGATGCCGGCAATACCTGGCAGCACATTGGCCTCGAAGACACGGTGAAGATCACCAGCATCCTTGTCGATCCCGCCGATCCCAACCTGGTGCTCGTCTCCGCGCTCGGCGATACCCTCCGCCACGGCGGTGGTGTCTATCGCTCCACCGACGGCGGGCAGAACTGGACCAACGTCCTCAAACCCGATGGGTACGACGGGGCGCGCGAACTCCAGTACGCATACGATGACCCCAACGTGATGCTGGCCGCCACGCAGGGAACCGGCGGGGGTCCGGGCGGTGGCGGCGGCGGTCGCGCCGGCGGTCGCGGGGGAGCGAGAAACAAGCCGCCCCTGGTGTACAAGTCCACGGACGAGGGCAAGACTTGGACCGAGATCAAGATTCCGCCCTTCTCGGGCCGCGTTTCGGTCGCGGTCGCGATGCATACCAAGGGCCAGCGAATGTACATCGTCGGCAATGCCATTGAACATGGCTCGGGACTCTACCGCTCCGATGATGGTGGCGCCACCTGGCAGCACATGGCCGGGAACGACCTGCGGATCGCCCAGCGGATCAGCAACGGCCAGGGCAATTACAGCAGCGGCGTGTTCGTGGACTCGCAGAATCCGGACATCGTGTACACCATGAGCACCGCGATGTACCGCTCGACCGATGGCGGCCTTACCTTTGAGCCGTTCAAGGGCGCACCGGGCGGTGAGGACTACCACAAGCTCTGGATCGACCCCACCAACGGCCACCGCATGCTGGTGGGCTCCGACCAGGGCGCCAGCGTCACCCTGGACAATGGCCGTACGTGGAGCCTTTGGTACACCGAGGTCATTTCGCAGATCTACCACGTAGCCACTGACAACGCATTTCCCTACCACATCATGGGCGCGCAGCAGGACACCGGCGCCGTAATGATCTCGAGCCGCGGCAACTTTGGGCAGGTCAACTTCACGGACTGGAGCCCGTTGCCGTCGTCTGAATTCGGCATAGATAGACCCGATCCTAAAAATCCCAACATCATCTATGGCGTGGGATATGGTCCGGGAGGAGGCGGCAGCGGGCTGATCAAGATCGATATGAGCAGCGGCCAGTGGCAGAACGTCGCCCCCAACTTCGGAGCCGATGCCGACAAATACCGCGCCGGCCGTGATTTCGAGAAGAAGTTCGACGTCGCTTTCGACCCCGGCGCTCTCTACGTTGCCTACCAATGCCTTTTGGTCTCGCGCGACGGCGCCCACTCCTTCACCGCCGCCAGCCCCGACTTGACCACGCCCAAGGACAAGCCGCAGGTGGCCTGCGGCACGGCGCCGTCGGAGCCACCACCGCCCCCACAGCCTCCGGAGCCGAACCCCTTGCCACCGGGAGAAGGCGGACAACCGCAGGCGCAAGCACCGGGAGGACGCGGCGGCGCACCGGCAGCGCCCTCGATCGTCGAATTCTCCATATCCAAGGTCAAACGCGGCGTCATCTGGACGGTCAGCAGCAACGGACAGATCTACAACACCATGGACCAGGGCAAAACCTGGACCAACCTCAGCAACATCGCCAACATTCCGCCCCACACGATCTTCAATACCATCGAGGCGGGCAACGACGTGAATACCGCATTTGTAGCCGCTCGCATTGGCGCCGAGCGCGGCCAGACTTTGTCCCCTGAAGAGACCGCCGCCGCCGATGTGCCACTCATCTGGCGCACCACCGACGCGGGCAAGACCTGGACCAGCATCGTCAACGGACTGCCCCGCGACGAGCGCACCGGAAGCTGGATCAACAGCCTCCGTGTGGATCCCGGGCAGCAGGGCTTGCTCTTCGCCGGATCCGAAACCACCGTGCATGTCAGCTTCGATAACGGCGATCACTGGCAGTCGCTGCGGCAGAATCTGCCCAGCACCTCCATCCGCGACCTCGAAGTCCACACCGATCACCACCAGAACGACCTGGTGATCTGCACCTATGGCCGCGGCTTCTGGGTGCTCGACGACATCACGCCGCTGCGCCAGATTGCGGCGAACGCCCAAGCCATCAGCACGTCGTCGGTGTACCTGTTCAAGCCCGAGGAGGCTATTCGCGCACGCCTCAACAGCAACTGGGATCAGCCCTTCTCGGTCGAGGTGCCGCACGCGCAGAATGTGCCTTACGGCGCGGTCGTGGATTACTACCTCAGCCACGAACCAAGCGCGCCCATCCAACTCCAGGTCTTCGATTCGAAGGGCAATCTGGTCCGCACGCTGTCGAGCGCCCCGCCGCCGCCGATCGAGGGAGCGTTGTATCCCCACTACTGGCTCGCCTCTCCCGAGACGCGCATCCTCTCGAAGCATGTTGGTCTCAACCGCGTCAACTGGAACCTGCAATATGAGGACCCGCCCGCCCTGCGGCACGACCTTGAGAACCAGATGAACATGGTGGCCGGAGCCACCACCCCCGGTCCGCATGGGCCGCAGGTGATTCCCGGCGTTTATACGCTCAAGCTGACCGTAGACGGCAAGGTCTATACGAGCGACGTGACCGTCGTGAACGATCCGCGCGTCGGCGAGAGTCCCGCGCTCCTGGCCGACCTTCGCACCCAGAACAAGCTCACTCTGCTTGCCGTGCAAGGGATGGAGCACAGCTTCGCAGGCCATGAGGAAGTGAATGCGGTGAAGGACCAGCTTGCAACCCTGATTAAGGGCAACCTGCCGGCCGATGTGGCCGAGCAGGCCAAGACACTGGACGCCAGTCTGACCAAAATTGGCGGCGTCACGCAGGGCGAATTCGGCGGGGGCGGAGGTGGCGGTGGTCGCGGCGGCCGGGGTGGCGATCCCAAGGCGCTGCAGTCATTCGCCGAACTGAACAACGCCTTCAACACCATGGTCAGCATGATGCAGGTCGGCCTCGATATGGCGCCCACCCCCACTCAGATCGCCACCTGGCAGAAAGACTGCACCGACCTGAACCGTACCACGACTGCCTGGGCGGACGCGCACAAACAGCTCACCGACTTCAACGCCATGCTGGTCAAAAACAACCTGCAGGAGATGAAGATTGCCTCCACCAAGCTCGACATTGCGGCCTGCAGCTTTACGCCGTAACCAGCCAGGGCGGCGAGAACAAACTTCACCTTCGTCTCAATAATGTGGAGACGATCGATCCGGAGGCTCAAAAGCGAGTCGAGGTGGCATTAGAGAGTCGGCCCGCTTTCGTTGTCTCCAGATGGAAAGACAGCTCCGTTTCTTTAGGGAAACGTATCGCGCCGGGACCGCCGCCCCAGCACGAAAGACGTCAGCCCTTTCCGTCAGCGTTTGCCGCGATACTGGCGGCGCTCCGCCATATAGCGCCCGTTCGAAATGCCTGCGCCAGGCCCGGAGCCGAGGGTCGGCAAACGGAAAGCAACCCACATGGCCGGAGGAGTCGCCATCCCGCTGAAGGGAGCCTCTATGCCGCCTTCTCGCCTGCCCTGTCCGGTTGACGCGTTACTCGGAGAAAGGCTCCGAAGGCAATCGTTGCCTGGAACCTTTGTCCGGAGTGGCGGACCACACGCTCAGACATGGTCTATGGGCGAATCGAGCTTTGGCGAGTATCGGCCGTCGAAGTACCCTCAATGGCCGTGAGGTTTCGGCAAGTTTGGATGCGGGCCACCCATGGACGTTGAGCAAAATCACGCGTAGCCTACTGCAGATGAGTTTTTTCTGTTGTCATTCGCCTTTAGCTGGAGCCGCTTTGGCACGCTGGCGCTCCTGGCGCGCAACGCAGCAAGCCACAATCGCGAAGATCCCCAGCACCTCCAGAGCAAACCTGCGCGCCGTCATACTTCTCGCCACTACCTCGTGCTGGTGCGGCCCGCCAAATACCGCGCGGCCTGGATGAGCACGCTTATTTCGACCAGGGCGGGACAACGCCGTTCGTGCGCGCGTAAGCGATCGACTGCCCAAGATGCTCGTGCTGATCCCCGAAAAGGTACCGGATCGCGTCTTCCTTGGTCATGTCCTTTCCGAATATTTTCACCGGAGCCTTTAGATCCGCATCCGAGAGTCCCTCGATCGCTTTCTGCACATTCGCATAAGACGTCTTCAAAGCCTCCTGCAACTTCTCCGGATCGGTAATGGGCGCCGGCCGGCCGCCGGCGGCTGCGCCGGTCAGCGTTCTGGCGAGCACCCCGTTCTCCGCCACGATCAGGTTGAATACGTCGCTTACCGATCGCACGCCTTCACCTGGCTTCCAGTCATACTTACCTGCCATGACGCGAGCCAGTCCGCTGAATTTATCGGAAAGTGTCCCGGCTTCTTTGGCGAGCGACGCTTGAACGGATTGCGCCTGAAATGAAAAAACACTCACCACCGCGACCGCCGCGTATCCCAAGGTTCCCATTCGAATGATTCTCATCGTAAAACCCTCTCCTCTCGTATCAACCATTGCCTTCGCACAACGGCCCTGCATTATTCATGGCGCAGTGCCACGAGCGGATCGATCCGGCTCGCTTTCCGCGCTGGAATGAAACTCGCCAATAGGGCGACGCCGGCCAAGAGTATCGGCAGCGTCCCAAACGTCAACGGATCTGTGGGCTTGATGTCGAAGAGCAGAGTCTGCAGGAATCGCGTCAATACGAGTGATCCCATCAGCCCCGCGCCCACCCCGGCGACGACGATAAGCCCAGCTTCATTCAGAACGATTCTGAGAATGTCGCTGCGCCGGGCGCCCAGCGCCATGCGAAGACCGATTTCACCGGTGCGCTGGCTGATCGCATAGGCCATGACTCCGTAAATTCCGACGCAGGCGAGAAGGAAAGCCACAATCGCGAAGATCCCCAGGATCTCCAGAGCAAACCTGCGCGCCGCCATGCTTTTCGCCACTATCTCGTCCATCGTTTGAATTCCGAAGACGGGGATCGTGGGGTCCACCGCCTGCACCTCGCGGCGAATTGCCTCACTGAGAGCACCCGGGGCCGCGGCCGTCCGGAGATAAACAACCGAATTGTAAGAGGGGGCCTGGGGGTTGGGGAGGTAGATATGGGGCGTGCCACCCGTATCGAAGCCGTCGGTCTTGATGTCACCGACGACGCCAACTATGGTGATGTTTCCCGCGACAGCTTGCCGGCCGGGAGCGCGCGAATCGGCGGATGTGAGCTGGAGCGCCCGTCCCGAACTCAGTTGGATATGCTGACCGACCGGATCGCTGTCTTTCCAATATTCCCGCTGGAGCGCTTCGTTGATCACCGCGACCCGCTGGCCTGTCGAGTTGTCGTGCTCAGTGAACACTCTTCCCTTCCGAAGAGGGGTCTTCAAGACTTCGAAGTATCCTGAACTTACGCTGGCGACCTCGGCTACCGGGACTCGTTCGGATTCGGCTGCGCGGCCTTCGATCGTAAAAGTATTCTTTCTCCGTTTATTGCCCAAGGGAAGACTTTCGGCGCTACCGACAGCCGCCTGTACAACGCCGGACAGAGCGCCGGCCCGGCGCAGAACTTCCCGATAATATGCCCCGCGCTTATCGATCAGCCGATAAGCATCCTCCGCCGCATCGTTCGGGACAGGCAGCCATATTCTTGCGGTTACCATCTGGTGGGGGTCGAAGCCCGGGCGCACTTCAAGAAGGTGCCAAAAGCCTCGCAAGAGGAGACCGGCACCAATGAGCAGAACAAGGGAAAGCGCAATTTCGGCGGCCACCAGCACGCGCGAGGTGTTTTTCTGACGTTTGCTTGTTCCCGATCCGCGGCTGCCCTCTCTGAGGCTTACGAACTGGTTCGGACCTGCTGTTTGCAGCGCGGGCATCAGGCCGAAAACCAGTCCCGTCAGGATCGAAACCGCAAAGGCGAACAACAACACTCCTGGACTGAAGGCGATCTCGCTTCCACGCGGAAGTTCGGGCGGCGCCAGGCTCAGAAGCCATGTCTTCATGAACACAACCGCACACAAAGCCAATCCGCCCGAGATCAGCGAGAGCAAGACATTCTCCGCGAGCAATTGCACGATCAGCCGCGCTCTTCCGGCGCCGAGGGCTCGCCGCATGGCTATCTCCCGTTGACGGCCGGCCGAGCGGGCCAGCAGCAGATTTGCAAGATTCACGCACGCGATCAACAGAACGCACCCGACGGCTCCGAAGAGTACGAACAGCTCTGTCCGCATGTTGCCGACCAGGTCTTCCTGCACGGAAACCAAACGCAATCCCCATCGGGCGGGCGCCGGATAGTCGTTAGAATATTGACTGCTCAATTGCACCGTAAATGCATCCAGGCGTGCTTGCGCCTGAGCGATGGTAAGGCCGGGCCGTAACCGCCCCATGGCTCCAGGAATCATTCTTAGAGATCTCTGCGCGGGCACGGGCCACGGAGGCCCACTAAATCCTGCGGCCGTCCACACATCTACGTCGCCGGCAAGCGACCGGCCGGGATGTCTGAACTCCGGAGGCATAACTCCCAGGACGGTATAAAGGTCGCCATCGACGCGGATTTGCTTTCCAAGAGCCTTCGGATCTCCGCCGAAGGTACGGCGCCAGAAAGCATCGCTGAGCACGACGCCTTCAACGAATCCCGGCTGCTCGTCGTTCACGGTGTAGACGCGGCCTAGCTCGGGCCGTGCCCCCAGCATCGTGAAATAATTGGTACTCGTTGCGAGCAGTTCGATGCGCTCCGGTTTTTCGCCTCCCGTGAGATTCCCATCGGAGGGATATATGGCGGAGATGTTTTCGAAAACATCGGATCTGTCGCGCAGGTCCCAAAGCTCCGGCGCTGAAATCCCAACGTCGCGGCTGTTCGAGCCGCGCAAGTCGTCGAAGATACGAACGAGCCGCTCTGGATGAGGGTACGGCAACGGACTCAGAAGGACTGCCTGGACGACGGTAAACACGGCCACGTTCGCGCCGATGCCAAGCGCCAAGGTCAGTATGGCCGCTGCCGCAAATCCGGGGCTTTGACGCAACCTGCGTGCCGCGTAGCGACAATCGTTTCCTGCGTTCTCCAGCCAGCCTGAAGCGTCCATAGCTGATCTCCCTGAGTGCCTGGTGGCTACACGAAAATGTTAGCGAGCGGCACCGAAGGAGTACAGATACAGAAAGAAGAATTACAGACGGGTACAGTTACGTTTCCTGGGTGGGATCAGCCCTGTGCCTGCCTCTCGCAAAGGCGGCCTAAGGTCAGGAGCGCTCGATCGTGATTCTTCGTCCAGACGTGTCCGCAATTGAGGCGAATGTAGTTTTTGTATCGGCCCGTCGCGGAAAAGAGGGCTCCCGGCGAGATGCTGATGCGCTCCGCCAAGGCGGCCCGATGCAGTTTAAGAGCATCGACTTTCCCTGGCAGTTCAATCCATAACATGTGACCGCCCGCAGGCCGGCTGATGCGGGTGCCCGCCGGAAAATACTCTGCGACGGCCTGGCGCATGTTTTCCGCCTGGCAAGCGAGCGTCGCGCGCAACCGCCTCAAATGGCGGTCATAACTGCCAGACTCCAGAAACTCCGCCACCACCAGCTGCTGCAGCGACGGGGCCGCCACGCTAGTGAACAGCTTTAGCCGCTCCACCTCTGCCCGGAACCGTCCTGCCAGCATCCAGCCGATACGGTATCCCGGCGATAGAGTTTTCGAGAACGACGAGCAGAGTAGAACGAGACCTTTACGATCAAACGACTTTGCCGTCAACGGACGGGCAACATCATAGGCGAGGTCCCCATACGAATCCTCTTCTATGACCGCGACGTTTGTCCGGCTGGTCAAATCCACCAGGGCCCGCTTGAATTCGTCCGGCAGAACATATCCGAGAGGGTCATGGCAGTTGGTCATTGTGATACACGCCTTGATTTTGTGCTTCCGAATGGCTCTTTCCAGGTGCTCCAGATCCATCCCCTCCTTAGGGTGCGTGGGAATCTCGATGGTCTTCATGTTGAGAGATGCGACGCTCCCCAGAATCGCAAAGTACATCGGGCTCTCGACAGCAATTACATCACCGGGCTTTGCCACGGCGCGGAGACTCAGATTGATGGCCTCCAGGGAACCGGCGGTGACGATGATGTCACGTGGCGCGACCTCGCACCGGATGGCCAGGCAACGCCTGGCTATCTGCCGGCGGAGAGCCTCGACGCCTGGCGGTAAATCGTAATGTGCACTGTGCGCCGGCTGCCTGCGCAGAATTCCTCGCGCGATCAGATTCAGCCTGCGGTTCGGAAACAGTTCCGCGCTCGCGCTTCCCGTGCTGAACGGAACAAATGCCGGATCGCCGGCTGACCGGATAATCTCTTCCAGTGCGGCGTTGGGTCCCATGGCGGTAGGCTGGCCTTGGAGCATCTCGGCCTGCGGCTCGGGGATCAGTTTTGCATAAGGCGTGCGGATGTAAAAACCCGACTGCGGTCGCGCTTCCAGATAGCCGCGATTCTCCAGCCACACGTAGGCTTCGAGCGCAGTCGAGAGGCTCACGCCCTGTTCGCGGCTGAGCTTTCGGAGTGATGGCACACGATCCCCCGGCTTGAGAACGCCGGTAGCTACCTGGCGAGTGAACGTTTCGGCGATCCGGACGTAGAGCGGGACGTTACTTCGCTTGCGCCCCGGCATGGCTCATCAAGCATAACAGAAGCGTACAGTACAACTGTTATGGTAATAATCCCCATATTCTGACACTGTACTTAAAGCGCGGCCTGCACATATTCTGTGGGTGTGTGGACAACCCACAGAAGGAGAACACGTAATGAATACGAATGGCAACCTGGCACTGGCGCTGCTCGCAGGCATTGCGATCGGGGCAGTGAGCCTCATGGCGGTTCACGCGCAGGAGGCCAAAACGCCGCCGCCTATCTAATCGCGGAAACCGACGTAACCGACCGCGCTGCCTTTCAAAAGTACGCAGAGAAGGTTCCGGAAACGCTGGCGCCTTTCAGGGGCAGCTTCCATTATGTCGTCCGTGGCGGCAAGACTCAGGCTCTCGAGGGCCAACCGCCGAAGAGCATCGTGGTGCTCGCGTTCGACAGCACCGGGAAAGCTCTGGCCTGGTATAACTCGCCTGCCTATGAGGCCATCAAACCGATCAGGCAGGGGGCTTCGGTAAGCCGCATGTTTATGGCAGAGGGCCTGCCACCTCAATAGTGGTACCAAACAGTTGCCCGTCCCTGAGAACACAAATTTGGAGGAGAGGCGAGTGTCAGTCTACGAAAGAATCGCTCAGTTGGGGATCACGCTGCCCGAAGTTACGCCGCCGGTGGCAGCCTTCGTCCCTTTTGTCCGTAGTGGCAATCAGATCTTTGTGTCAGGGCATATTGCCAAGCAGAACGGTAAGCCGTGGGTCGGGCAGCTTGGTCTGAATGTCACCACCGAACTCGGAAACAGAGCCGCATGGAGCGTCGCCATCGATTTGTTGGCAACCCTGAATCTCGCCGTCGGTGATCTGAACAACATCAGGCGAATCATCAAGCTTATGTGCCTGGTGAACAGCGCGCCAACATTCACGGAGCAACACCTTGTGGCGAATGGCGCGTCGGAACTGCTCGCCCAAGTATTTGGAGAGGACGGCATGCACGCCCGAAGCGCGTTTGGCGTAGCGCAGGTGCCGTTCGGATCCTGCGTAGAGATAGACCTGATCGCGGAGGTTCACGACCGGTGACCCGGACGAGATCATACTCGTACACCGTTGTTGACGTTTTCACAAAGGCGCCGTCGTCAGGAAATTCGCTGGCAGTCTTTTCCGGAAGCCTCGGAGTTTGACGCCTCGGCGATGCAAAGATCGCGCGGGAACTCAACTTGACGGAATCCGCGTTTGTGCTTCCGCCAACGCGATCGGACCGCGCGGCTCCTGTCCGCAGATTTACGCCGGCGAAGGAACTGCCCTTCGCGGGACCGGCGGATTCGAAGCGGGCGGCGCCTGTCCCAAAGCCTGGTATTGGTGGTCCTCTCCGGCTCCGGAAAACTGGTAAATTGGTCGTCCACGGAGAACAGGTCTGCTCCCAGCGTCCAGCGTTTCAGCGACGGCCGGCAAATCGGGCAGAGGTGCAGCGTAGTGCGGAGTCGGGAAGCATGAACATTTTGATCGTCGGGATAGGAGCACTGGGTGGACTGATCTCGGCGCGCCTGACGGCTGCCGGCGCCTCCGTGTCGCTCGCGACACGGGATGCCGAGTCGGCGGCCAGACTGAAGGCCTCCGGACTGCGGGTAATCGGAGTGGGAGGCGCCTTTGCGGTCGAGGCAATGCGGATTGCCCCCTTGGAGGCGTACGACGGCTCCCACCGCTTTGACCTGATCGTCCTGGCGACCAAGGCTCACGACGCCATCGAGGTCGCTCCCAGACTATTGCGCCTGCTCAAACCGGGTGCCACTCTGCTACCGATCCAGAATGGTGGCGTGCCACAGATGCTTGGGGACCGGGTTGGCGGCTGCGTGCTCGGCGGCCTCTCGAATCTGGGAGCCACGATGGAGACGTCGGGCGTGTACGAGCAGCGCAACCACGGCCATCTGCTCATCGGAGAACTTGCCGGTGGCGAAAGTGAGCGGACGGAGCAAGTCCAGCGATCCTTGGGGCGCGCTGTCCAGGTGTGCACCACGAATAATTTTCGCGGCGCTGTTTGGTCGAAGCTTCTTGTAAATTGTTCGGTAACCACGATAGGCGCGATCGCAGGCTGCACGATGCGCGAGTTTATCAACGCTGCGAACGGAAAAGAAATCTTCAACCGGACCTATGATGAGGCACTGTCTATAGCGCTCGCCTTCGGGGCACGGCCGGAACGGATGTTGGTCGACCCGATTCCTCCGGGCTGGTGCGGCCGCAGCGTTGCTAGTGAGGCTCACGACGCTTGGATCGGGCAGCTTCTCAAGGGCTACGGAGATGCGAAGCCATCTATGCTTCAGGACATTCAGCGCGGCCGCCCTACCGAGATCGATTTCATTAATGGATACGTGGTAGGCGTCGCACGGCGGTTAGGCGTCCCCGCGCCTCTGAACGCCATGATCGTGGAGACAGTTCATTCCATCACGGCCGGCAAAATTGTTCCGAACCCGGCGCTACTGGGACCGGCGCTACAACCAGGCATCGGGAATAGCGGCCTGGGTTCCTAAGGCGATTGCTAAAGTTCTCTATTCGCGCCTCCCTTTGGGCCACTGCGCCTGCCGTTTCGGCAATATGCCCCCGACACCAAGATCTGATTAGCGATCACCCAGACTATACAAGCATCGAAGCGTCCAACTTTCCAAAGCCCGCTCTTGTCCCGCAATTCGGGCCGGATGACGCGGTACTCGGAGAAAGGCTCCGAAGGCAATCGTTGCCTGGAACCTTTGTCCGGAATGCCGACCACTCACTCCGGGCGAGGGCTGTGTCGGCGATCTGCACGAGGCTGCAGTGATCCGGCCGGACACGGTGAGCCTTCCCAGAGCTGCGTTCGCCGTCCGAATCGACAGATGGCCGGCACACCGACTCATTCCTACGAGCGAAAAATGCGGATCATCTTCGCCCGCAGAGTCGAACCCCGGAGGCCCAAGAATCCCTTACAATTGTTTCCAGGGACCGATATGCGACGATCAAAGGATCTGTCCCGAATCAAAACTCCAGCCTGAACCCCAAAGCCAATGGTAGACGAGAAGATCACAGCCGCGATCAATGTGCTCCGCGCTGCGAAGGAACGGACGGAAATTCCCACGGAGCCACTTCCAGAGCATCTGTATCACTATACCAACGGGGAAGGACTTTGGGGCATTCTCCGCACTCGGACCATTTGGGCGACTCAGTTCGATTTTCTAAATGATCGCTCTGAGTTTACCTACGCATTCGAAGTCGTGAAAGAGCGCCTAACGGCTCAAGCTGGCGCCGAGGCATCAGCCGAATTGATTCCCAAATTGGACAAAGGGGTGAACCAACAGCCCCCGCACTATGTTGCATCATTCTGCGTGGATGGCGATCTCTTGAGCCAATGGCGGGGATAATACACACACACGCGACGGGTACGCTATCGGTTTTAGCTCTGAGTATCTTGCCAAGAAGACGGCAAACTTGTTGCCTCTCATCTACACGCGCGCTGACCAGGTCCGTTTTCTCGATTCACTCTTTAGCACCGCAATCAATGCCTCCCGGGATCTGGACGCCACTGGCCAGCGTACGCTTATCGCAGCGGCAATCGGATATACGCTGATGCACTTGTACCGATTCAAGCACGAGCTCTTCAGCGGCGAGCGGGAATGGCGGTTGATCGGTCGTCCGAAGGATGCGACCTCGGTAAGATTTCGAACCGTAAATGGGCACTTCGTCCCGTACATCGAGATCCCGGTGGAATCAGACGACATCAACGTCATTGTTCAAGGCCCCGGCGTTTATCGTCCTGGGAACAAAGACGCGATTGAACGTTTCGCACGATCTTGCGGTTTCACCGCGGCTGTAATTACCAGTGAGGCTCCTCTGATCTGAGAATTTGGCGTGGTTTGCAAGGTGCGGGCCGTGGTCGAGTGAGTGCTGCACGAGCACGAACTGAGGGCAGACCTCAGCTCGGAACGAGCGGACATTCGCTTCCGGCAGGTTTCGGGCGGAAAGACGTCTAAACGGACAAGTGCCCATCGCTGCCGGGTAGATGATCAACTCGTGGCGTGGAGGCCACGGGTAATGAAGCAGAAGCAGCGACGCAATGCCAAACGACCGGCGACGAAATCGGTTCTACGACTGCCGGACCTCGAAGTGGCGAAGTCCGCGGTACTTAACAGTCTCTCCTGTCCGGATGCGCAGCGTGGCTATCGCCACGCCATCGACGAATTTGTAGATTGGTACTGCTCTGAGCCACGGCTGTCTTTCAGCAAGACCGTTGTCGTCCGTTATCGGATGAATCTGGAGTCGCGGAATCTGGCCCCAGGCACTATCAATCTCCGAGTGGGAGCAGTTCGCCGACTGGCGTACGAGGCCGCGGATTGTGGGCTTCTTAGCGCCGACTTGGCGGCCGGAATCCGGCGCGTCAAGGGCGTAAAGAAACTAGGCATCAGGCTGGGCAACTGGTTGACGGCCGAACAAGCGGTAGCGCTTTGGCATGCGCCAGACGGCGAACAGCTCAAAGGCAAACGTGTCTTCTTGCCTTGCTGCTGTCCTGCGGACTGCGTCGGCACGAAGTCGCTACGCTTACCTTTGGCCACCTCCAGCAGCGGGAAGGGCATTGGGCAATCGTAAATTTGCGCGGAAAGGCGGGTCACGTTCGAACTATTCCTGTTCCGGATTGGGTGCATGCCCTGCTGGACAACTGGACGACGGTCGCCGGAATTAGCACGGGCAGCCTATTCAGACGGGTGAGCAGCGCTGGCAGAATTTGGTGCGAGGGGGTAACGGAGAAGCTGGTCTGGCATGTCGTAAAGGAGTTCGCCGCCAAAATTGGCGTGAGCAAACTCGCGCCTCATGACCTCCGACGCAGTTGCGCTCGCCTCTGCCGTGCGGCCGGCGGCGAATTGGAGCAGATTCAGTTTCTCTTCGGCCACGTCTCCGTGCAGACGACGGAACGTCATCTGGGCTGCACCCAGCGTATTTCTTCGGCGGTCAACGATCGTATCGGAATCGAGCCAGACCCTGAAAACTTCAGCCCTGGAAGGGTAGCCGACGATCCACTCGGAGCACTTCTCTCAGGTCGGTAAACGCTGCGCCGTCAGGGAGGATCTTCGGCCGAAAGCCAGATCTCATCGGCGCGCTCGTTTTTAAGCTAAGTGCTTTCGGGAGTCGTTCCTAAACGGTAGTCGACTACACATCGCCTGTTCCGATTTCGCCGAATCGATGCGATAGTGGCGTTATGAGTGGGTCACGGCTGCCAAAGATGAATTAGCGATCGAATATCCGTCCAAAGGTCTCGAAGAATGGTGGCATCCCGTCTGGCCGCAACTTCGCATATATTGTCTTGAATGATGAGGGGAGCCTTTCGCATCTTTGCCTGCGGACTCGCGCTATCTGCCCTCGGCAACGCACAGACCAGACATTCCGCGCAGGTTTGCGATACCAATGACCAGTCCGACTGCTACACCGTCGATACGTCTACGATTGGCGGAATCCGGTTTGAGGATTATAGAGTAACCAATCCGAAGGCGATTTTCTATGATCCGGCGCTGCGGCTAAAGGCGCTGGGCGCGTTGGGCGCGGCGAAGACCCAGGCCCTCTGCCAATCGAGTGCGACGATTCCGTTTCTTCTTTCGCCCGTCAGCATCTCCTACACCAACGTGCAAGCTCAGATACTGGAGGTCTCGTTTTCGAGCGGAAACGGCGAGACAGTTCAGGAGTTTCTGAATGTGACGTTTGAGAATTTCTCGACGTCGGCCGGCTATAGTAGCCCGATGTTCGGGTTCAAGATGGAACGTAATCGGGGATCTACCCAGTTCGTACTCGAGATTCACCCTGGCAATCCGGGCCTGTCCAACATCCCCGGATTAACGAGCTCCATTGGGTACAACGTCGACCCGGCGGCGGGCACGGCGGTCTTGTACGGCGCACCGCCGGCTTCAGTTGCCCTGGAGCAGGCGGCGTTTGCGGTATTCATGAATGCGCAATCGATCTTGAAAGCGGCGAGTTTTACGACGGAGCCGGCCGCTTCGGGGCTGCCGCTGTGGACTTCTTCGGACCTCATCACGCTTGCAGGGCAGGCGCAAACAATCATTGCGGCAACGGCGAATCCGTCGGTTCCTCCGGCTGCGCCGTTTACCTGTACTTACCCGAGGCCAGACAATGCCTATGCGGTTTGCACCGCGGCAGACTCGATGGACGCGCTGAATCAGCTCATTATCCCGTGGGGTGGAGAGTACCTGGGCTTGGGAACAAGCCACTCTTTTCAAGTGCTGACCTCGAACCTGCGCGCGTGGGCGAAAGCGGACGCGCCGCAAATCGACCCGGCGTTCTCTGACGCCGGGTTGCCCTACGAGTACGCGCTGATGGGTTTGGCAAAGTCGATTGTTCCGCTGTGGAGTGTGCTGCGAAACGATCCTGCGCTCTCTGCATCCGACGCTCAACTCATCGAGAATTGGCTGGAGAACCGCATCATGCCGCGCGCGTCTATCCCGGGCGGGGTGAATGGCGCTCAGGCGTTCACCAATAACTGGGGCTATTACGGAGCTTCGGTACAAATGGCGGACGCGATCCGGCGCGGTGATAACCAAACGTTTGCGAACGCGGTGCAGGAGTTTTATGTGGCGCTGAACCAGATGCGGACAGACGGCAGCTTTCCGCTCGAGGCCGAGCGCAGTGCGTGTTCGGCGACATACAGCGACGTGGATATTCTGCAGTTGTCAACCATTGCCGAGATGGCGGCGACGCAGGGATACGACTTGTGGCATATGGGCGTGAACGGGAAAACGCTCGAGACCACGATCGAGTACTTCTTGAATGCCCACGACAATCCTTCGTTGATGTATCAGTATTCGAAGGCGGGCGGGGGCGTTTGTTTCGAAGGCAATCCGGGCGATCCGCCCGATTTCACAGGGGTATTCAACAGTAATGTGCCCTCGTATCTGGCCTGGGTGGAACCGTACCTGGCGCGATTCCCTTTCTCGGCCACAGCCACTCGCCTAAGGAATGCAGTGGGCTCCAACATCGCCGCGCCGCCCTTTCCGCTCTGGCTGGAGTATACGGGCGTAAACAACTCGTGCGCATTCCGCACGTGGTTCGAATTTCAGCCCGTAAGCGGCGTGAAAATCACCAAACTGGCGGGAGACGCGCAGGCGGCCCCACCTGGCGTTGGTGCCACGGTGCCTTTGACGGTTCAGGTGACGGATTCGGCGGGAAATCCGCTACCGAACACATTGGTGAGTTTTGCGGTGGTTCAAGGGTCGGCGAATTTTAAAGCTCCGGCCGAAGTATTGACGGATGCGAATGGCATGGCGAGTGCGATGGTGGTTGCGGGCCCGGTGAGCGGGCCGGTGACCCTCACGGCGCAGGCGATGGGCACCAGCGTGAGCGTCACGCTGGCAGTTTCGGGGCCGTCGATTGCGGCAGGAGGCATCGCGGGAATCGGCGGAAGCGTTCCCCCGGTCACGACCATCTCGCCCGGCGCTTTATTTAGCATCTACGGCCAGGACTTCTTGCCTGTCGGAACGAGCGCGAGCGCGAATCCGGCTGACGGCCCGCTTCCCACAAACCTGGGCGGGGTTTGCGTGACGGTGGGCGGATTGAACGCGCCCTTGCTGGCCGTGCTCCCGAACCAGATTAACGCCGTCGCGCCGGCCGTGGCACCCGGTTCTACGGTTAGCGTGACTGTGATCACGGGATGTGGCACGGCAAACGCCGCGCAATCGGCCGCGCGAACGGTTGTGGTCGCCGCATCCTCGCCAGAGTTCTTCTACTTTGCACACAATGCGAACGGGCAGAACCCGGTTGCGGCGGTCAACGCGGTGACGTATGGCTATGTGGGCCCGTCCTCGTTGGGCACGGCGTTTTTACCCGCGCACCCTGGGGACCTCGTGTCGGTCTTCGGGTCGGGATTTGGCCCCACTAATCCGCCGCTTGTGCCCGGAACCGTTGCGGCCGGCACGGCGCAGGTGACGAGCCCGGTTATGGTTACGTTGGGAACTGTGACTTTGGCGGCGAGCGATGTGCTCTACGTCGGTGCTGCGCCCGGTGAGCCGATTTCACAGTTGAACATCCGCATCCCGGCTGGTGTGGCGACGGGAAACCAGCCTCTGCAGATTCGGATCGGCAGTATCACGTCGCCCGCAGGTGCGTATCTCACGATTTCAGGCCAGTAGCTGCGTCTGATTCACGTGTAGCCCTACGGTGAGAACTGCCGCCCGGGTAGAGAACGGCCTGGTCGCGAAGGGGCGGCCGATCCGCCGCTGGACTTCGTCAGGGATTTGCTTCCGGCTCGATGCCCATTCGGTCATTGACTGCGTCGCGGAGCTTCTGCTTGCATCCGAGGTAGCGCCCGGTGTCTGGATGGAAACGTGCCCTAGCAAGAATTGGATCTGATCCAGCTCGCCGCCGGCCAAGTGGCAGAGCCTCGCGCAAGTGCGTCGCAGATCGTGCATGCGATCAGCATCTCGGATCTCAATCAACTTCGCCTCTGGGTCGAGATGTGCCCTGAAGTGCCCGACGGCGACTGGTATAAGGATTTCGGCTCTTTCAATATCTGCGGCACCGGATCATACCCCAAACGTTCCTGGTCCGAGGGCAAGCTGCAAAGGGTGAAGCCCTGTGACTAGAGCGCTTCAGCGAATTCCTCCCCTGTAGTCGCGAACTGTTTACCGATGCGTTCGCTTCGGGCGGAATACGCGTGACTCGGAAACTGGCGGGATTCGGCCTTCGACAGAGTTCGAGCGAAAAGTGAATGTGTGACAGCGATTCGACGCCCTTTGCCCAGCCCGGTCCACCGGGGTACGATGGTCCAGTGGTCGGAGCCTACAAAAAGCCCCTGCCGCGCGACACGGAGCGGAGTTCCAGTAGGATGGTCGCGACAACGTGGCTGGAGAGAAGCGGGCTGAGGATGCGCTTTGGGAAGATACTGTCATTGATCGCCATAGGGCTTGTCGCATGCCCCCGATTCTTCTTGGGCGCGAGTGACTGTGTGGACCGCTGCATGATCGCCTTTCAGTGCAATACTCACAGCTCGATCTCTTGCGACCAACAGCAGTATCACGCGCGTCAGCTTTGTGAGATCGGTTGCAAAGGCCAGGATGCTCCACTTCCGCCCGCACCCTACGGCGCGGTTGCATTTGGCGACCAGGGCGCCGAGGGAATGTCGTGGAATCGGACCTCAGCCGATGAGGCACAGCGGGTCGCGCTGAGCATTTGCAGTAAGTACGGAAAGAACTGCAAGCTGGTGTCTCACTTCGAAAACACGTGCTCGGCAATTGCGAAATCCGGCGACGAGCGCCACGCCGAGACGGCGACCGGCCCAACCAAGGAACAGGCGGCAGCAAATGCGGTCGCCGCGTGCCGGAGCCGTTGGGGAGGCCAGTGCACGAGCGATCTCTCGGGTTGCTCGTATGCGGACCGCCACGTTCCGGCCCCGGGGCCGCGCGCGATTTCCTGGGGCGCCATCGCATTCAGCGCCGCGGATGGACAGACTGGACATTCGCAGGCCAAGGACGATCGGGCCGCCGCGGAGAGGGAAGCGCTGAGCGATTGCTCACGGCGCGGCAGGGCTTGTGTCGTAATGACCGCGTTTAACAAGCAATGCGGAGCGCTGGTGCGGGATGGAAAGATTGCCGGTGTCGCGGCTGCGGCGGATCAGCAAACAGCGCTACAACAAGCGACCCAGGCGTGCGCGAAGAATGGCGGTGCGCGGTGTGTACCGCTGGTGGTTTTCTGCTCGCGTTAGATCCGGAAAAGTAGGCCGGCCGCGATGTCCTTGACCTGTCCAAGCGAGCTTGAAACCAACTCTCGCGAGATTGACGCGGTGCTCGGAAACTGGCCGGATTCGAAGTCACGGGCCCGGAGGTCCGGCTTGGGGAAGCGTGCCGGGCTGGATGAGGATCTGGCCGGAGGCTGGTTGACGCGGCAGTCTTGAAATCTGGAACAACAGAAAAAACCACCTGGAGCGCACTGTTGCAGGCATTGCGGGCTGGAAATGGATAGTCCTTTCCTATCAATTCTCAGTCGGTGTCTTTTCCACGTTGTCAATTACCAGCATCTCGACCGGGGCCTTACGCCGCTCCAATTGCAGCCCGAGTTTCTTCAGCCCATCCCGCGCTGCCTTTAGCTTAGCGCTCTGAATATCCGCATAGTCGTGCGGCCCGCTCCGGACCGCTTCCAGTTCGGCCAAGGATATCTCCAGGGTAATTTGATATCGCCCTTGCTCGCCGGTGGCATTTACCACTGGCTCCGGGCCGATGCCCGCAATGGTCAGCAGATCGGCAAGTCCGTCCAGGGTGATGCTTGCAGCTTCATACCTTTCGCTGGAGTTCGGGCTAGCGGTCTCTGATTTGCGCACGGTCCCCATCCGCGGGGAGTTCATGATCCAGACTTCTGGTCCACGGCCATCTGGATTTGGGAGCCTGGTTACATAGAACTGGACGCCGTTCATGTTACTGGGTTCACCAGCCTGGGAATTCGCAGCTGCCTGCAGCGCATCGGCATTCTGTGACGCGGATGGCGCAGATAGTCCGCTCTTGGCCACGAGGGCATAAACGGGCTGCTCCCTGTATTCACGATGCGTTTTGAGCTTAAAGCGGGTTATCAGCAAGTCTCGGAGCATTGCTGGAACCTGATCTCTCGATGCCCCTTCAGGAAGTTTGGCGAAGATATCAAATGCCGGACCATCGCTCCAATCGGTTGCTGCGTCTCCCATCCAGGCCGGCCCCACAATCCTAAACGGAGGAATTCCGAACGCCCAGATCCAAATCAGTTTTCCCAACGAGTAACACCGGATGTCCACGCGGCCCGGATCGAACGTGTCTTTCTGCAGGCACCTCCCGGGGATGCCCGCTCTCGGATTCATGTTTCTGTTCCCGGGCATGGACGCAGCAGGCTTTATTGACGCCACTTCAAATCTTGACCGGGCAGCGGAATCGGAGGGGATCGGGAGCGCCTGCGCCAGAAGGGGCGGCGCATTCCAGACGCCTATGACAACCGGGGCTGCGATAGCTGCTATGCCGGCCACGATCAGAGCGAATGTCTTCGCGAGATTCAGTTTCACCACAGCTTCATATTTCAGGATCGAGTCGATTCTCGTTCTGAGATACGCTCCCCCAGCGATTCCGGCAATGCACTCGAACGGAGAGTCCAGATACAACTCGCAGACCTTGAGGATGCCCTGCGCGTACACTCCTGGTCGAATTCCCAGGCGCAATACTTCCTCGTCACACGCTCGTTCGCGTTCCTGGAAGATGCGGTTCCCGATCCACCAGACCAACGGATGGAACCAAATCACGGTCTCGACAAACATCTGAATCACAGCGACCAGATTGTCTCGATGACGGACGTGGCAAAGTTCATGGGCGAGGACGCTCTTCATTTGCTCCGGAGTCAGATGATCGAAGATGCCTTCAGGCAATAGCAAGACGGGCCGGAATATTCCGAAAACGCCGGGTTCCAGGAACGAGGAGGAGGAGATCGCCGGAACGGGAAGGCCAAGTTCGATTGGAGATCCGGCGCGAATCACAGCAGTGATGCGCCGCCAGCGAATCCACCAGGCGCATGCAATCCCGGCAAACCCCACTGCCCATGCCACGCTGAGTATGAGCGGAAGCCGGTTCGTCCTGAACGCAGTGGGCAATGGCGATGGCGAGACCACTGGTTTTAGGAACGGCTCACTCACTTGAGCCGCCACCACCGAGAAAACAGAAGGTGTGGATACCCGCGCCGTGCGCCAGCCAACGTTACCGCCCAACGCTACCAGCAAGGAGAATGGCACCAGGAACTTGAGAGACGCAGCCACCCAAATCCAGTGGCGCACCCTCGCCGGATTCTTACGCAAAATCAGCGTGAGTAATCCGGCGGCGCCGGCGAACAGCGTGGACTGCCACAGGTGATTCGCGATTGGAGAAAGAGAATCGGGGATCATATTGCTTCGCCTTTACTCTCATGATCGAGAAGGATCTTCTCCGCTTCCCGGATATCTTCCCGCGTGAACGAGCCGGATTCGATCAGATGGGCGATGATGGGCCGGATTCTGCCGCCAAATAATCCCAGCAGATCGCCGACCAGCTTACGTTCCGCCGCTTCCCGGGAAACGGCAGCTTCAAAGATGAATGCGTTGCTGATCTTCTTGCACCGCCGCAATGCTTTTTTGGCTTCGAGGCGGTAGACCATCGTCTGTACCGTGCTGTAGGTTGGCCGGCTCCGCGCCGGGAAGGTCTCATGAATCTCTCTGATAGAGCACGGCCCTTTGGTCCACAGGGCCTCCATAATGATCAGTTCCAGTTTGCTCAGTTTCGGGAGGGCCATGTCGCACTCTTACTCTCGTCATCCAGTTTATGACATGTGTAAGTATTTGCCAAGACTTTTTCCCGAGCTTTAACGCAGGAAGGCGTGGACTCCACTGGCGCCCCCGTTACGGGAGCATCGCCGGTGATCACCCGCGATCGGTCGCGTGGCGTTCACCAAAACTCTCCGCCGAAGCCTGCGGAATCGAGTGGCGATTAATTCCTTCCGGCAGTATTCCCTGACGTTGCGAAGGCCATTTGCCTTTGGTAGTCTGTTTTTTGACGCGCGCGGGGCGCGTCCCGTCCGCGGAAAGGGCTGCGCCCACCCGCACTCTGGAAGGTCGATTCATCGAAGACCCTCTTTCGCCTGTCATGCGGACCAGGCACATGAAGGAGGTAGTCTTGAATCTGGAACAACAGAAGAAACAAGCTCGCGAACTGTTGCGGGCCGTCCGGGCTGGAAGCGCCGATGCGCTTACCCGTCTGCGAGGTCAGCATCTCCGCTGGGCTAACGTCGAGGATGCAACCGTGCGACAGGCAATGGCCTTGCACGATGCCCAGTTCGTCATCGCGAGAGAGCAAGGGTTCGCCAGTTGGACAAAACTCAAAGCCTACGCCGAGCCTGCTCGGCATAGTCGCTTCACACGACTTTTTGTCGCCGACGTGCAGTGGATTGGCGACCGCGTTCACGGCCTCGTGCGGACGCGGCAGTCAGCGGGTCCGGCCGCGCTCGAACAGATTCGTGAGTGGCATCCGCGTTTTCACGGCTCCTCGGACGAGGAGATTCGCCAGGCGCCGTTTACCGAATCAGATGCCCGGCTTGTCTATGCACGGGAGCATGGCTTCGATACCTGGGACGACCTCGTGCGCCGGGTGGAGCTGCTCGCGTCAGATTCGAACGCCGCGGCAACCGAGCCGTTTCTCGCGGCCTTCCAGGCTCTGCAGTCTGGAGACGTTGCGGCACTGAAAGGGTTGTTGAAGCGCAACCCCCGACTCGCACAAGAACGCGGCACCAATGGGAACACGCTCTTGAACCTGGCCGTGAGTCTCGCAGCCAAGGCGAACCTCGAGATGGGCATGGCGACGGTCGAAACTCTGCTCGCCGCCGGTGCGGACGTAAACGACCCGAACGACCGCGGCTCGACACCGCTACATCAAGCGGCGTACTCCAACCAAGGTGCGATTGCCGCTACATTGATCCAAAGCGGCGCGGACCTTGACGCAGAAGCGCACGGCGCGGGAGGGACTCCCCTGATCACCGCGCTGTTCTGGGGCCATCGCGAAGTGGCCGATCTGCTGGGCCGCCATTCCGTGGCGCCTGGGAATCTGCGGGCCGCGGCGGGGCTGGGCGATCCAGCCCTGTTGCAGGAATGCTTCAGCGGAGAAAAGACGCTTACGCCCGAGGCTGCCGCCGCGCGAGGGTTTTACCGCCCGCACAGTGGATTCCCGGATTGGCAACCGTCAGCCGATCCGCAAGAAGTGCTGGATGAGGCTCTGGTTTGGGCCTGCAAGAGCGGGCGCACGGAGGTGCTCCCCCGGCTCGTTCGGGCTGGCGCGCGCCTGGATGCCGACCCCTATCGCGGGACTCCGCTCATCTGGGCCGCGGTTTGCAACCGTCTGGAAACGGCCGGATGGCTGATCGACCACGGTGCCACGGTCGACCGAAAAGCCACCTTCGGCGGCCTCACTCATGGCCAGGGCATCACCGCGCTGCACATGGCATCTCAGTACGGCCATCTTTCGATGGTGCAGTTGCTCATCGAAAGAGGAGCAGATCCGGCGATCAGAGACGATCTGTACAACGGGGACGCTGCAGGGGCGGCAAACTTCTTTGGACAGATCGCCGTTCGCGACTATCTGCTCTCCCTCGGGAAGTAATTATTCGTCGGACCTTTGCTAGAACCGCGTCACTTCCGTGAAGTTGAAGTCGCGCACCTTCATCGCCGGCGCCACCAGGTCGAACGACTCCTCTCCCGACGCACGCTCGGTTGCCGAAAGTGCCTCCACGTTCGACAACATTTCCATCAATCCCTGATTGAAACGGAAATTACGCAATCCGGCAGTGACCTTACCGTCTTCCACCAGAAACGTACCGTCACGCGTCATGCCGGTGAAGATCTTCTCGTAAGGATCCACCTCGCGGATGTACCACAACCTGGTGACCAGAATCCCGCGATCGGTCGAAGCGACCATCTCCTCGACCGTGCTGCCACCTCCCGCAATCACGATATTCATCGGCGCTTCCCCGATCTCATTCGGGAGGGGGAAGCCGTGCCCGGTCGGCTCGACACCTGCCAACGCCGCAGCCTGCCTGCTGTACGCCACCTCGCGGACTACGCCTGCGTCCACCAGCGTCAGCTTCTTGCGCGGCACACCTTCGCCGTCGAACGGGGCCCCTGATTGGCCGTCGTGCCATGCATCGTCGTGGATCGTGATGTTCTCACCGAAGAGCTTCTGGCCGATCCGGTCGTTCAGAAAGCTTGTCCCGTCGCGGATCGCGGTTCCGCTGAAATCCATGAACATCTGGCCGACCAGGTCCAGCACCGCCGCGGGTTCCAGGATTACGGTATAGCGGCCAGGGTCCAACTCGCGAGGCAACCGCGAAGCGGCCGCCTTCGCCGCCGCGCGACGCGCCAGTCCGACTGGATCCAGGTCGCGATGATTGCACGCGCTCGCTTTGGCCCATCCGGAACTGTCGGCCGCCATGGCGGTGATGGAGAAGCGCGCGACTGTCTCCTGGTACATCGCCGCGAGCCCTGTGGAATTGTAGATCACGAAGCCCGCTTGCCCCGTCGAGTAAATGCCCGCCGCGGTCTGGCCGGCGCTCTCCACTTCGCGAATCGCGTCCGCTACGGCGTGGGCTCGTTCGTCAGGAGTCGCGTACGCGGTGTCATCGAAATCGCGGTCTGGATAATCCTCGGGATCCGGAGAATCGTGCTCTGCCAGGGGCAGGAGGTCCGGGTCCGGCTCAGTCAGCCGCGTGATCGCGATGGCCTGCTCCACTACATCGCGAACGCCCGTCCGATCGAGGCAATTCGTAGACGCTCGCGCTGTCCGCCCATCGATCACCGCGCGCACGGAGAGATTGGTGGTGAGCTCTGCGACGTTCTGGTGGATCGCGTTATTGGCGAATCGGGTGAGCGCCTCGTTCGAGCCGCTGATGATCGCTTCCACATCGTCGACCCCCAGCGCGCGTGCTGCCCGCACGACCTGCTCCCAGATTTCGTCCAATTTAGCCACCATATGCGCCGCCTATTTTGATGCTGCGGAAGCGCGATGGACTGGCTCCGTGGCCGGTCCCCATCACCTGTTCGGGCTGCCCCTTGCCACAATTCGGGACGCCCCACAGAGTCCAATGCTCCGGCCCCGCGATCGCCGCGCACGCATTCCAAAACTCCGTGGAGATTCCGCTATAGCTGGGATTCTTCAGCATGCGGATCCGCTTTCCATTCCGCATCTCCCAGCCGATCTCGCAGCCGAACTGAAAGTTGTAGCGTTTGTCGTCGATCGACCAGCTTTTATTGGTCTCCATGTAGATGGCGTGCGGCGAGTCCATCACTTCTTCGAGCGATTGCTCGCCCGGCTTGAGGCTGACGTTGGTCATGCGAATCAGCGGAAGGCGGCCCCAGCCATCTGCGCGCATGCAGCCGTTGGATCGCGCCTGACCCACTTCCGCGGCAGTTTCCCGCGAAGTCATGTAGCCCACGAACTGGCCATTGCGAATGATGTCGTTGCCCTGCGCGGGCACGCCTTCGTCGTCGAACGCGAAGGTGCCGAGTCCAGGACCGTGCTCCAGCCGCGCGTCGCACACCACGTTCACAATCTCCGAACCGTAACGCAGGCGGTTCAGATTATCGAGCGTGAGAAAGCTCATGCCGGCGTAGTTGGCCTCGGTCCCCAGGACGCGGTCCAGTTCGATCGGGTGCCCGATCGATTCGTGAATCTGCAGCCCAAGTTGCGAGCTGTCCACAATCAGATCGAAGATCCCTTCCGGGCACTGGTCCGCCGAGTGCAAAGCGACTGCTTCCTCCGCCACGCGCGGCGCATGGTCCAGCAGGCGCAGTTCGTCCACCAGTTCGTAGCCCTTCAACTGATACTGCCCGCCGAAGGAGTTGGGGTACGAGCGCTTTTGAATCTCGCCTTCCCGGTAACAGAGCGCCGTGAAGCCCGCGCCCGAAAGATAGCGCGTCTGATCGATCAGGCTTCCCAAAGTCGACGCGAAGACCTGGTGGCGCCGCTCAAAGTGCATCGAGGTCTCGGCCAGATTGATGCCAGGGGTATGCCGGAGTTCCTCATCCACGGCGAGCAGAATGCCCAGTTTCTGATCGACAGGCACGGAGAAAGGGTCGATGGAGAATGGCGAAACCCATGCCGCCTCAAACTTCTCCTCGGGCGCGAGCGAGACTTCGCGTTTCCGCGCGGCCGTTCCGGCGCGCGCGATTTCTAGCGCCAGGTTCGCCGCCGCTTCCACCCCTCGGCTCGACAGGTCGTCCGTTGCGGCGAAACCCCAGCAGCCAAATGCCAGCACGCGGATGCCGATCCCGATCGATTCGGAACTGGATACGTGACCGGCCTTGCCGTTCTTAGTGGTGATCTCCTGCTCGCGAATCTCGATGGCGCGGGCATCGGCGTACGTCACGCCTCGCCGCGTGACCGCGTCCAGAGCGCGTAGTGCGAGGTCTTTCATCGTGGAGTAATGAGCCCGCCCAGCTTGTCCTGCTCGCTCGACGCCGTCCTCGGGAATCGGGTGGAGTACGCTTCGGGATATTTGAGTCCCGAGCCGGTGTTGTAGAGCACGATCCGATCGCTCGGCTTGAGGAAGCCGGAGGCCAGCAGCTTCTGCGCCGCCGATACGCAGGCCGCTCCCTCCGGCGCGGCATAGATGCCTTCGCTCGAAGCCAGTTGGATCCCCGCGTCGAGCATCTCATCGTCGCTCACCGCGATCGCGGTTCCACCGCTGGAGCGCACTGCGTCCAGCACCAGGAAATCTCCGAGAGGCTTCGGGACGCGCAGACCGGCGGCCACCGTGTGGGCGTTCTGAAAGAACTGGCTGCGCGATTCGTTCTGCTCGAAGGCGCGGACCACCGGTTGGCAACCTTCCGCCTGCACCGCGATCATTTTAGGACGGCGCGAACCGACCCACCCCAGCCGCTCCATCTCGTCAAATGCCTTCCACATGCCGATCATGCCCACGCCGCCGCCGGTAGGATAGAAGATCGCATCTGGTAATTCCCAACCCATCTGCTCCGCCACTTCGTAGCCCATCGTCTTCTTGCCTTCGATGCGATAGGGCTCTTTGAGCGTACTGACATCGAACCAGCCCTCGGATGGCCCGCGTTCCGCCACCATTCGCGCGCAGTCGCTGATCAGGCCATCAATGAGAGTCACGTGCGCGCCGTACGCCTTACACTCCAGATAATTGGCCTGCGGCACGTCGCGCGGCATGAAGATGTGCGCTTCAATTCCAGCAGCAGCGGCATACGCCGCCATCGCGCTGGCAGCGTTCCCGGCCGAGGGGATTGCCACCTTGCGAATGCCTAACTCGACGCACATCGAGACCGCGCACGACAGGCCTCGGGCTTTGAACGAAGCGGTCGGATTCAGCCCTTCGTCCTTCACCCATAACGCCTCAGCGCCGATTTGAGCACCCAGCCGGCGCGTCTGGATGAGCGGCGTCCACCCCTCGCCCAGCGTGATGATGGAAGCATCAGAAGGCGGCAGCACCGGGGAGTAGCGCCACATATTGGATGGGCCATTTGGTACTTCCCGCCGCCTCCAGCGTGGACGGATCGCATCCAGGTCGTAGCGGACCAGGAGCGGGCCCCCACAACTGCAGAGATTCGCGATGCTCGCTGCATCCAGCCTCGAATTACAAAGGCTGCATTCCAGATAGATTGCTTTAGGCATCAAGTAGAAAGTCTAGCATCGTGCACCACGTGGCAATGTGATGCCGGGTTTTCCGCCTTTCAAGCGGCAGCGATATCTCCAAAGTACCGGGGGCCGAAGCCGAACTGCAAGAAAAGTCCTGTTACCCACTTGTTACGCTCAGACCTATGATTCCAAGGCAAGTCGTGGTGAAATTTGAACATGAACATGGTCGATGGCGCTGTTCTGGGCTTGCTGGCGGTCGCCGACATTGCCATGCTCGTTCACATCCGGCGTGCTCGCGCGCGGAGAATTCGGGACGAGCGCATGATGCGTAGTCTGAAGCTGGCCGTTCACCGCTCCTTAAACAACGACGAGATCATTCCCGCCGCCGACCCCTGGGCCTTGCGCCGCGCCGGGTAATCGGCGCCCAAAAATGTAAGCTATTTCAGCAGTGGGATGTACACCCGCCAGGGACCTACTTCTTCCGTATATTGCCTCGACATCACGCGTCCGATCTGCGCCAGGTGCGACAGATCGTGCACCACCCAGGTGGCCAGCAACTGGCGCAAGTTGACTCGCCCCAGTTCGGGATGAAGTCCCAGCAGTTCGAGCTTGGAATCGTCGAGGTCGAGCGCACGTAACGAATCCAGATTGGCGCTGCGGGCCTCGGCGAATTGACCTAGCACCTCTTCTACAGTGCGATTCGCGAGGAGGTCGCCGAATCCGAACCGATCGAATGGGTCAAACGCGCGGCTCTCGCCGCATTCCAAAATGATTTTGGCTCTGGGGATCCAGTCGGTTGCCTCGCCCGCCAGCAAATGACCCAAGACATCCAATGGGCTGAATGTTTCGGGCGCCTCGCGGCAGTTCAACCATGCCGGCGTCTGCCCGCGGAACATCGCATCCAGCACCTTGGGTGTCCTCGTCAGAACGGCGATTGCTTCGTCTAATTGAAAGCGCATTCTTGGTTTGTCTCAATCCTGGCGCAAGGTCTCGGGATCCACCTGCGCCTCGCGTCCGTGCCGGGGTCCAGGCGGCGAACCGCGCCACTGACATCAATAGTACAGCGGCTAGACCGGCAACCGAGGGGATCCCCGGCCGCGATCTGATTTAAGGAAGCCTTTGAGCTGTCGGCCTTGACTCAAGACTAGACCGTACTCACCTACAGCCCAAGACCGCAGCGCGCTTTGGCTTAGTACTAGAGGGACCATGTCGCGCTGGAGGACCTGGGATGCGACTGGGAGCCCTCCCGGCGTTCGATGCGACATGGCACTCCGAAAGAGCCATGAGGACAGCGAGGTAAGTGCCGGTGGCGACGTGGATATTCGGCGGGTACTGCCGCCTGTAGATGGCAATCGTTGTCTGGTCGCGATTCAGCATTGGTCAGGCGTCAAGAAGACGTCATTGCGGTCGCGAATCTGCTCCAAGACCGGGTACGAGAAGAGGATAATTCGACCTCTCGGCGCGTCCTTGCTCAGACCGGGGGCAGCGGATGAACAAATCTCTGGCTGCGGTTGTCGATCAGAGCCCGGCAGATTGATCACGCGCGGTACGCGGGCTCAGCTCAAACGAAGGTTAACTGAATCGCGGTATACTGTGGCCTACGGGGCCAGGTGTTGCGTTCACCCAGCCCCGGGATTCGGCTAGCGGCCCTTACGGATCGTTAGCTTCATCCTCACCGTGACCATTACAGTCACGATTTTGAGCCACAACGTGAGCATAGGCACACCTCCCTTACTGCCTCGCAGATTAGGAAGCCCGGGTCTCTACCCCGGGCTTTTCCTTTGAAGCTCTTGTGCCTCGCCGGAAAACTACCCGCGCTTCTTCCTGATCCACTCGGCCGGGAACGCTGATAGTAGCTCGTTTCACGCAGGAGTCAATTTGGAAGGGGAGGCCGGGTTATAATGTAAGCGATTCCAAAAACCTGCCTTCCGAGGTGCATCATGAGCGATCCAACGAAAACTCCACGAGTGAACCGCCGGTCTTTTGCAGCCATTCTCGCGGCCACGAGCGCCGCGACTCCCGCCGTGCTGGCACAACAGACTCCCCAGACTCCGCCCCCCGCCGGAGCGCCGAATCCCAATACCAGCGTCCAGCAACAACAGCAGCAACGCCGCATGGCCCCTCCAGAGGCCATGCCGTTCGATGCGCCCATCGAGTTCACCCGAAAGGACATCCCGCTCAAAGCTCTGCCCTTCCCCATGACACAGGTTCGCCTTCTGCCCGGAAGCATCTTCCATGACGCGCAGGAATGGAATCGCGGATACATGTCGCGCTTGCCGGTCGACCGCCTGGTCTACAACTTCCGCGCCAATGCCGGGCTACCCACGGGAGAGACGAAACCCTTCGGCGGCTGGGAAATGAAGGACGATGGCAATCGCGGCAGCGAGTTGCGCGGCCATTTCACCGGGCACTTCCTGTCGGCCAGCGCCAACCTCTGGGCGTCGACCGGCGATCAGGCTGCCAAGACTAAGGGAGACGAGCTGGTGGCCGAGTTGGCCAAGTGCCAGGAAAAACTCGGCGGCGGCTACTTAAGCGCGTTTCCCATGTCGCTTTTCGAACGCCTCGACCGGCTTTCGGGCCGGCCATTTACTCCGCGTCCGCAAGGCGAAGAGGTGCCGGTGAGCGAGTCACTTCCCTGGGCTCCTTTTTACACCATCCACAAAATCATGGCCGGCATGTTCGACATGTATCGACTGGCCGACAACCAGCAGGCGCTGAAGGTGCTCGAAGGCATGGCCGGTTGGGCCGACGAGTGGTCGGGCTCCAAAACCGAAGCCCACATGCAGGAAATCCTGATGACCGAGTATGGCGGCATGGCGGAGGTGCTCTACAACCTCGCCGCCGCCACCAACAACGAGCGATGGGCCAAGGTCGGGGATCGCTACACCAAAAAATGGTTCTTCAATCCGCTCGCGCTGCATCGCGATGAGTTGAACAAGGACCCGTTCCGCGGCTTCCCGCTGCACGCCAATACGCACATTCCGCAAGTAATCGGCGCCGCGCGGCGATACGAGATCTCCGGCGATATGCGTTTCCACGATGTGGCCGATTTCTTCTACTACACCGTGTCCACCGGCCGCACTTATGTTACCGGCGGGACCAGCAATGGGGAATCGTGGAATGGTTCACCGCGACATCTTTCGGCGGAATGGAAACGCAACATCTCTACGGCGGAGTGCTGCTGTTCGTACAACATGATGAAGCTCGCGCGCCATCTTTATAGCTGGGATCCGGACCCGCGCTACTTCGACTATTACGAGCGCACTTTGATGAACGAGCGCATCGGCACCATCCGGCCCGAGAAGGGCTACACGCAGTACTACCTATCGCTCACTCCCGGCGCCTGGAAGACCTTCAATTCGGAAGACCAGTCGTTCTGGTGCTGCACCGGCACGGGCGTGGAGGAATACTCAAAGCTCAACGACAGCATCTACTGGCACGACGATAAGGGCGTGTACGTCAATCTGTTCATTCCCTCAGAGCTGAACTGGGCCGAGAAGGGAATCAAGCTGCGGCAGGAAAATCAATTCCCCGAGAAGCAGAGCACATCGTTCGTGATTACTGCCAACGCGCCCACCCCGATGGCGCTGCGCTTGCGCATTCCCGAGTGGCTCAACGGCGGAACCGTGAAGATCAACGGAAAGCCGCTGGAAGTCTCGGCGACGCCGGGGAGCTACCTCACCATCAACCGCACCTGGCACAGCAAAGATCGCGTGGAGATGGACCTGCCGATGCAGTTGCGCGTCGAAACTATGCCCGACGATCCCAAAACACAGGCGTTCCTCTATGGTCCGCTCGTGCTGGCAGGTGATCTGGGCGACCAAGGCCTGACCGAGCGCCTGATCATCGGACCGAATGCGCCTCGTATGCGTCCGCCGAACGCTCCTCCGCGAGCCAATGCCAATCCCAACGCCCCGCAGGCTGTCCCGCCACTTGAAGTCCCGGCCCTTAAAGCGGCGAGCGCCGATCCAAGTTCGTGGATCAAGCCCGGCGACAAGCCCCTCACCTTCCACACCACCGGCCAGGAAAAGGATGTCACGCTCGTGCCCATCAACACGCTCTTCGACAAGCGGTATTCGGTCTACTGGCAGGTTTCGTAGCGGCATCGGGTAGGGGACATAAACCACGTCCTGAAACGTCCAGCCCGTGGGTTCAAGCAGGAGCCAGGCCACGCGCGGTGATCAAAGTTTGAGGCGCGCTTGATCCACGGGCGGGTGGCGGAAACGACGAATTCACATTCCGCGGGGAAGACCGGCGTCTCACACCATCTTGAAAGGCGCGTTCCCGTCTCTCAGTTTCAGAGGCCGGGCGCGCCTTCTCCACACAAAGACGAATCGCGCGACCAGCAGAAGTGCGACCAGGCCCAGCGGCTCCGGGCTGGCTGAAAACCACGAGAGACTCCAGGAGTCCGCCCGCGCGCCTGCCTGTGTGAATTCCAGTTCATAAAGCGATTGCGAGTAGTTTCGATTCTGCGCATTGACCCGCATATCGGGATCGCGCGGGACCAGACAATTCACCTGGTAGGCCGCGATCCGGCTTTGATGATGATTTTCGAGCGTGAGTTTGCGGGTAGCTCCGCCAGCGGGCAAATCGGCCGCGAACTCAATCCGGATCTCGCCGCGTCCCTCTCTCATCTCCTCGATGCCCGGAACTTGCACCGAAACTAAATGCGGCATTAACCGGCGGCCGTCAATGCTGAGCGACAGATCCCGCAGAACCTGCCCCGCGTACAAGCGCGCCTCGGACTCGGAGATCGCTCCATTCCCGTCGGTATCGATGTCAGCGATCAGCATGGCAAAAACAGCCACGCCGGGAACCAGAGTCATCTGCGCATCCACGCGATTCTTCTCGATCGAGAGGAGTGTGCCTTGCAGGTACTCGTCGAGCCTGTGCGCGTGTGCCGGCATCCCGGCGAACAGAAGGATCGCGGCTGCCAGCGGCGTGAGTCTCATTTGGCGTTGGGTGCTCGGCCGTAGTCGTTGGTAGGATCGCGGTACATCGTGTGGACATGCAGCGAGGGATCGCCACCCATCTGCTGGGGCGCATACTCGATCACGAGATGCGGCCCTTGAACCCGGTAGTAGGCCGCGATGTTGCTTCCAGGAGCAACCGTCACTGGGCCGCTCCATGCAAACCAGGTCTCGTTGATCTCCGCTTTGAGCTGCGCCATGCGAGCCGCCGCCGCGCTTTCGTTGACAATGCCCGACCACTCCGCAATCACATCCAGGAGCATGGCACGCTGCTTCTCGTTCATGCTGGACGCCTTCAAACCCTCGGGTTGGATCGTCTTTCCATCCTGGCCAGGGCCGAGCACCAGGTCTGCCAAACGGAAACTCAGAATGGCTTGTTTCTTCTGGTTCTCGTCCAGTGCGTTGAGCAACGCGATCGCCTTGTCGCTCTCCGGGCCGAGAGGCCTTACGGTTTTTCCGTTGAGTGTATAGAGAGCGGGTTGGGCGCCGGTAAGCGTTGGCGTAAGAATGTCACGCTCGCCGATGATCGTGATATTGAGGGCGAGATGGTGCCCTCCGAACTGCAACAACCAGGGACTCTTTTCGGAGGGCGTTCCGAGAATGGAGAGGTAATAGAGATCTTTACCGAACATCAGGCCGCCTCCGCCTGGCCCGCGGTTTCCGCCCCTGCCACCCCGGCCACCCGGAGGCGGCCCGTCGGGACCTTTGCCAGGCGGCGGACCACCGCCCCCTCTACCGTTCTGCGGCCCGTTCCCCGCGTTGCTCTTGAGCATTTCGTCGCCATCCATAATCTGCTGGACCTTCTCGAAACCTCGTGGGCTGAGCGCTGAAGAAACCAAAGCCATCGCGGCAGTCTGCTGGGCGGGGCTCAGTTCTTTCATGCTGAGGCCAGCTCGAGGAACGATCGAGATTGGCAAGTTGGACCAGCGTTTGCGCTGCGCCTCGTCGTCATAAGCGAAGAGGACGCTCTGCCGCTGCTTGTCATCGAGCGTCGAAAGAAAGGAGTTTGCGGCACTCACAATTCGCGAGGTCGCGGTCTGCGCGGCGACGGGGCCCAAGGAGAGCGCCATCAGGATTGATATGCGGACTGTGTGCTGGATTCTCGACATTGCATCCCATTTCCGGTTGAGCGTCTCGGAGCAGCCGCGATCAGGAGGCGGCGGGAGTCTCACCTATCTTATTACTACGCGCCGGATGGCTTCCGCGTAAAGTTAAGAATTGTTATGCAAGGGCTTTGGCTGCGCCGCCTGGCCTCGTACCGCATGACCGAAAACGGACACCTTACGGAGCCCTGGCCTAATCGTTGCAGTATTATAAAGCTGCGATTCGACTGCATCCGAAATTGCCATGGGAACATTCCTCAGGGATCTTCGATACGGACTGCGCACGCTGAGGAAGAGCCCAGGCTTCGCGGTCTCGGCCGTGGTAGTGCTGGCACTCGGAATCGGAGCCAATACCGTCATATTCAGCGTGGTGAATGCGGTCCTCCTGCGGCCCTGGCCGGTGAGCCTCGGGCTGGGCATTTAAACATGATAATGTCGAGCGATGCGCGCCGATCGGAAAACTCGGAAAACTCGCGTCGCGGCCAATCCCGTGCAGGCCGGGCGTTCCAACGAGGCGACTCCCCGACGCTGGAATTTGCAGCCGCACGTCATTGCGCTCGTTGTATTGTGGGCCGCCATTCTGCTGTCCTATTCGAACTCCTTCAGGACTGACCTCATTTTCGACAATCTTGCAATCATCGTTCGCGACCCTCGGATCAGAGCGGTCACATCTGAAAATCTGCATCTGATTTGGCGGGGGGAGTATTGGTACTCGCTAGCTGGCAATGGGCTGTGGCGCCCCTTGACCACGTTGTCCTATCTATTTAATTACGCGGTCCTCGGCAATGAGACTCGTCCGGCAGGGTACCACTGGTTCAACTTCGTGTCGCACGCAGTGAATGCTACGCTTCTGTACCTCCTGGGCCTAACGATTTTCCGGCGGAGGATTGCGTCAGCCCTGGTCCTGGCGCTGATCTGGGCTGTGCATCCGGTTCTGACCGAATCAGTGACGAATGTGGTCGGCCGGGCGGACCTGCTGGCCGGGTTCGGCATGTTTGCCGGGGTGTTGTGCTATCGCCGTGGTGTCGACCGAACCGGGCGATGGATGTGGGTGTGGTTTGCCGCCGCCACACTCACGTGCGCAGTGGGTATGTTTTCGAAGGAAAGTGCGATTGTGGTTCCGCTGGTTGCTGTGCTGTATGACTTGTGTATCCCCCCCCCGGCACGCGAAGGGCCAGGCTTCTGGGCTACGGAGCGCTGGCCTTACCGTGTGTTTTGTATTTCGCAGTGCGGCCTGAACTAACTCCGCTGCAGATCGCCTTCACCGATAACCCTCTCGTCGGTGGGAGTTTTCTGACGGCGCGGCTCACAGCTCTAAAGGTGATTGGGAAATACATCTGGCTGCTGTTCTTTCCAGTGCATCTGTCAGCCGATTACTCGTACAACCAAATCCCGCTCTTCACCGGAAACTTACGCACCTGGGGCGATTGGCAGGTGGCGTTTACCGCTCTCGTGATCGGTGCGGTCGGTTTGCTGGCGGTGTATAGCTGGCGGCGCGATCGCAGATGGCTCTTTTTTATCGGGCTTGGGGCGCTCGGACTGGCGCCGGTGTCAAATATTGCCAAGCTGATCGGCACAATCATGGCCGAGCGGTTTCTGTATATTCCGGCCGTGGCGTTCGCAGGATGCATGGTCTTGACTGGCCTCCTCGTGGTTCATCGATTTCCATCCGCCGAGCGAAGAGTGATCCCTGTCATAGCCCTTCTGATCACTTTGACGTTCTGCATTCGCACGTGGGCCCGCAACTCGGACTGGGCCACCAGCCGCACCATGTGGGCTAGTATGGCCAAGACCGTTCCGAACAGCTATAAGGCGCACGCCTTCTTCTTCGGCAGCACGATCGATGAGGCGCTGAACGACTGCGAGGCTGCTCTGGCTATCGTCAGGCCACTGCCCGATCGGATGAGTACGCCGGTTCCATATATCAATGCTGGCGTCGCTTATCGAAAAAAGGGGGAAGCTGTGGCGCAAACGTCTCCTGCCGATGCCGCCCGGTGGTATCACCGTTCGTTGGACACGCTGTTCGAAGGTCAGCGCATCGCGAGAGCGGTTGGGTTCCGCCATTCGGACCTCGATGAGCAACTCGGCGTGACATACACCAGGTTGCGCGATTATTCACTAGCTATTCGTGCACTGCGCGATGCACAACGGCTGGACACCAAGGAAGAGATGACTCGCGAACTCTCCGACGCTTATGTCCAATCAGGCGATACTCATAATGGCGAGATCGCACTCTGGGAAGGCATACTTGCCGACCCGGGAAATCAACACATTTCCGGTTGGCTCTTGGACCTATACCAAAGAAGCGAGGCCGGCTCGTGCGCACTCCAGCCGCAGCCTGGCGGATGGGCGATGAATCCGTCATGCCCCCTGGTGCACGATGAACTATGTTCGGCCTCGGCTGCAGTATTTCGAAATTTTCAAGGTCGTGGGCTGGCTCCCCAAGCAGCCGAGCTTCGAAATGCCGGGATCTCGCAGTTTGGCTGTTCAGCGGAACTGTATTGATAATGGCTCAGGATCTTACGAAATCGAGACGTGACATGCGCAAGCGCCTATGTTTTAGCGTAATTCTCCAATAGTGAGCTTTTGTGGGATGCCCAACCGCGAGGTTACGTCCGCAAGCCACCCAACAGCATTCCGCGAGTGAGTCACACAGCACAAGGTGTAATAGCCTTGGCCTGACGACCGATGGGAAAATCGTGCGAAGCTTGCCCCTAGAAAGCAGCTTAGGCTCGTCCGCGCTCTACTCGGTCAGGAAAGGTGGCGCCGGTGGAGGTAAAGCACCGGCGCCGATTCAGGAGCATGCCGTTTGGATGCGCATCTCGGCATGAATGGTAGACTCGTCCAGCAACCGACGCAAATCCTCGAATTTTTCTTCCAGACGACGCCGCTCGGCAGTGCTGATTTCACCGACTAAGGGCAACAGGGCTCGCACTTCATCGTAAGCACTAGCGGCGCTAGATTGCGATGATTCCGCGGAAAACCAACCGGATTCGGCCTCGCCCGCCAATCGAGCGCAATATATTCCGTGATTCAACCTGCTGGTGATCAGGATCACGAGTTGGCGATCCGTTTTGGACCGCAGTTCCGCGATTTTGGAGGCTTCCGGCTTGGTATTCATGATCATCGCCTGCAACTAATCGATTAGACGTTCGAGCAGGCGATTTCGCTTATCGAAAGCAGAATATTTCCGCCGGAAGGCCGTCCCGGACCGTCGGGACGGCTTCCAAGAGTTACTGAACCTGGATGGAATCCACCTTCAAGGTATTGTCACCATCCTTGCTCCCGGTCACCTTTGCGGTCACGCTGGTGCTCTGAGGGGAGTTGGGATTGGCGGAGCGGTCAGCCCGATTCTTCATGGCTTCGATGGCCTTGGTATTCCCCGCGTCGTCCAGTTTGTAAGTCTTTCCACCCGCCACGAGAGCGAATGCGGTTGTGGAACTGGTCGGATCGCAGGTGGTCGCGCTGGATTGCTGAGAGTTCATCGCGCAACTGGCATCCACTAACTTGCCAGTCCAGCTCTCAGCCAACGCCAAGGCAGTGAAAATGCTCGCGCACGCACACAAGGTAAGCAGTCTTCGCATATTTCTGGTCCCTTTCAAACTTCAAGATTTTAAATTGTCGAAGGGCGCTGGCCCTCACCTTTGCACTTCGTCTTCCAGTGGCGATTGCGGTCTTTGCAGCAGTTATAACGACGGGATGGCGTTCACGGTGGAAATAACTGCAGTTGTGAAGTAAAGATTGCTCGATATTTCCGTTACGACGCGACAGGACTACATGACTCGCGCACCGCCGATGAAGACGGCGCGCGCGGGTTCTCGTCCGAAGAAGTACGGAAGTTCGCGATAATCGTCACAATCGTGAACCACGAAGTCGGCGAGTTTGCCGCACTCGAGCGATCCGAGTGTGTCTCCCCGTCCCAGGCTGTATGCCGCATTAATCGTCGCCGCGGTCACGGCCTCCGCCGGGCTCATCTTCATTTGAGTGCATGCCAGGGACAGGACCATCGGCATGGATGCGGTTGGCGAGGAGCCGGGATTGAAGTCGGTCGCGAGCACAACCGGCAATCCCAAGTCGATCATGCGCCGCGCGGCGGGATAGTGCGTGGATCCGAGATTGTAAACGGAAGCGGGAAGCAGGACAGGTTGCACTTGAGCGGCTCTGAGCGCTTCGAGGCCGACGGGGCCCGTGGCTTCGAGGTGGTCGGCGGTAGACGCCGCGAATTCCGCGGCAAGGCACGCACCATCGTCGGCGGTGAATTGATCGGCATGGAGACGTAATCCGAAACCGAGACGTCGCGCCGCATCCAGCACGATGCGGGCCTTGTTCGCTGGAAAGACGGTAGGCTCGCAAAAGATGTCGCAGTACTCAGCCAGGTGCTCCTCGGCGACGCGTGGCAGCATCTCGTGCACGAGCACGTCGATGTACGCGTCTATCCGGCCGCGATACTCGTCGGGTACCTCATGCGCACCCAGGAAGGTGGGGACGTAACGAAGTTCACCTTCGGAGCCAAGCTGCCGGATGACGTTGAGGATCTTCAACTCCGATTCCAGCGAAAGGCCATATCCCGACTTAGCTTCGATGGTGGTGGTGCCGCCACGCAGGAACCAGTTGCGATATCTGCGGGCCGCGGCGGCGAGCGCGGATTGGGGAGCTTCGCGGGTGCGGCGGACGGTGGAGCGGATGCCGCCGCCGCGCGCCGCAATTTCGGCGTAGGTGACGCCCGCCACGCGCTGCTCGTATTCGTCGGCCCGTGTGCCTGCGAAGACGGGATGGGTGTGCGCGTCAACGAATCCAGGCAGAACGATTCGCTTTGCAGCGTCGATGAATTCAGCGGAAGGCGAAGCTTGAAGTGCAATCTGGTCGCGCGTGCCGATAGCGGCGATACGGCCGTCGCGCACCAGCATGGCGCCATCGGAAATGATCGCGAGTTCGCGCATCTCGGTTCCGATGCGGGCGCGGCGCGGGCCGCCAAGCGTTACTAGCTGACTGCAGTTGCAGATGAGAAGTTCCATGTTAGGAGATTGATACTTGGCGCCAATGCCTGGTGCACCACTTCCTAAAACAGCCTCGTATATAGAAGACGCTCCCTGACGGTCGCGGCTCGTAACCTACCCCAATACGTTCGTGCGATACGTGCGCTTGCGAGCCGCGCGCGTAAGCAACCGATGCCTCATCGTATCTGGGGCAGGCGCTCCCGGATTTTTCACAGCTTCTGACGGTCGCGGCTCGTGACGCGAAACCTGCCAGGTTCGGCCTCGTTTCCTCGAATCGGCGTCCGTTTAAAGGGGGCGATTTTTCACGCCTTCTTCTGACTCGGACGGCCGCAGCTCGAATGCGAGCCGCGCGCGTTAGCAAGCGATCCGGCGATACGTCGGCGAACTTTTGCAACGTCATATTAAGTTACATCGGCCGCTGGATGTCATGATCGCGGGCGAAGCGGATAGCCTCGTCGTAGCCGGCGTCGACGTGGCGAATCACACCCATCCCGGGGTCACTGGTGAGCACGCGCTGGAGGCGGCGTTCGGATTCCTCGCTACCGTCGGCCACCACGACCATTCCCGCGTGCAGGGAATAGCCGATGCCGACTCCACCGCCATTGTGAATCGAAATCCAGGACGCACCGGCCGCCGTGTTCACCAGGGCGTTGAGCAGCGGCCAATCGGCAATCGCGTCCGATCCGTCACGCATGGCCTCGGTTTCGCGATACGGGGAGGCGACGGAGCCGGCGTCCAGGTGGTCGCGGCCAATCACGATCGGCGCTTTCAGTTCGCCCGACCTCACCAGGCGATTCATCGCCACCCCGAACTCGGCGCGCTCGCCATAACCCAACCAGCAGATACGGGCGGGCAGTCCCTGAAAGTGAATTCGCTGGCGAGCCAACGGGAGCCAGCGCGCCAGAGTTTCGTTGTGCGGAAAGAGCTCGAGAGCCAGACGATCGGTGCGGTAGATGTCTTCGGGATCGCCCGACAACGCCACCCAGCGGAACGGTCCGCGGCCTTCGCAAAAGAGCGGGCGAATGTACTCGGGGACGAATCCGGGAATGTCATAGGCTCGGTCCACGCCAGCCTTCTTCGCCTGGGTGCGGATGTTGTTGCCGTAATCGAATGTGATGGCGCCCTGGCGCTGCAACGCCAGCATCCCTTCGACATGAGCGCCCATGGCGGCGATGGAGCGCGAGACGTACTCCTCAGGCGCGCGAGTGCGCAGGGCGCGCGCATCGCTCAGCGTCATGCCGTTGGGGACATAGCCGTTCAGAGGATCGTGCGCGCTGGTCTGATCGGTAAGGACATCGGGCACGATGCCGCGGCGCGCCATTTCGGGTATCACGTCGGCGCAGTTGCCGGCGAGTCCGACGGAGATCGCCTCGCCGTTCGCCTGGGCGTCGCGTAGTACGTGGAGGGCCTCGTCCAGAGTGCGCTCCATACGATCGCAATAGCCGGTCTCGAGGCGTCGCTCAATGCGGTGCGGATCGACATCGATGCCCAGGAAGCATGCGCCGTTCATGGTCGCGGCGAGAGGCTGGGCGCCGCCCATTCCTCCCATTCCGCCGGAGACGACCAGCTTGCCAGCCAACGACCCACCGAAATGTTTGCGGGCGAGCGAGGAGAAGGTCTCGAAGGTACCCTGCACGATGCCCTGGCTGCCGATGTAAATCCACGAGCCGGCGGTCATCTGCCCGTACATGGTGAGCCCGAGCTTCTCCAGTCGGGTGAATTCATCGAAGTTCGACCAGTGCCCCACCAGGTTGGAGTTGGCAAGCAGCACTCGTGGCGCCTCCGGGTGCGTGCGGAAGATGCCGACGGGTTTTCCCGATTGGACGAGCAGCGTCTCATCATTGGCGAGCGAGCGAAGGGCCCGCACAATGGCATGGAACGACGGCCAGTCGCGGGCGGCGCGCCCCCTGCCGCCGTACACGATCAACTCGTCTGGATTCTCGGCGACTTCGGGATCGAGGTTATTGTGCAACATGCGCAGGGCGGCTTCCTGATGCCATCCCCGGCAGGTCATCTCACTGCCACGGGGGGCTCGGATTGCGGTGGTGAGGCTCATGGAGGTCTCCGAAGGCAATGATAACGCGTGGCGCATGCACTCCTGCACGGCTCCGCTCATCGAATCTGCGCCGCGGACACGACACTACCCGCGCAAGTCCACCGCCAGCGAATCCAGCGCGAGCGTCTTCTGAATATTTCGCCGCATAAACTCAGCGATCTCGTCCACCCTCGCCACCGCCTTGCGCAGCCACGCGAATTCGACTTTCCCCGCGAGAGCTTCCAGCTCATGCTCTATATCCCGATTGCGAATCTCTCCTCCTCCCTCGTGCAAGAGAAGGAGGTCACGCAACAAGTCGTAGAGTACTTTCAAATAAAAATCCAGCTTGTCGCTCTTACCGCGGCCGATCGTATCCGAAATCGGTATCCATGCGCCGAACGGCGAGACGCCCGCGGCCACTTTGAGCAGCACCAACATCGCCGCACGCCTCTTGTCGTAAGCTTCCAAATCGATGGAGATCGCCAGGCCGGGACTGCCCGCCGCCAGCGCAATGCGCCGTTCGGGCCGATCCAAGCCGCGTGCCGCGACGAACCGCTCCATCTCATCGTCCGAGAGTCGCGCGAAGTGGAACGGCACTGCCCGCGATCGGATGGTGGGCAGCAGGTCATACGAATTCTCCGCGGTAAGAATCAGAACCAGGTGGGGCGGCGGCTCTTCGAGCGTCTTCAGGAGGGAGTTGGCCGCCTGATCGTTGGCCCGATCCACATGGTCGATCACGAAGATCCGGCGCTTGCCCTGATTGGGCAGAAATTGTGCCTGTTCCTTCAAAAGCCGCGATTGCTGAATCGTGATCTGGCGTAGGGGCCCGTCGGGTGCAAAGGTCACGAAGTCCGGGTGCGAGGCGAATTGCAGCGGATCGTCATTGCGCTTCTCCGCAGCCAGTTTCTCCCGATCGGCCAGCGTGGCTACATTGTGCGGCAAGCTGAGATCGTCCCGTTCGATCAACTCCGCATGCCCCAACAGGCGTGCGCCCAGCCGGCGCGCGAGCGTTGCTTTCCCCAATCCCTCCGGCCCCGAAAACAGCAGCGTCTGCGCCAGGCGATCCTGTGCCATCATCTGCTCCAGAGCCTCCACGACCCCCGCGTTGCCCCAGAAATTCTCAATCATCCAATGCCCCGCTCACGATCCCCCAGATTTCCTGTTCAATGGAGTCCAGACCGGCACGGCCATTTACCAGCTTGACGCGCTCAGGTTCGCGGGCCGCGAGTTCGTGGTAGGCGTCGTACACCTTGCGATGGAACTCAATGGATTGATCGTCCATGCGGGTTTCGCAGTGCGGTTCGGCGGCGTTGCGAGCCCGCGCCCGCGCCAGGCTGGCCTCCGCGTCCACATCCACCAAGAGGGTCAGATCGGGCTGGAGCCCGCGGCAGGCCACGCGGTCGAGGTCTTCTACGGCTTTACTTCCCAACCCGCGGCCATACCCCTGATATACCAGCGAAGAATCCGTGAAGCGGTCGGATACCACCACTTCGCCGCGATCCAGCGCCGGCAGGATCCACTCCGCCACATTCTGCGCTCGCGAAGCAAAGTACAACAGCAACTCCGCCTCGGAGCAGAGTTCCTGATTCGCGGAGTCGAGCAGGATGCGGCGAATCTTCATCGAAATGGGAGGGCCGCCTGGTTCGGTCGTCTCGAGGACGGTGCGTCCTTGCTCGCGCAGCCGCGCCGCGAGCCGGTGCATCTGCGTCGTCTTGCCCGAGCCATCCATGCCTTCGAAGGTGATGAACCAACCACGTTTTTTCACGGGAAACCATATTGTAACGGGTAAGCGGTTGGGCCTCGACGCTCCGCCGGCGATGGGCGTGGGTGGGGCTTAACCGCTCCGCCCTGGGGCATTTCACCCAGTTGCAGAGTTTAAGAGCGATAAGTGTTGTATTTCCCATCGATTTTCATTGGCCTCTGGAATGCAAACGAGTTGCTTCTAGAAGCACATGGAGGAGAACCGATGAACTTCGATCAAGCCCCGATGCTGGTGATCTGGGAAGCCACCCAGGCTTGCGATCTGGCGTGTGTACATTGCCGGGCCTCTGCGCAACCCGAGCGCAATTCGAGAGAACTGACTACCGAACAGGGATACCGCCTGCTCGACGAGATCAAATCGTTTGGCGATCCGCTGATGGTCTTCACCGGCGGCGATCCGCTCAAGCGGCCTGACCTGTTCGAACTGATCCGCTACGCCGTTAAAATCGGCCTGCGCACTAATGTGACGCCCAGCGCGACTCCCTTACTCACGGCGCAAGCCATCGACGGGTTTAAGGCAGCCGGCATCTCGCGCATGGCCATCAGCCTGGACGGGCCCGATGCTGCCAGCCACGACGATTTCCGGGGCGTTCCCGGCACCTTCGATCGCGCGATGTTCGCCTTGGAATACGCCCGTGACATCGGCCTCGATACCCAATTGCAGACCACCGTCACACAGCGCAACCGGGCGCGCCTGACCGAGATGGCAGAGATCGCGAAGAATGTCCGCACTAAGATGTGGAGTTTGTTTTTCCTGATCGTAACGGGACGCGCGGGAGAAAACGACGACCTCACCGCAGAGGAGTACGAGCAGGTTTTCGAATTCATGTACGATCTTTCGAAGACTGCTCCCTTCGGATTGAAGACCACCGAGGCCATGCACTATCGCCGCTATGTGGCGCAGCGCATCAAGGCCGAACATGGGGTCACGGAAAATGAAAACGCCAAGGGCGTGGCATGGCGCACCGCCGGCGTCAGCGACGGCAAGGGGTTTGTATTTGTCTCCCACCAGGGCGAGATCTTTCCGAGCGGATTCCTTCCCGTCAGTGGAGGCAATGTCCTCGAGAATTCCTTGACCGATGTGTATCGGAACTCAACCCTCTTCCGCACCCTGCGCGATACCACCTTGCGAGAGGGCAAGTGCGGTCTGTGCGAATACCAAAAGGTCTGCGGCGGATCGCGGTCGCGTGCTTTCGCTCTAACCGGGGACTATCTGGCGGAAGATCCCCGTTGCGTCTATCAACCTCATCTCGCCGAAGCTGTGGTGGGTTAATCCAACGGCCAGGGTCATCACGCAGCAAAACTCAACCCCGAGCCGGAGTTTTGCACCTGCCAGAAAGAGCCAGCCTCAATCCGTCCATCGGCTCGCGGTTGGGCCACCCAGGCGACCTTGGCGAGCATCGCACCATCCGGCCATCCGCGATGATTCCTCGCCGCTTGAACGGCGATCGGATTGCCTAACGCCGCGCGAATGCTTTGATTGTCGAACCGGTCTGTAGTGCTGATCCATTTCCAGTGTTGATACCCCTCCGGAAACGGTATGCCGTTCGGCGCTGCCGCGGCGCTGTGCGCTCCGGCGGCAAGCACTGTCCGCGTCTCGGATGGAGGCGGGAGTTTCGCCGAGGCGGCGTCCGACTCCGGCGCCGCACGCAGGTAGTCCTCGATCGCTTTGACCTGTGCCGGCGCGAGCACCGCCGATGGATGCAGGCGCGCGTAGGCCGGCAGTGGCATCGCATGGAAGCGGATCTGGTTCACCGCTTCGTACAGCAGGCCCTTCTGTTGCGCCGCAGGAAGCATCCCGATCTCCGAGAAGTTCAGGTGCTGTCGTGCGGCTTTGACGTCGCTGGCCGCAAGCCAATACGCGGGCACAATCTCGTCGAACCAGGCAAGGTGGGTGTCGTTCGAATGGCAGTCGTAGCACGCAGTCCGCAGGATGCTCTTGATCTCGGGCGGAGCACTGAGGTCCGCTGTCACCGGCGGATGCGAAATCGCGGGACGCACGAACTGCAAGGCGATGAAAAGCGCGGCTGCGACAATCAGCACGGCGCGCGCGATACCCCGTCGACCCGTTGCCATCGATAAGCCCTCTCTTGTATAGAGAAGCCGCGTGGACGTTTGGGTGCATAGAATCGGCTTGGGCCCCCACAGCACTGCGGCCCCGCGTGCGCAGGCGCCAAAGTGACTCCGATCGGGTCTGCGGACCCGCAGCCGGACGCTTGTACGCTAAGGTTAGATCTTTAGGGACATGAGGCGAGCGCTCCGTCTGCTGTTGAGGATCATCGGGAAAGGGGAGGGCAAGGTCGCTGTGGTGTTCGGGCTCGATCCGGACAGTTGCCACCGCGCTGTGCTGCACCTGCGTGCGGGCGCGCCACAAGTGCCGGTCTGGCTGTTCTCGACGCGAGACGTCTCGCCCGACACCGCGGCGCTGTGCGAGCGCGTGTGCGTGCACTCCGGCGCACTGGGCCTGATGATCCAAGCCCAGCGGCGCCTCTGGCCTCACTGGGTTGCGATCGGAGTGGCCCCATGGACAGGCGGTCACGGGAGATGGCCGGTGAAGCTGGCTCCATTCCTGATCCCGCCGTTTCGCACCCTGATACTCAATGAGAACGGCGACTTCTTTCGCGGGACGCCGTTGGGTATTCTCCGGCACGGTGCG
>Ga0070734_10000951_pt1 | contig 48401 bp, 20 predicted proteins | sample Coa_R1_8_FD_66444 | JGI IMG/M metagenome (GOLD analysis project Ga0070734, IMG submission 66444) | Surface soil microbial communities from Centralia Pennsylvania, which are recovering from an underground coalmine fire - Coalmine... | ecosystem: Environmental > Terrestrial > Soil > Unclassified ...
CCGCACTCCCTGTTGTTTGCCGCCGACTCCTGCAACATTGAGCCGAAGCTCTACGAACATCTGCACCGCGAGGTCGGAGATGTGGACGCGGCCTTCCTGGGCATGGAGTGCGATGGTGCGCCGTTGAGCTGGCTCTACGGGCCGCTGCTGACGCAAAGAATCGAACGGGGCATGGACGAATCGCGCCGTCTCTCGGGCTCGAACTTCGAGCAGGCCAGGGCCATTGTGGATCAGTTCAAGTGCAAGGAGGCTTATGTGTACGCCATGGGGCAGGAGCCGTGGCTGAACTACATTATGAGCATCAAATACACGGATCAATCGCGGCCGATTGTCGAGTCGAACCGGTTGATGGAATATTGCCGCGAGCGCGGCATCAAATCGGAACGCCTCTTTGGAGAAAAGGAAATTCTCCTTTCCTAACTGACCGGTATTCGTCTTCAAACCAGCGAACAGAAAAGCACATGATATTGATCCTTGCCAGACCGCGCGACCCACATGGCGACCGGATGGCGGAGTTCCTCGACCGGAAGAACGTGGAGTATCTCCGTCTCGATACCGGCGGCATTCCTCAGGGAATTCCGCACTCGATACGATATTCCGGCCAAACTTGCAGTCCACTTTTGCGAGTGGAAGGCCGCACCGTCGATCTCAATGAAGTTAGGGCTGTGTGGAACCACCGGCAAGCTCCAGCGAATCCTTCAGAGCAGATGAATCCTGCCGACAGGGAATTTGCCTTTGGAGAATGCGCTCATTTTGTCCATGGCTTATGGCTGCTGCTCAAAGATAGGTTTTGGGTCAATCCGCTGCAGGCGGGGCAAGCTGCGGAGAACAAAGCGTATCAACTGAAGGTTGCGGAATCGGTAGGATTGGCCGTGCCTCGCACCCTCATGACCAACGAACCGGAAGAGGCGGTGGCTTTTTTCGACGAATGCCATGGCCGAATGATTTACAAGGCATTCAATCAGTACAACCGGCCTGGCCCAGACGGACGATATCTTGGTATCTATACGAATGTTGTGACGAAAGACGATCTTTGGTCGCGCCGCGAGCAGATTCGTCTTGCCCCATGCATCTTTCAGGAATATGTCCCGAAGAAACTAGAGCTGCGAATCACCGCCATTGGATGCCAACTCTTCACAGTGGCCATTGATGCACAGGGCAGTTCTCGTGGGAAAGAAGACTGGCGGCATTTCGACCACGACAATACCAACTATCAGGTATTTGAAATGCCTGAGACGATCAAAGCTGCGATCCATGGTCTTCTGGATCGTCTTGGTTTAGTTTTTGGCGGCATTGATGTCGTGCTTACCCCTGACGGCCGCTTTGTTTTTCTGGAAGTCAACCAGGTCTGCCAGTGGCATTGGGTCGAGATGCTGACCGGCCTGCCCTTGCTGGCAAACTTCGCGGAGATGTTGATTCAAGCCACTCCTTCTTATCAGCCGCCCCAGGCGTTGTTAGAGAGTGCTGTTACTGCGGGCTAGAGAGAAAGCGGATCAATAAGGTGAAAGAAGAAATCGCTATCGTTGGCGGGGGATTGGTGGGCTCAATCCTGTCCATGTATCTTGCGAAAGCAGGCTATAAGGTTGTTGTATTTGAGCGTGGCCCAGACCGCAGGGAAACCCAGATGGCCTCCGACAGATCGATCAACCTCACCATCTGCGATCGAGGTTTTCACTCACTCGAGAGAATTGGCGTAGACGAGATAGTCCGCGCCTGTGGTGTTCCGGCGCCGGGTCGCGTGATTCATAACGTTGACGGCACGGTTTCTTATCAGCCTTATGGAAATAACCAGGAGGCAATTTACTCGATTTCCCGCAATGAATTGAATCGTATCCTTCTTCGTTGTGCCGGAGATCGAGAGAATATCGATCTGCGCTTCCACGAGGAGTGTATCGGACTGGATGTGGCTTCGTCTGTCCTTCGATTCAAGAACCGTCAGTCGGGCCAGGAATCGACGTACCCGGCGGGAATTGTTTTCGGCGCAGACGGCGCCTATTCAGCCGTCCGGTCTTTCGTGCAGCGGCGTCCGCGTTTTGACTATTCGCAGGTCTATTCCACGCAGGCCTATAAAGAAATGTCGATGCCGCCCGCTGCCAATGGCGATTGGCCCCTGCAACCCAATGCGCTGCATATCTGGCCTCGCGGCCAGCACATGCTGATTGCATTTGCCAATACCGGCCATAGTTTTACGGTGGCGCTGCACATGCCGTATGAAGGGAAGATCTCTTTCGCTTCGGTGCGCTCCGGAGAAGATGTAACCCAGCTTTTTCGCGATTCGTTTCCTGACGCCATCGGCCTGATGCCGAAGCTGGTTGAAGAGTATCTGGGGCATCCTCACAATTCCATGGTCACGATTCGGTGCAATCCCTGGGTGTTCGAAGACAAAGTAGCTTTGATCGGCGATGCTGCCCATGCGATCTACCCTTCTTACGGCCAGGGAGCGAATGCCGGTTCGGAAGATTGCCGCGTGCTACTGGAATCTCTGGAGCGGCACGGTCATCACTGGGGGCGCGCCCTCGCAGAGTATCAGGCATTGCGTAAGCCGAATGCCGATGCTATTGCTGATCTTTCGGACAGACATTTTGTCGAGCTGCGCGATCTGGTCGGAGACAGGCGATTCCAGCTTCGCAAGGAAGTTGAAAGGCGAATCAACAAACTGTACCCGGAAAGATTTCGCGACCTGTATTCGATGGTCACGTTTACGACCATGCCGTATGTGGACGCGCTGGAGACCGACCGGCAGCAGAGCGTGGTCGTGGATGGCATCCTTGCCGCAGACGATTTTGAGCGGCGCTGGCGCTGCGGCGATATCGACGGCATGATCCACGATGCCATGACGTCCGATTCTCGTGAATCAGCCATGGAATCCGTGGTCGTGGAAAACCTCTAGGCGATAGAGGAAATGGCGCATCGCTAGCCGAGTAATAGCGCGAAGTAGGGAAGAGCGCAAAGGGACAAGGAAGAGAAGAAACCCAAATGGAAGCAGCTTCAAAACTAGGTGCCGTGCCGGGTCCGCAGGGGTACTCGCTGCCCAGAATCGTCATCAACATGTGGTGGAACCCGCTGCGATTTCTGAGTGAAATCGCGGCTCGTTACGGCGATATCGTCTGCGTGCATCCAAAGCGAATTTACCTTGTGAATCATCCCGATCATGTGCGCCAGGTGCTTCACGACAGGCGTGAAATCTATAGCAAGAGCAAGGTGGGAGCCACACCCAAGCGCGAAGCCCCGTTGCACCAGAGTCAGGACGTCATGCCGCAGACGTACTTGGAGCGACGCCGATATCTCGGATTTCAAAGTATCGTTCGCAGTGAAGGCGAGGTTTGGCGGCGGCAACGGTCGATGGTGCAGCCCATTTTTAGCCGGTCGCAGATCGCGGGTCTTGCGGAGATTGTGACGCAGGCCACGCGGTCGATGCTGACTCGCTGGTCCACTGCCAACGGCGCCATCCTCGACATCGAGAAGGAAATGCTGGAGCTGGTGCGGACTATGGCTCTCAAATCTTTCTTTGGTGGAAGGCTGGATGACGAAGCGATCGGCAAGCTGGCCGCGGCTGCGGGAAACGTACATGACTTTTTCGATACGCGGTCCTTTGTTCCTCTCAGAATGCCGGAGCGTGTGCCCACGGCCACCAATCGGCGCTTTCGCGAGTCGTTTCAATTGCTTTCGGAATTTGTTGACCGGGAAATAATGGAGCGGCGCAGGGATGGGCACGATGTGGAGGACATGCTAGGCCTCATGCTGCGGGCCAAAGACGATGAGAGCGGCGAGGGCTTGAATCAACGTCAGCTTTACGACGAGGCCCTCATGTTAGCGATCGTCGGCCATCAGACAACGGCAGCCGCGCTCATGTGGACGCTGCATTTGCTGGAGGCGAATTCCGCATGTGAGAAACGTCTGCACGGAGAGTTAGTTCGAGTACTTGGTGAGCGTGCTGCAACTCTTGAAGACCTGCCGAAACTGACTTATCTCCGCCAGGTGGTAGATGAATCCATGCGCCTCTACCCCCCTACGTGGATTATTGCTCGCAGAGCGCTCCAGGATGATGTTATCGGCGGTTATCAGGTCCCCGCAGGTGCCGACGTTGTGATCTGCCCGTATGTTTTGCACCGTCATCCCGGCTTTTGGGAAGATGCCGAGATCTTCGATCCCGATCGATTTGTTTTAGGCAAGCGCAACCCCGCCTTCGTTCCTTTTGGATACGGGGAGCGCATCTGCATGGCCAGTCACTTTGCCCTAACGCAGATATCGCTGGTGTTGGCGGACATCGTAAGGGCCTATCATCTTACGACGGTTGCGGGCCATCGGGTGCAGCCGAATCCCAGGGCGCGGCTGGTATTGCAACCAAAAGGCGGTCTGCCAATGACGTTGCACCCAAAGCTCTGCGCCGTAGAACGCAATGACGTAGCGTCTCAAACAGTTGTAGCGGCCAACTAAGGAGTACTCCTGTCATGGACAAGACTATCGAGACAGTTGCCGTCTCCCCGCCAAAACTAGAGATCAAGACCGTGCTGAAAGCCTTGATCCATGTGGGGGGGATTGTTGGCATTCTCCTGCTTTCGGCCGGGCGAGTCGATTGGTCCGCGGCATGGGCTCTGGCTGGAATCTTCCTCGTTTACGACGTGATCATGCTTTCTTGGCCTGCTGTCGATTCGAAGATTGCCGCCGTGCTGGAAGATCAGCGTAAGCCTGCGCCCAAGCCACAGCCGCAGGGCAAAGTGCTCCTCCTGCTTTATCCGGTACTTCTGCTGGCTGTTTTGGTTACATCGGGTTTGGATGGTGGGCGGTTCCACTGGTCCTCAATGTCGCCGATGATGCGGGCGCTTGGAGCAGTCGCTGTGGTGATCGGCCACGGCGCTTTCTTGTGGTGTTTAAGTGCAAATTCTGAGGCTTTGCATGACGCTGTTCTGCGGCATGACCGGAATGGCATGCTGATGGAAACGGGCCCATATCGCTACATTCGCCATCCTTTTTATCTCGCCACATTTCTCGTCGCATTGGGCGGAGCGGTGCTGCTTGGATCCTGGTGGGCAGCCATTCCCGCTGGGTTGATCTTGCCTTTGTACATGGCGCGCACCGTGTTCGAGGAGCGAATGCTGGTGAATGAGCTTGAGGGATATCGCGAATACACCTCGCGCGTGCGTTACCGCTGGTTTCCCGGTATCTGGTAGCCCGGTATCTGGCGGTGTTTGGCTGGAAGCCAAGCTATGTTCATCCGCGAGCTGGGGACTGCAGAATGCTCAGCGCAGCAAATGCCTGATTCAAGAATCGCAGTGAAAAATCTCTGACTCAACACTCGTTCGATAAGAATTTGATCTCTATTTCATTCCGCATCCACGTCATTTATTAGCTGCCGAGCAAATAGCCTGTGCGAAATCCGTTCCGTAATTTGACCAAAGACGAACTTGCCCGCCTGTCCGAGCAAGAAAAAAGAGCCCTGCTCAGGGAACTGCTATCTCGCGAGCAGGCGCGTCCGCTCGGGGAAGAGAATGGGCAAGGCTTCGTTCAGGCTCTATCGTTTGCACGGAGCAAGCAAAGCGGCGATCTGCCCCTCTCGTTCTCGCAGCAGCGAGTCTGGTTTTTTGATCGATTGAATCCTGGCAGCCCGGCGTACAACCTGTCGTTTGTGATCGAGATTGATGGCGCGCTGGATGCACCCAGGCTTGAGCAAAGCATTGCCGGGGTGATTCAGCGCCATGAGATTTTGCGGACCCGATTCACTAGCAAGAGCGGGGATCCATTTCAGGTTATCGAAGAAAACATCGGGTTCAGACTGGACCTCGTAGATCTGAGCGGGATACCGCAATGGGACCGGGTACATGCGCTGCAAAGTCGAATTGGCGACGAAGCGAAACGTCCCTTCGACCTATCATCAGAGCCGCCAATTCGAGCGCAGCTACTACGGCTCGCAGTCGGGCAACACGTCCTTTTACTCTCGTTGCACCATATCGCCGGAGATGGCTGGTCGATCGGAGTGCTGCTGGGTGAAATAGAGTCCCTCTACAAGGCATTCTCTGCGGGCGCGGCTGCGCACCTGCCGGAATTGAAGTTGCAGTATGCCGAATTTGCTCTCTGGCAAAGGAGTTCTGTCGCAGGGGCTGCGTTCGCCCGGGACCTGACGTATTGGAAAGAGGCTCTCGCCGGAGTGCCTGCAGCTCTGGAATTACTCACCGACAGGGAGCGCCCCGCAGTTTCTCATCGCACAGGCGCTGTCATCGCCTTTGCCTGGAGTGATTTGCAGGTCAGGGATCTTGCCCAGGCCAGCGGCGCTACATCCTTCATGGTTTTGTTGGCCGCTTGGGGACTGCTTCTCTCGCGTTATTCCGGCCAGGATGACGTGGTTGTTGGATCGCCCGTCGCGAATCGTACTCGCCCTGAATTTGAGCCACTGATTGGCTTCTTTGCCAACACGCTGCCGTTGAGGTTACGGCTGAATGGTCGGGTGATGTTCAAAGCGATGTTGGCTGGGTTTCGGCAAACTTGTCTGGATGCCTTCTCCCACCAGGATTTGCCGTTTGAAAAACTAGTTGAAAGCCTCGCGATTGGCCGAAGCTTGAATCGCACCCCGCTGTTTCAGGCGATGTTTGTTCTGCAAAATGCGCTGCAGGGAGCGACGCATTCAGAATTTTTACGGCTACGAGCCTTTCCAACCCACAGCGGATCCGCCAAGTTCGATCTCACTCTTGTAATGCAAGAGACTCCGGAGGGCCTGCGCGGCGAACTGGAGTACGACACTGGGCTCTTCAAGGCGGAAACAATCCAGAAGATGCTGACTAGGCTGCGGCTTCTGATCGATGGAGCCATTGTCCAGCCCGAAACCGGTCTGGGTGAACTGCCGTGGATGAGTGGCGACGAACGCCGGCAACTTCTCATCGAATGGAACGACTCCCAGGCGATATTTTCTGAAAATGCTCCCTTGCACCGGCTCTTTGAAGCGCAGGTGAATAGGACTCCCGGCAATCTTGCACTGATTTACGGAGCGGAGCGCCTTACCTACAGCGAACTGAATCGCCGTGCAAATCTGCTTGCGCATCAACTGCGCGCTCCGGGCGTTGCCCCTGAAGTACCGGTTGCCCTGTGTGCTCGGCGCTCTACGGAGATGATCGTCGGTCTCCTGGCTATTTTGAAGGCGGGCGGCGTTTACGTCCCCATGGACCCGGCTCATCCTCCTGCTCGCCTTGCTTCAATGATCGCAGACGTTCGTGCAGGTTTCGTGCTCACCCAATCCTGCCTGCAACTCGAACTGCCGGCGAACGTGCAGAGACTTTTTCTTGATGACGATGTGAGCAAAGTTTCTCTCGGTGGCGAGGCAAACCTGACCGATGGCCCAAGCGAGGACAACCTGGCGTATGTGATCTACACATCAGGGTCGTCGGGCGTCCCCAAAGGTGTAGCGGTGCCACATTGCGGATTGAGCAATACACTGCTGTGGCGACGGTCTCAGTTTGGGCTTTCCTCCTCTGATTGTGTTTTGCAAAACATTGCGGCAACCTTCGATCCTTCTCTGTGGCAGATTCTCGGTCCCTTGGTTTCTGGAGCTTCGGTGCTTTTGGTACGTCACGATGCCCATCAGGACTTGCCTTACCTGATCGGAGAGATTTCCGCTCACCAGGTGACCATCGCCGATTTCCCGCCCTCGTTGCTCCAGGAGCTGTTGGCGTTTGACGATATTTTGAAGTGCCAGTCTCTGAGATTGGTTTTTGTCGGCGGGGAGGCCTTGCCCGCCAGCCTGTTGGAGACGTGCAGGGATCGTCTTCCACTGCGGCTTTGTAATGTGTATGGGCCGACTGAAACCTCCATCGATGCAACTTGGTGGATGGGAGTAGAGAAGGACTCGTCCCGTTGGCTACCCATTGGCCGCCCCATCGCCAACAAAGAAATCTACGTCCTCGATGAAGAGTTGCAGCCCGTTCCGCCTAGAATTGCTGGCGAGCTTGTAATCGGTGGCGCCGGATTGGCGCGTGGCTATCTTGGGCATCCAGCGCTGACCGCCGAGAAATTCATTCCTGACCTTTTCTCTTCTCGTCCGGGAGCGCGGCTCTATCGAACCGGCGACCGCGCCTTTTTCCATCCGGATGGAAATATTCAATTCCTCGGGCGTATCGACCGGCAGGTGAAGATTCGCGGCCTCCGCATCGAGCTTGGCGAGATTGAAAATGCGCTGGCTCGGCATGCCGCTATTACTGAATGCGCTGTTCTTGCGATTCCGAGAAATGGCGAGTCGCAGTTGGTGGCCTATTTTGTGCTCCATCCTGGCATCGCAAAGCCAAGTGCTGGCGAGTGGAAGGAGTACCTCAAGGCCACTCTGCCGGAGTACATGGTTCCCTCTGCGTTTGTCGCTTTGGAATCATTGCCGCGTACGAGCGCAGGAAAAGTTGACCGCCAAGCTCTGCTGGTTCCTAGCGATGCCGCGTCGCCCGGTAGTGAACTACGGCTTCCCGAGAACGAACTGGAACAGGCGATTGCCGGCATCTGGAAGTCTGCGTTGGGGCGGGATGAGGTTAGCACAGAGGATAACTTCTTCGACCTGGGTGGCCATTCGTTGCTGCTCGTGCGAGTCCACCGCCAGATTTGCGAAACGCTGGGCAGCCAGTTCCCGGTTGTGGAGATGTTCCAATACCCAACAATCTCGGGCCTAGCTCGGCATTTGGGGAACACACAACCTGAGGCGTCCCAGCAGCGGGCAGATAACATCGCTCGTGATATCAAGGCTGGGGTTGCGCATTCTTGGCCTTCAGGTCACATTGCAGTAATCGGCATGGCCGGACGCTTCCCTGGTGCTCCTGACATCGATCAATTCTGGAAAAATCTGCGGGATGGCGTTGAGGCAGTCACCTTTTTTGAGCGGCAGGAATTGGAAGCTGTTGGCGTTCCTGCCTCGCTCTTAGATGATCCTCGCTATATTCGCTCTCGGGCGGTCCTTGAAGATGTAGAGTACTTCGATGCTGCTTTCTTTGGCTTCACGCCCCGCGAAGCAGAGTTGCTCGATCCGCAGCAGCGCATTTTCCTGCAGTGTGCGTGGCATGCCTTGGAGAATGCTGGATATGATCCTTCCGCATCCCAGATGCCGGTGGGCGTGTTTGGCGGTCTTAGCTCCAGCACCTATCGCCGCGAGAATCTAGCGCATCTTCTCGATGACGATGCCACTCGCACTCAAGCGGAACTTGGCAACGACCGCGACTTCTTTGGGACGCGGGTTTCCTATAAGCTCAATCTAAAAGGCCCTAGTCTCACGATTCAGACTGCTTGCTCCACGTCCTTAGTTGCCGTACATGTTGCCTGCCAGTCGCTTCTGGCTCGTCAATGTGATATGGCGTTGGCGGGAGGAGCTACCGTCAGGCTCCCGCAGATCGTGGGCTATATGTATGACGAAGGCGGCATCGCGTCCGTGGATGGGCATTGCCGCGCGTTTGACGCCGAGGCGGGAGGAACCATTGCTGGCAGCGGCGCCGGTGTCGTGGTACTGAAACGGCTGGAAGATGCCCTTGCCGATGGCGACCGGATCGACGCCGTGGTTCTCGGATCAGCGGTCAACAACGATGGCTCCAACAAGGTCGGCTATACCGCCCCTAGTGTGGATGGTCAGGCGGAAGTGATTGCAGTGGCCCAAGCCGCAGCCCAGGTGGATGCCCGCACGATTTCGTATATCGAAGCCCACGGAACGGGAACGCGGCTGGGCGATCCGATAGAAATCGCGGCACTGACGAAGGCGTTTCGGGCCTCATCCTCTACAAACCAATTTTGTGCCGTCGGTTCGGTCAAGACAAACATTGGCCATTTGGATGCCGCCGCTGGAATCGCTGGATTCATAAAGACCGTGCTTGCTATTCGTCACGGAGAGATTCCGCCAAGTCTACATTTCCGGCAGCCCAATCCAAACATTGATCTAACAGCAAGCCCTTTCTTCATCAATACCGCGCTCACTGAATGGAAGCCCAACGGTGCGCCGCGCCGTGCCGGAGTCAGTTCTTTTGGCATCGGCGGTTCCAATGCCCATGTGATCTTGCAGCAGGCTCCGGAAATGCCCACACAAGACGCTGCCAAGCAAGGCGCGCTCAGGGGAACTCACCGCACAGCGGAATTGTTGGTCTTATCTGCAAAGTCGGAAGAGCGTCTGGATGAGGCTGTGGGCAATCTCGGAGGTTATCTCGGAAACTTTACCGGCTTGAACTTGGCGGATGTCGCATATACATCACAGACCGGCCGCAGCGGGTTCGGCTTCAGGGCGGCGATTGTTTGCGATGGCGTTTCCGATGCGGCGGCTGTTCTCTCAACTTGTGATGCCGCGCGGCTTCTGACCGGTGAGTGTAAGTCAGGTAAGACTAAAAGTGCTCCTGTGGCCTTCTTGTTTCCGGGACAGGGCAGCCAGTATGCCAACATGACCCTCGGTCTCTATGACGCGGAGCCTGTTTTTCGCGCTGAGATCGATTCCTGTGCGGAGTTCCTGAAAGTCCACTTGCAGTTCGACCTTCGCGAAGTTCTTTATCCGCGCAATAGTGGCATCGAAGATTCTACCCGCCGGTTATGGCAAACATCTATCACGCAGCCGGCTTTGTTTGTTGTTGAGTATGCTCTGGCTCGCCTGTGGATGGAGTGGGGCGTAAGGCCCGAGGCGATGATCGGCCATAGTATCGGTGAATATGTTGCCGCCTGCCTTTCCGGCGTAATGTCCAAGGAAGATGCGCTCCGTCTTGTTGCCTTGCGCGGACGCCTGATGGAAGACCAACCTCGGGGAGCCATGCTCGCCGTGTCGTTGTCAGTCATTGAGGTCGAGCCGTTGCTGGCGCCTGAGCTTTCTCTCGCGGCCATCAATAGTCCTTCTCAGGTCGTTGTTTCAGGGAAAGAAGACGAGATTCAGGCGCTTGAGCAAAATCTCCTGCAACTAGGCGTCTCGGCTTCGCGATTGCGCACGTCGCATGCCTTTCACTCCTCGATGATGGATGCGGTTCTTCCAGATTTTGCGGCGCATCTCCGCACGATCCAATTGAGAGAACCGCAGATTCCATTTGTCTCTAATCGTACGGGTCGTTGGATTACCGCCGCAGAAGCCACCTCGCCTGAATATTGGACGGCGCATCTTCGCGAGCCTGTGAGGTTTGCCGATGGCGTGGCTGAGCTATTAAAAGAACCATCGCGCTTGCTTCTCGAGGTAGGTCCCGGACGTACCTTGCAAACCTTGATTCGGGCTCAATGCGCTTCGTCACGTACGGTTCTTTCCAGCCTGCGCCATCCGGATGACACTAGTTCGGACTCCAAGTTCCTCTTGGGCACTCTCGGCAGGCTATGGATCTCCGGTGCGGAAATTAGCTGGCCGGCCTTGCATCAGCATCGTAGTCCGCGCCGTGTGGCCCTCCCAGGATATCCCTTTGAGCGCCGGCGATTCTGGATTGAGCCCGCCCCACATGGGTCGGCATCGATCCTCCATGAACGCAATCGCAAATCAGTCCATCAATCGATATCGAAAGACGACTGGTTCTACTTGCCGGTCTGGAAGCAATCCCCGCTCCTGCCTGGAGAATTGAGGCAAACGGACGCCGCGGAGTGTGTCTTATTGATGGACTCTGACGACCTCGGTTCCGCACTTGCGCAACAGTTGGGTCTGGCAGGTAAGCAAGTGGTGCGGGTTTTTCCTGGCAGCCGGTTTGAAGTTCAGCCGCAGGGCTTCATCATCAATCCCCAGCATCCCGCAGACTACGACACCCTTTTAGAAGCCCTCGCTTTCAGAAATCGTTATCCTTCGCAAATTGTCCATTTATGGAACTTCGTGCAGAACCCGTCTGCGGAATTGGAGTCGTTCGACAGCCTGCTGCGTCTGGCGCAGGCTCTCAACCGGGCCGCGCAGGCCCGTGCGGACGAAGCTCATGCTGGATCGCCACGTTCTGTAGAACTAATCGTTCTCTCCCAAGCAGCGTATGAAGTCACAGGGGCTGAGGCGCTGTGCCCCATGCAGGCCCTGGCTCTTGGGCCGTGCCTTGTGATCCCGCAGGAAATTCCAGGAATCGTATGCCGGAATATCGATCTGGCCGAAGTATCCGACCTGCGGGATCCATCCAAAATTGCGATCCTTCAGAAATTCCTGTTGTCGCCTACCCACACTGGCTCGGTTGAAGCGGTGAGAAACGGGAAACGTTGGATTTGTAGCTTCGAGCCTGTCGCAGCCACAAACAATGCCACAGCCACAAGCAACGCCACAGCCACAGGCAACGCCACAAAGGAGTGCGTGCGGGAACGTGGGGTCTACCTGATTACAGGTGGTCTTGGTGGAATCGCTTTGGAGATAGCGTCGGATTTGGTGCGCAACTTCAAGGCGCGTCTTGCGCTCGTAACAAGGCGTGGTCTTCCGCCCCGTGCCGATTGGGATTCCTTACTCGCAGGCAGTGCTCAGCCCGGCGCTAAGAAACCAGGCGAAACAAACGAGATAGGCGAAAACAGAAAAATAGAGATAGTCGCCCAAATTGCTCGCATTCGCGAACTCGAGCAACTAGGTGGCGAAGTGATGGTGTTGGCTGCCGATTGCGCGGATCGCACGCAGATGGCCAGTGAGATTGCCCAAGCTCGTGCTCATTTTGGAACGATTCACGGCGTGCTCCACGCCGCTGGGGCCACCGGCGGAGAACTGATCGAGTTTGCCACGCCCGCATTGGCGCGCGAAGTCTTTACCCCTAAGGTTCAGGGAGCCATGGTCTTGCAGGAGCTCTTTAGCGATGCCAACCTGGACTTTATGGTGTTTTTCTCGTCGTTAAGCGTAGTTCTCGGTGGTGTGGGTCGCGTGGACTATTGCTCGGCTAATTCATACCTTGATGCTCTTGCCGTTGCTTCCAACAAAACTGGTCCGCATAGAACTATTTCGATTGCCTGGGATGGCTGGCAAGGTACGGGAATGAGCCGCGAAGCCGGAGGTAGTGGCCATGACTCGCATCTCCCAGTTGGAATTGCGCCCGCCGATGGCGTACTCGCCTTCCGCCGCGCACTGTCTCTCGGTCAGCCGCGTGTCTTGGTTTCCACACAGGATCTTGGTCTCCGTGCGCGCAGTGCCTTTGTCGCTGCAAGCAAACCGGCACGTGAAAAGGCCAAGTCATCCGCTGGCGATCAACGCCCCAATGGTGTTGCCGCATACGTCGCTCCTCGAAACGACACAGAAGCCTCGTTAGCGTCGATTTGGCAAGAGCTTTTGGGGATCGACCCCATTGGCATTCACGATGATTTCCACGTCCTTGGCGGCCAGTCGCTCCTGGCCTCGCAGATTGTTTCGAGAATTCGCCGCGAACTGAAGGTCGATCTTCCCTTACGTACCTTCTTCGGCGGGCCAACCATTGCCCAACTCGCCTTGGCGATTGTGGAGATGCAAGCCCAGCAAGCGAGCGAAGCGTCGCTTGAAGAGATGCTTTCCCAACTAGAACAGCTCTCCGAAGAGGAAGCGGAGAGGGAAGCCGGATTGCCGAAAGAGGTCCCTCATGCCTGAAATTTCCGAGCGCATCGCGGCTTTGTCTCCCAAGAAACGGGAGATGCTGCTTCGTCAGCTTGAACGCGCAAAATCCCGCGAAGAAGACCACTCGATCCGCCCGCAAGATCGCCGCTCGAATCGGTTTCCGCTTTCGTTTGCCCAAAAGCGCTTCTGGTTCCTCGATCAAATGGAGCCTGGCAATCCCGCCTCCCATATGCCAGGCGGGTTGGTCCTCAAGGGCGATTTGAATGTGTCGGTTCTCATTGCATCGTTCAATGCATTGATCGAGCGCCACGAATCGCTGCGCACCAAGTTTACCTCCGATGCCGGCGAACCTTTGCAGGCAGTTCATGCTCCCACCCCACTCAATGTGCCCATCATCGATTTGGCTCATGTGCCTCTTGAAAGCCGGGAAGAGGAAGTTCAGAGGTTGGCACTGGAAGAGGCCGCACGTCCGTTTGACCTGGCTAGCGGCCCGCATATCCGGATCACCTTACTGCGTGTTCAGCCAGATCGCCACGTCTTGTTGCTGACCCTGCACCATATTGTTTCCGACGCATGGTCCATGAGGGTTTTGTTTGGCGAGTTGGCGGTTTTGTATTCGGCATTTTGTGCCAATAGCGTGAATGGAGGCGCTAGCTCTAATCCATTGCCTCCGCTCGAACTGCAATACATAGACTTTGCGGTTTGGCAGCGCGCCTGGCTCCAAGGAGAAGTATCGGAGCGGCAGCTATCATATTGGCGTCAGCGTTTGAGTGGGCTTCCTGAGTCTCTGGACTTGCCCACCGATTTTCCGCGCCCTCCCCGTCTGAGTCAGAAGGGCCAGGTTGTGTCGGCAGTGCTTCCATCGTCTTTAGCGGATAGGCTGAAAGCCTTGAGCCAGGCTCATGGAGCCACGCTCTTCATGACGCTGCTCGCCATCTTTAAAGCGCTGCTTTTTAAGTACACCGGGCAGCAGGACATCGTTGTGGGTACGCCGGTCGCCAATCGCACTCGTGCTGACATCGAAGGCATCATCGGCTTTTTCGTGAATAGCCTGGTTCTTCGTACCGGCCTTTCCGGCGATCTGCAATTTTCAACATTGCTGCGGCAGGTGGCTCATGCCAGCCTCGAAGCCTTCGATCATCAGGATTTGCCTTTTGATCGTCTTGTAGAAGAGTTGCAACCGGAGCGCAGCTTGAATCGGCATCCGCTCTTCCAGGTGCTTTTTCAGTTGCAGAGTAACCTTCTACCGCCCATGGTTTTACCAGGACTGAAAGTCGAGCCCCTGGTTGTGAGTACCTGGGCGACCGGATTCGACCTGAACGTGTGGTTTGTGGAGCGTGAAGGTGAACTGGCTGTCTGGATGCTATACAGCGCAGACCTCTTTCAGGAGAGCACGGTCGCGCGCATGTTGGAGCACTTCCGCACGTTGGCCGAACGGGTTCTTGATGCTCCTGACGCTCAGCTATTCCGTCTCTCTTTGCTTTCTGAGTCTGAAAGAAGCAAGGTGCTGCTGGAATGGAACCGCACGGAACGCGCGTATCCGCAAGGCTGCCTGCATACGTTTTTTGAAGAGCAGGTGAAAAAAACGCCGGACTTGATGGCCGTTGAGGCTGGTGGCCGGGGCTTTACATATCGGCAATTGAATCAGCGTAGCAATCAATTGGCTCGCTACCTTAAAGAGCTGGGCGTTGGCCCTGAGAGTCTCGTCGGCCTCTATGTCGAGCGCAGTCCGGAAATGATTGTGGGCTTGCTAGGAATACTAAAAGCTGGCGGAGCCTATCTTCCATTGGACCCTGGCTATCCCAAAGAGCGCCTGCACTACATGCTTGAAGACTCCGGCGCGGCCGTGTTGCTCACGCAAAGCTCCCTAAGCGGACAGTTAAGTTTTGCCGGCACAACCGTTGTTCTCGATGAGGGTGTGGATTATGACCGGATTGTTTGCCAAGGTGAAAGCAATCTTCGCGAAGTAGTCTCTCCTGAAAATCTTGCCTACTTGATTTACACCTCTGGCTCGACTGGAAAGCCTAAAGCGGTAATGGTGCAGCATGGTGGCGCGTGCAATCTTCCGGGCGCGCAGCAGCAGATGTTCCAGGTGGAACCGGGAGGCCGCGTTCTTCAATTTGCTGCTCTAGGCTTTGACGCTTCGGTATCGGAATGGACCATGGCGCTCATGAACGAGGCCACGCTTGTGCTCGGTCCTCCGAAAGAGCTCCTGGTGGGGAAAGAGTTAGCCGATCTTCTGGTTCGTCAAGCCATTTCACACGTCACCTTGCCGCCGTCGGTGCTGGCAACTTTGGAGGTTGCGGAGCTTAGCAACCTTGCAACCCTGATTGTTGCGGGCGAGTCGTGCTCCAAGGAGCTGGTGAAAGTCTGGTCTTCCGGACGGCGCATGTTGAATGCCTATGGTCCAACCGAGGTGACGGTTTGCGCCACGATTTCAGAGCCGTTAAGGGATGACGCGAGCCTGATCGGGCGGCCAATCGCCAACATGAAGGTCTTTGTGCTCGACTCCAGTATGGAGCCGGTGCCCGCGGGGATTGCTGGTGAATTGTACGTGGCGGGCGCAGGCCTAGCCCGTGGCTATTTGCATCAGCCTGGGTTAACGGCGCAGCGGTTTGTACCCGATCCATTCAGTGCCGATGGAGGCCGCCTCTATCGCACAGGCGATAGGGCGCGTTGGTGCGCGGATGGCAATCTGGAATTTCTCGGACGTGCCGACGAGCAAGTGAAGATTCGTGGCTATCGGATTGAGCTTGCGGAAATCGAGAATGCACTGCTCCAGCATCCGGAAGTTCGTGAAGCCGTGGTTGTGGTTCGCGAAGATGAGTCCGCAGGAAAGCACCTTGTCGGCTATGTCATTCCGCGTGATGAAAAGCTCGACACCAGGGAAATCAGAGCCTATCTACTCAAGTGGCTGCCTGAGTACATGGTTCCTTCAAAATACGTAGAGTTAAAAGAGTTTCCGCTCACAGCCAACGGCAAGTTGGATCGTAAGGCCCTGCCGCATCCCCAGGCATTGCTTGAGCCGTGGCAGCACAGCGTGCCTCAAAATGCTGCGGAAGAAATATTGTGCGGAATCTGGTCCAGTGTGCTGGGTGTGGAGCGCGTGAGTGCCACCGACAATTTCTTTGAGCTGGGCGGTCACTCGCTCCTGGTTGCAAAAGTAGTCTCGCGGATCCGCCAGGCATTCGGAGTTGAGTTGGCCATTCGCTCCCTTTTTGAATCGCCCACAGTCGCAGCGTTGGCCGGTAGACTAGGCGAAGCTCCGCAAGCACGCATCGCTCTTACTTGGCAGCAGAAGCCAGAGCGCATTCCCTTGTCGTATGCCCAGCAGAGGCTGTGGTTCCTCTACAGGATGGAGGGGCCGAGCGCCACCTATAACATTCCTCTTGTCCTGCGGCTGAACGGCGCACTGAACGTAGCGGCTTTGGAGCAAGCGCTAGGCGATGTTGTGGCGCGACATGAATCACTGCGAACCATCTTCCCCGAGCATGAAGGAGTTCCATACCAGCGCGTACTTTCCCAGTTTGAGGCCCAACCGCGTCTGAGCGTGCAAGCTGTGAACGTGTCTGATCTCGAAAGGCTACTCGCAGAGTCCGCATCCACCGGATTGGACTTGAAGGATGAGGCCCCTCTGCGCGCATGGCTCTTTCAAACGGGAGCGGAAGAATGGACGTTGTTGTTGCTGCTCCATCACATCGCAGGCGATGACGGGTCGATGGGGCCATTGGCACATGATGTGGAGCGGGCGTACGCTGCCCGCAGCCCCCGCCACCATGGAGAGCCTCCGCGGTGGGGTGCCCTGGAAGTTCAATACACCGACTATACCCTGTGGCAGCGCGCTCTGCTGGAGCAGGGCACAGACGAAACAAGCCTGATGGCGGTGCAAATCGATTTCTGGCGCAAAGCGCTTGCCGATTTGCCGGAAGAGTTGAACCTGCCTTCCGATAGGCCCCGCCCACTCGTGGGAACGCATCGCGGCGATCGCGCGAAATTGCATCTGGATGCGGAGTTGTACCGCGGTTTGCTTCATCTCGCGCGGCAATGCGGCGCTACGCTATTCATGGTCCTGCAGGCCGGATGGGCGGCGCTGCTCAACCTCTTGGGTGCCGGTCACGATATTCCCATTGGCACCTCGGTAGCCGGGCGCGGCGAAGCTGCTCTGGAAGAACTGGTTGGCTTTTTCGTGAACACGCTGGTTCTTCGCATCGACCTTTCTGGAAATCCGACCTTCGCCGAGTTGGTCAGTCGCGTTCGCAGCTTTGCCCTGGAAGCCTATCAGCATCAGGATGTTCCTTTCGAAAAACTGGTGGAGACACTTCAGCCGGGGCGCTCCTTGGCGCGGCATCCTCTCTTCCAGGTCATGCTGGTCATGCACAACATTCCACAAGCACATCTCGCCCTGCCGGGCGTGCAGGTAAATTACCAGCGCATTGAAGAGAAAATCGCTAAGTTTGATCTCACCTTGAACCTGAAAGAGAACCTTGGACCAGCCGGAGAGTTGTTGGGGATAGCGGGAGAACTCGAGTACAGCAAGGATTTGTTTGACAGCGCCACGGCGGAAGCCTTGGCCGAACGATTCGTCCGCTTGCTGCAAGAAGCCGTGTCTACGCCACTGGTGAGGCTGGATGAGCTGGAGATATTAAGCTCTGAAGAACGCCGCACCTTGTTGGAGACCTGGAATTCCACGTTCCATGCGGTGCCCGCGGTTACCCTGCCGGAATGGTTTGAGAAGCAGGCGGCTTCGGCGGCGGAGTTGACAGCCTTGGTATGCGACGGGCAGAGCGTTTCCTACAGCGAACTCAATGAACGAGCCAACCGTTTGGCCCACCATCTGATAAGCCTCGGCATCGGTCCCGAAGCTAGAGTTGGCATTGCTCTGGAAAGATCCATCGACTTGGTTGTGGCTCTGTTGGCAGTGGTGAAGAGTGGTGCGGCCTATGTTCCGCTAGACCCTGCGAACCCACCGGGGCGTCTGGCCACGATGATGCAGGATGCTTCTCCTGCCCTGGTTCTCACAGCGAGCAGCGTCGAGCACACTTTGTCCCAGGGTGTGCAGGTCTTCTGCCTCGACTCGCCCGAAGCGTCCGTCGTGTTCGATATCTATCCGGGAGAAAACCCCGGCAATCAAGACCGAGTATCGCCGCTGCAGCCGGAAAATCCTGTCTACGCGATTTATACCTCTGGGTCTACAGGCGTTCCCAAGGGCGTTGTGATCACCCATGCGGGGCTGATCAATTACCTTGCTTGGAGCAGCGCAGAGTATCAGGCGGAGGCGGGCGCAGGTGCTCCGGTGCATACCTCCATCGGCTTCGATCTCACGGTTACAAGTATCTTCTTGCCTCTGTTGTCCGGACGAACGGTAGTCTTGGTCAACGAATCGGGAAGTTTGGATAGCTTCAGCCATATGCTCAGGCAAGGGGCCGATTTTAGCCTGGTCAAACTTACTCCGGCTCACGTCGATCTTTTAAACCAGCGCATTCCGATCGATGAGCTTGCCGGTAGGGCGCGGGCGTTCGTCATTGGCGGTGAGGCCCTTAGCTATGACGCGCTCTCCCTCTGGCGATCACATTCGCCTCAGACGCGGCTGATCAATGAATATGGTCCTACGGAGACCGTGGTTGGCTGCTCAATCTATGAGGTGCAGCCGCACGATCCACAATCGGGTGCGGTCCCAATTGGAAAGCCGATAGCGAATACGCAACTCTACGTTCTGAATGAAAATCTGGGACTTGTCCCTCCCAAGGCGACCGGGGAACTTTATATAGGCGGTTCAGGCCTGGCTCGTGGATATCTTGGACGGCCCGATTTAACGGCAGAGCGGTTCATTCCCAATCCTTTTAGCGGGCCGGGAGCGCGCATGTACCGTACAGGCGATCTGGCTCGCTGGCGTTCGGATGGCAACCTTGAGTTTTTAGGTCGCGCTGACGAACAAGTAAAAATCCGCGGCTACCGTATTGAGCTTGCGGAGATAGAAACTGCTTTGCGCGACTATCACGAGGTCCGCGAAGCCGTTGTCATGGCGAGGGAAGATGGGCCTGCCGGCAAATACCTCGTTGCTTATCTGGCCGCTCATTCCACGGAAGGCGGCGGGAAACTGGATCTGCCGCAACTCCGATCTTACTTGGCCGATAAGCTGCCTGAGTACATGATCCCCGCGCACTACGTGGAGCTGGATCGCCTTCCATTGACTCCAAATGGCAAGGTAGATCGTAAGGCGTTGCCGCGCCCTCAGTTGGGAACGTCAGCAGAGAAGCAAAACTCTCCCCAAGATGCGACCGAAGAGTTGCTATGCGGAATCTGGGCCGAGGTGCTAGGGCTTGAGCGGGTCGGAGTGCATGATAATTTCTTTGATCTGGGCGGTCACTCGCTGCTGGTTACCAAGATCGTGTCGCGGGTTCGCAGCGCCTTTGGCGTCGAACTTTCAGTAACCAATCTTTTCGAAACACCCACAATCGCTGGACTAAGCGTCCAGCTTCGGTCTTCGGGGCAGTCGAAGACTGAAGCGCCTCCTGTCTCCGCCGTGGAGCGGTCAAGCATAGGAGAGCCGTTGTCTTTCCCGCAGCAGCGCCTGTGGTTCCTGGATCGCCTTCATCCGGAAGATCGCAGCGTCTACAACATTCCTCTTGTACTGCGGATGGAAGGGCCTCTGGATATATCGCTGCTGGAGCGCTGCTTCAGTGAAATCGTGCGTCGGCACGAAGCTCTACGCACCACTTTTGCCGCTCGGGATGGAGAGGCCGTGCAAAACGTGGAGCCGCCTCCGCCCGTGATGATCGCTCGGTTCGAAGTCCCGTTGGCTCCTTCCTCCAAGTTGGATACGACTGAGGACATAAAAGGTGAACGTTGGGAGACAGCCTTGGCCATGGCTGAGGAGGAAGTGCGCCGTCCTTTTGATCTGGCCATGGGGCCGCTCTTCCGCGTTGCGTTGTTTCAGTTGCACGAAAACCTGAACATTTTGGCGCTCACCTTGCATCACATCGTCTCCGACGGTTGGTCGGTTGGCATTCTGACGAGGGAATTGGAAGAGCTGTATAAGGCATTTCAATCGGGCGGGCCCAGCACTCTAGAGGACCTTCCAGTGCAGTACGTCGACTTTGCGCGGTGGCAGCGCACGTATCTCCAGGGCGAGAACATCCAGGGCCATCTGGAGTATTGGAAAGGCCGATTGGCGGATGTGCCCGCGCTGGTCATACCGTCCGACCGTCCTCGTCCTCCAGTTCAAACCTATACCGGCGCTCTGGCGTCGCTCGAACTCTCGCAGACTCTCCGTGAATCGATCCGCCAGTTTTGCCGCGTGGAAGCTGTAACCCCTTTTATGCTGCTCCAGGCTGGTTTCGCAGTCCTTCTGCGCCGGTATACCGCGCAAACAAAGATCGCGTTCGGATCGCCTGTAGCCAATCGCAACCGCGTTGAAATTGAAGGACTGATCGGCCTGTTTGTGAATACGCTGGTGCTGCTCGTAAACGTCGAAGGCGATCCCTCGTTCCGGCGGCTCCTGGAGCGGGTGCGGAGAGACAGTCTGGAAGCCCTTGCTCATGAAGATCTGCCTTTCGAGGTGCTGGTCGATGAGCTTCATGGGCCTCGTGATCTCGGGGCCAGTCCTCTCTTTCAAGTAATGCTCGCGATGCAAAATGCTCCTGTGTCCTCAATGTCGCTGCCAGGCATGAATTTGGAGCCTTTGCGCATCGACACGGGCACGGCCAAGTTCGACATGCTTTTGTCGCTGGTGGATTTCGGTGACGACTCTTCTTTACTGCTGGAATACAACACCGATCTGTTTGACGAAAATACGGCGGCTAGGATTCTGGGGCATTTGCGCACCTTGTTGGAAGAAGCTGTTAAGAATGCGGATCGCTGCCTTAGCGCGCTGGAGTTCTTGTCCCCGCAAGAACTGCGGCAGATCTTGATTGATTGGAATGCCCCTGGACTGGATGTAGAGCAGGACTACGACCGCCACGCCTGCATTCACGATCTCATCGAAGCCCAGGTTCTGCGTTCGCCCAATCGAGTGGCCGTTAATGATGGACATACAACGCTGACCTATCTTGAGTTGAGCCGGGAGTCCAATAAGCTCGCCCGCTATCTGCAAACTCTCGGTGTTGGCCGTGAATCGCTGGTTGGTGTCTGCCTGGAGCGGTCGGCGCAGATGATTATTGCCCTCCTGGGAATCTTGAAAGCCGGCGGCGCTTATGTGCCGCTGGACCCAAGCCATCCCAGAGAGCGGATCGCCTTCATTCTTCAAGACACGGGCCTGTCTATTCTCATCGCGCAAGCGGGGCTTTTACCGGAAGCTCAGGGAGTCAAGATCGTCGACTTCAGCAGGGATCGCGAAGAGATCGAGCGGCAATCGGCGTCGCCTCTTAATGCCGTTTCTCAGCCGGACAATCTTGCTTACGTCATCTATACCTCGGGCTCGACTGGGCGCCCCAAGGGTGTTCAGGTTTGTCATGGCGCGGTCGTGAACTTCCTTTGCTCCATGCGTCAGGTGCCCGGTATCGCTGAGCACGATGTTCTGCTTGCGGTGACCACGCTCTCTTTCGACATCGCCGGTCTCGAGATTTATCTGCCACTGACTGCAGGCGCCTCTGTAAAAGTGCTTGCACAGCGCGCGGGCTTGGATGGCAAGCAGTTGCTGCGCGAAGTGAGCAACGGCGTCACCATGATGCAAGCCACGCCTGCTACCTGGTCTCTGTTACGGGATGCTGGCTGGAAGGGCGCACCGGATTTCAAAATCCTGTGTGGTGGCGAAGCTCTGCCGTTCGAGTTGGCTCAGAATCTCACTGCGCTGAGCGGATCGGTATGGAACATGTATGGTCCGACTGAGACCACGATTTGGTCGCTGGTGGAAAAAGTAGAGCATTCCGCCGAGCGCATCTGTATTGGGCAGCCCATCGCCAATACCTCCGTGTATGTATTGGATGATGACAGGCGTCCGGTGCCGATTGGTGTAGCGGGCGAACTATATATTGGTGGAGAAGGGCTGGCTCGCGGCTACTGGAACCGTCCCGATCTCACCGCGGAACGATTCATTCCCAACCCTTTCGGTTCCGATGGCGGCAGGCTCTACCGTACTGGCGATCTCGTTCGCTATCGCCCGGTCGAGAAACTAGACGCCGGCAAGCTCGAATTTCTTGGCCGCTCCGACTACCAGGTCAAAGTTCGCGGTTACCGCGTGGAGCTAGGGGAAATCGAATCTGTACTGTTGCGGCATCCCTCGATTCGAGAGACTGTAGTGGTCGCTCGCGCGAAGGCCGAGGAAAGCCTACTGGTTGCCTATGTGGTTCCGCGCGAGGGACAGAGCCCCGCACTTGAAGATCTGCGCGCCTTCCTGAAAAGTGAGCTTCCCGAATACATGGTGCCTGCGGCCTTCGTGACTCTGCCTTTGCTGCCCAGGAACTCCAGCGGAAAGGTCGACAGGAAGAGCTTGCCCGAACCCGGCGCGTCTCGTCCTGAGCTGCAGGTTGGCTTTGTGGCCGCTCGTAATGAAATGGAGAAGACCATTGCGGCAATTTGGAGTGAAGTGTTAGAGGTCGATCAGGTAGGAGTTCGCGACAACTTTTTCGACCTGGGTGGTCATTCGCTGCGGATGGTGCGCGTCCATAGCAAGCTGAGTCAGGCGGTTGCGGCTGCCCCTTCGCTGCTCCAACTTTTTGAATATCCAACTATCGAGTCTCTGGCCAAGGTTCTCATGGCATCGCCTGAGGAAACCAGGCACTCCTCCGCAAGCGATGAACGACAGTTGGAGGAGTTGAAGCGGGGCCGAGATCGTGTACGGGCCAGAAAAGCGCGCGCGGGAGAGAATCAATGAGCAAAACACAGCTGTTCAACGGTTCGGAAATCGCCATCATCGGCATGGCTGGGCGCTTTCCCGGCGCGCCCGATCTGCGCACATTTTGGAACAACTTGCGGCATGGAGTTCATTCGATCTCTTTCTTTTCCGAGGAGGAGTTGGATGTAGCTGGCGTCAGCCGCGAAATGCGAGCCGATCCACGTTTTGTTCGGGCGGGAGGAGTGCTTGAGGATGCGGATCGATTCGACGCTGAATTTTTTGGTTTCAGCGCCCGTGAAGCCGAGATCATGGACCCCCAGCAGCGCGTACTTTTGGAAACGGCCTGGGAGGCCCTCGAGTCGGCTGGATACGACAGCGAGCGGTTTGAAGGGGCAATCGGCGTCTATGCTGGACTAGCGCACAATACCTATCTCTACAACCTGCTGGCCAATCCTGCGGTGGTCAAATCCGTAGGCACCTTCCAGTTGGTGATCGGTGGAGAAAAGGATTTTCTCGCCTCGCGCATCGCCTACAAACTCAACCTTAAGGGGCCAAGCGTCGTGGTTCAGACTGCTTGCTCAACCTCGCTGGTGGCCGTCCACATTGCGTGCCAGGGCCTGCTTGCTGGTGACGCACAAATGGCTCTTGCCGGCGGCGGAGCGATCACCTTCCCGCAGACGAGCGGATACCTCTATAACGAAGGCGGCGTGAACTCGCCGGACGGATTCTGTCGAGCCTTCGATGCGCGAGCGCAGGGAACTGTGGCCAGCCGGGGCGTCGGCATGGTGGTGCTGAAGTGCCTGGAAAATGCGTTGGCCGATGGCGACTACATCTTCGCGGTGATCAAAGGCTCTGCCATTAATAATGATGGAGCGCATAAAGTAGGGTTTACGGCTCCCAGCGTGGATGGACAGGCCAGGGTGGTGCGCGCCGCTCAGGCTGTAGCCGAAGTAGATCCCGCGACCATCAGCTACATAGAAGCGCACGGCACCGGTACGGAGCTTGGCGATCCCATTGAGATTTCTGCGCTCACCAGGGCCTTTCGCACGTCCACAGACCGCAAGCAGTTTTGTGCCATCGGCTCCTTAAAGAGCAACATCGGCCACCTCGATACCGCCGCCGGAATTGCCGGATTAATCAAGACTACGCTCGCCCTCGAGCACATGCAGATTCCGCCGAGCCTTCACTTCGAGCAGCCCAATCCAAAGATCGATTTTCAAGAGACTCCCTTTTACGTAAACTCGCAGCTTGCGGAGTGGCCGGTCAATGGCGTCCCGCGCCGCGCCGCCGTAAGCTCTTTCGGCATCGGCGGCACGAATGCCCATGCGGTTCTTGAAGAGGCTCCGGAGCGTGAGCCTTCAGAATCGCGGTCGCATCAACTCCTGCTCTTCTCCGCCAGGACTCCGGCGGCTCTTGAGAGTGCAACGGAGAGACTGGCTTCGCACCTGCGCGCAAATCCGCAGCAGGATCTTGCGGATATCGCTTTTACCACCCATGTGGGCCGCCGTGTCTTTCCGCATCGGCGCATGCTGGCCTGTCGCAGTCACGAAGATGCGGCAGTTGCACTTGAAAGCCGCGACCCGCAGAGGCTCCTGACTCTGCATCGGTCTGAGACCGAAGCTCCCGTGGCATTCCTCTTTCCAGGGCAGGGAACTCAATACCTCGATATGGCGGCCGGGCTTTACGCGACCGAGCCGATTTTTCGCCGATGTATAGAGGAGTGCGCCGCAGTGGTGCGGCCCCATCTGGAGTTCGACCTCCTCGATGTGCTTTATCCAAAGGATGGCCATCGCGAAGGCGCAAGCGAAAAATTGCGACAGACCGCTCTCGCGCAGCCCGCTATTTTCATAGTCGAATATGCTCTTGCCCGCCTGTGGATGGAATGGGGAGTCAAGCCCCATGCAATGATCGGGCACAGCATTGGCGAGTATGTTGCGGCGTGTCTCGCGGGCGTCATGTCGTTGAAGGATGCCCTGTCTCTTATTGTGGTTCGCGGCCGTCTCATGCAGGAGATGCCCGCGGGCGCCATGCTGGCTGTGCCGCTTCCAGAGGCCGAGGCATCCGCTCTGCTCCATGAGGAGCTTAGCTTGGCTGCTGTAAATGGTCCTTCGATGTGTGTGCTATCGGGAAGTATGGATGCCATCGAAAAGCTCGAGGCTGCACTGGCCGAGAGGAAGGTGAATGGAAGGCGGCTTCACACTTCCCACGCCTTCCATTCCCACATGATGGCGCCCATGCTGGATCGGTTCGCGCATCATGTGCGCTCCATTTCCCTCCATCCGCCGACGCTGCCTTTCGTCTCGAATCTCACCGGAACCTGGATTACATCCGCTGAGGCAACCAGCACAGACTATTGGGTCCGGCACGCCCGTGACGCGGTCCGTTTTGGCGATGGGATCGCTACCTTATATGAGGAGGTAATCCACCTTTTCCTTGAAGTTGGACCCGGATCGGCGCTGAGCCGCCTTGCCGGAGCGCATCCAGCCAAGCCGCAAAAGCAGGTGCTCATATCGTCCATGAGCAATCCTCCCATGAGTAATCCGGCTCGCTCCGCAGAGGTGGAAGCCCCAATCGAAGCTGGAGCCGGAAACAAAGCTGAAGCCGAAAACAAAGACGAAGAGGTTCTGCTCGGGGCGCTCGGACGCGTCTGGCTTGCTGGCGGAAGCATTGATTGGGAAGCATTTCACGGACAAGAGCGGCGCGGCCGCGTGCCTTTGCCTTCTTATCCGTTTGAGCGGCGGCGCTACTGGATCGACGCTGTCAATGCTCCTACTCCGTCACACGTCACTGCCCCTTCTTTACCTGCTGAATCGAGTGCTCAGTCTTCAGAGTTGCCGATGAATGGAAACATACCTGCTTCGGGCATGGCGGCGCGCCATACCAGGCCGGATCTACCGGTAGCGTATGCGGCGGCGCGCACCTCGCAAGAAAATCTGTTGGTAGCGCTGTGGGAAGATCTGCTGGGTATTGCGCCTGTAGGCATCCACGACAATTTCTTTGAACTTGGCGGACACTCCCTGCTCGCTACCCAGATGGCGACGGCGCTGCGTGAAAAACTCAACGTGGATCTGCCGCTCCGCAAGATATTCGATGCGCCTACGGTTGCGGCACAGGCGGCCATGATCGCAGCGCGCCAGGAGAAAGCAGGGCTAGGCACGGCGGCAGGAGAATCGAAAGTCCCTGAATCGTCCGCTATCCCATCGTTGACTCCCGATATTCGTGGGCGCTATCAGCCATTTTCCATGACCGATGTCCAGCAGGCGTATTGGATCGGCAGAAGCGGATCGTTCGAGCTTGGGCAGGTGGCGACGCATGCTTACGTGGAAGTGGAAGAGCGCAACCTTGATCTGGTCCGCCTTGGCCGGGCGTGGCGCAGACTCATTGATCGGCATGACATGTTGCGCGCCATCTTCCTGCCGGATGGTCAGCAGCAGATTCTGGAGCATGTTCCGGAGTACGAGATTGAAATTCTAGATTTGCGCGATGTCGCCTTGGAGCCTGCGGATTTCCGACTGCAAACCGTTCGGCGGCGTATGTCCCATCAGGTCCTGCCTGCAAATCGCTGGCCACTGTTTGAGCTTCGAGCGTCGCTGTTGGCGAATGGAAAGACCCGCATCCATTTCAGTTTCGATCTGCTGATCGGAGATGCCTGGAGCTGGCGCATCCTGATGTTTGAGCTGCTCCAGTTCTATCAGGATCCTGGTTTGATCCTGCCCCCGATCGAGCTTTCGTTTCGGGACTATGTATTGGGAATGGCCGCGCTCGAAGAAACAGAAGGTTATCGCCGGTCGCTGCAATATTGGCGCGATCGTCTTGAGACTCTCCCGCCCGCGCCCGATCTGCCGCTCGCGCGTAGCCTGGCCGGAATCGAAAAACCAGTGTTCAAGCGGCATGAGGTTCGGCTGCCTGCGGAACAGTGGCGGAATCTCAAGGCCCGCGCCACACGCCGCGCCCTCACTCCATCCGGCGTTCTGCTTGCGGCCTTTGGAGAGGTTTTAGCGGTCTGGTGCCGGAGCCCGCGCTTCACTATCAACCTCACCTTGTTCAACCGTTTTCCCATGCACCAGGATGTAAATCGTCTTGTGGGTGACTTTACCTCTCTCACGCTGTTGGCCGTGGACTGCTCCTCTCCCGAATCGTTTGAGGAGCGCGCCCAGCGGCTTCAACGGCAGCTTTTTGATGATCTGGATCACCGCTATGTAAGCGCCGTGCAGGTATTGCGCGAACTGGCTCGTCTGCGCCCCGGCGCTCGAACGATGATGCCGGTCGTATTTACAAGCACCTTGGCGCTTGAAGAAGAGCCTCGCAACGGTCCTCCCCGAGGAGAACGGGTTTTTGACGATCCCCAGGCCGTTGTCTACAGCATCAGCCAGACGCCCCAGGTATTGTTGGATCATCAGGTGGGCGAACAAGACGGAATGCTTATCGTCAATTGGGATGCGGTGGAAGAAGCATTTCCCGCCGGGATGCTGGACGATCTTTTTAACGCCTATTGTCATCTTCTGCGTCGTCTGGCAGATGACGATGAGGAGCATGCCTGGAAGCAAACAAGGCGCGACCTGCTGCCGCAGTGGCAATTGGAGAGGCAGACCGAAGTCAATGCGACCGCTGCTCCTCTGCCGTCCGATCTCTTGCATACTGCTTTTGAGCGGCAGGCCCAGGAGCGGCCGAATGAGCCCGCCGTGATCTGGTCGAGCGGATCAATCACCTATGGAGAACTGGATCGCCGCGCCAACCGCCTTGCGCGCCATTTGCGCGGTTTGGGGGCGCGTCCGAATCGGCTGGTAGCGGTATCGATAGAAAAAGGATGGGAGCAAGTTGTAGCCGTTCTGGCGATTCTTCGCGCCGGAGCCGCTTATCTTCCCATTGAGCCATCACTGCCGAAAGAGCGCCGCCTGTTCCTGCTTCAGCATGGCGATGTTGAAATCGTGGTCTGCCGGTCGTCCGCTGCCCATGATCTTCCACCGGGGATAACGCCGGTCTCTGTCGATGATGCCTCGCAGTACAGCAAGGAAGACGATGGCGCTCTGAATACGGTTCAAGGGCCGTCCGATCTTGCCTACGTCATTTTCACCTCGGGCTCAACCGGACTGCCCAAGGGGGTCATGATTCAACACCTCGGAGCCATCAATACTGTGGTGGATGTGAATCAGCGCTATTCCGTCGGGCCGGGGGATCGGGCGTTGGCGCTTTCGGCTTTGAATTTCGATCTCTCGGTGTACGACATTTTTGGCCTGCTGGCCGCCGGCGGTGCGATTGTGATGCCCGACGCCGATAAGCTCCGCGATCCCGGCCACTGGGCGACGTTGATGGAGCAGGAGCGCGTAACCGTATGGAACTCGGTTCCCGCGCTCATGCAGATGCAGGCGGACTATCAGCAGGGTAAGGGCGAGCGGCTTCCTTCAAGCCTGCGGCTGGTAATGATGAGCGGCGATTGGGTGCCAACCACTCTGCCCGGTCAAATCGCGCGGCTTTCGGATGAGGTGCGCATATTTAGCATGGGCGGTGCCACCGAGGCTTCCATCTGGTCAATCGACTATCCAATTTTGCAGGTGGATCCTTCCTGGACAAGTATTCCGTATGGCCGGCCCATGTTGAATCAGACGTTTTACGTCCTCAATACGCGGCTGGAGCCTTGTCCGGTGTGGACGCCCGGTGACTTATTCATCGGCGGTATAGGTCTGGCTGCTGGCTACTGGAAGGATAAGGAGAAAACCGACGCGAGCTTCATCACTCACCCTGGTACCGGTGAGCGGCTCTATCGTACCGGCGATCTGGGGCGGTGGCTGCCGGATGGAAACATTGAGTTCCTCGGGCGAGAAGACTTCCAGGTTAAAGTTCAAGGCCATCGCATCGAGTTGGGTGAAATTGAGACCGCTTTGCTGCAGCATCCATCGGTGAAAGCTGCGGTGGTCAGCGCGGTAGGAGAGCGCCGTGGAAACAAGCGGCTCGTAGCGTACGTTGTGCCCAACGAAGGTGTGGCCTGCGAAGCCGAAGATCTTGTGGCCTTCCTGCGGGAAAAACTCCCGGCATACATGGTGCCTTCTGCTTTCGTACCACTGGCCTCTTTGCCGCTCACGGCCAATGGCAAAGTGGATCGGAGCGGGCTGCCCTCGCTCGATCATCTTCTTGTGGAAGCCGATCAGCAAGGGTTTGTTGCTGCGCGAGATCCCCTGGAATCTGGTCTCGCCGATATCTGGAAAGAAGTCCTGAAGGTTGATCGTGTAGGGATGCACGATAATTTCTTCCACCTCGGCGGCCACTCGGTTCTGGCCGTGCGTCTGATGGCGCAGGTGGAGCGCCGCCTTGGCGTCGATCTCCCCATTTCGGCTTTGTTTGAGAATCCCACGGTAGAGCGGATGGCTTCTTTGCTTCGCATCCGGGGAGGAGCCAAGAAGGCTTCTGCCTTGGTGCCGATCCAGCCAAAAGGTGGGATGCCACCCTTCTTCTGGGTGCATCCGGTGGGTGGAACCGTATTTTGTTATGCACCTCTCGGCCGCGCGTTGGAACCGGAACAGCCGCTCTACGCGTTTCAGTCCCCCACGCACCTGCTCGATGTGCCCAGGTCTGGTTTGAATGCCCCCGATGTGCCTAACAACGGTGTACCTGTCCCCAATGTGCCAGTTGACGTGCCAATTGGTGTGCCAATGAACGATCGGCTCATCCAAATGGCTTCGAGCTATTGCAGAGAGTTGACTGCGTTTCAACCGCGAGGGCCATACTTCTTGGGTGGTTGGTCCATGGGAGGCGTGATTGTCTTTGAGATGGCCCGCCAGCTTCGCGCTGCCGGGCATGAAGTCGCCCATCTGACGATTGTGGATGCATTGGCCCCTGTCTCTGGTCTGACCGGTACGGGAAGCTTTGAGACGCTTGCGATTTTCGCATTTGCTTTTGATCTGGGCATTACTCTCAATGGGCTAAGCAGGGAAGACCTGAACGTGGAAGAATTGATCGCTCTGTCACCGGCGGAAAGGTTTGAGCGCATCTTTGAGCGTGCCAAGGTGGAGCGAATCGTGTCTGAAGAAGACCGGACCAGGGTCCGTGCCTTGTTTGAGCTATCGGAATACAACCGCTTGGCCTTGGCTGGATATTCTGGCCTTGAACGCTCGGACCCAAGCCACTCGGGACAAAGCTATCAGGGGAATGTCCTGTTGCTTCAAGCATCCGAAACCGTTGGCCCATTGGACGATCCTCAGTGGGGGTGGGGAAGACTCGTAGAAGGCGAAGTGGAAACGCATGTGATCGAAGGCAATCACTTCTCCATACTGACCGCGCGCTCCGCATCGGAAGTGGTTCAGATAATTCAGGAGAGCGTTCGCCATCTCCAACCGGCCAGTCAACCGTAGCCGCTGATCCAAAACAATTGGCGGGTATGGCCTTCATTGAAACTCGCAGTCTGGCCTTATACATTTTGCCTGTCGATCTCATATTTGTGCGCCAATAATGTCGATTTCAACTGTGGAAGAGCATGGCTTTTTGCCATGTATTCCTCAGTTTCCTTCAACCGCCGCACTGTAGTGCCGGCGTTCGGTGACTAAGGGTACTCTCATGATCGTAGCCATGCAGGAAAACGCGTCTGAAGAACAAATCAGCCATGTGATTGGAAGGCTGATCGAAATCGGGTTTGAAGTGCATCGTTCTACCGGCGAGCGCCAGACAGTGCTCGGTGGCGTTGGGGGCGGCGATACCCCGGATATTGGCTGGCTGGAAATGCTTCCCGGCGTGGAACACGTACATCGTATTGGCTCGCCTTACAAACTCGTTGCTCGCCGCTTTCGGCCCGAGGGCACGGTAGTACGCTTCCCCAACGGAGTAAGTATTGGCGGCGAGGAAGTTGTGGTGATGGCGGGTCCGTGCTCGGTCGAGTCCCGGGACCAGATTTTTGCCATTGCGCAAGAGGTGGCCATAACTGGTGGAAGGTTCTTGCGTGGCGGCGCATTTAAGCCCCGTAGCTCTCCTTATTCTTTCCAGGGGATGGGGGAGGAGGGGTTGAAATTGATGCGCGCGGCGGCGAGTGAATTTGGCTTGCTGGTGGTGAGCGAGGTCATGGAAATCTCCCAGATAGGTCTCATGGCTCCCTACATCGATATGTTTCAAGTTGGCGCGCGCAACATGCAGAATTTCAATCTGCTGAGGGAATTGGGAAAGGTGCGCAAACCTATCCTGTTGAAGCGAGGCATCGCCGCTACCATCGAAGAGTTGCTGCTTTCCGCCGAGTACGTGATGGCGGGCGGAAACTACAATGTCGTGTTGTGTGAGCGTGGGATTCGCACATTTGAAACCTACACCCGAAACACCATGGATATCTCGGCAATTCCTGTTGTGAAAGAACTGTCTCACCTGCCGATCGTTGCTGATCCGTCGCATGGCACCGGCAGGCGTGACAAGGTGCCGGCTATGGCGAGGGCCTCGGTCGCCGCCGGCGCGGACGGGTTGCTCATCGAAGTTCATAACTGTCCTGACAAAGCCGTGTCCGATGGAGCTCAGTCCCTGTATCCCGTACAGTTGGCCCGGTTGATGGAAGATCTCCGCTCGATTGCGCCAGCCGTTGGTCGCGTCATGTCTTCTATCGATCGGGACTTGCCATCCGTTCCTATGGAAGTCGCCGCCGCAAATTAACGTGAGATTTGTGTCTTTCTGATATTTCAATTTCTATGGAAGGAATTCGCAGGTTGCTCTAATGTCTACGCCCCGGCTCTCCGCGCAGCCCGCTACTGAATTGCCCAGCCCTGAGTTTCATAGCCTGGGCCGCCTTTTGTTTGCCCGGGCCACTCAAGCGCCTGAAAGAACCGCATTTACCTTTCTCGAAAATGGGGAAGGAGTGCGAAGCTGTTCCTATCGGGAACTTGATGGAAGGGCCAGGGCCATTGCAGCGGATCTTCTACAGGTCTGTAAGCCAGGGGACCGGGCTCTCCTTGTGTATGAAGCCGGACTGGAGTTTGTTTCGGCATTTTTCGCATGCATGTACGCTGGCGTGATCGCGGTTCCGGTTGCCGTTCCCGAGCATCGGCGTATCGCTCCCGTTTTTTTAAGTATTGCCCATGACGCCCAACCAAGGGTCGTGCTCACGGCAAACGCGGCGCTCGATGGTGTGCTGCCGAGTCTCCGCGACGAGATGCCGCAGTCGGTAGCATTTTTGCCAACGGATTCCATTGCCAGCTTCACTGGCCCAGGAGCGGATTGGGGCCTTGGAGACATTCACGAATCGGCCGTGGCCTATCTCCAGTACACCTCTGGTTCAACGTCAAAGCCGCGCGGCGTGATGGTGACTCACGGCAACGCCTTCAATAACCTGCGCGCGATCGATGCGGATTTCAAGCATGACGAACATTCGATAAGCTTGACCTGGCTCCCGCACTTTCACGATATGGGCCTGGTTTACGGTGTTCTGCAGCCTGTATTCAACGGCTTCCCCTGCCTGATTCTGTCGCCATCGACTTTTAGCCGGCAGCCGATTCTCTGGCTGCAGTCTATTTCCAAGTATCGGGTAACGCATAGCGGTGGGCCGAACTTTGCCTATGACCTGTGCGCCAAGAAAATTGAACCGGATCAAAAAGCTGCGATCGATCTAAGTTCATGGCGAGTGGCCTTCAATGGAGCCGAGCCGATTCATGCCGAAACCTTGCACCGATTTGCCGACACCTTTGCTCCCTGCGGCTTTCGCCGTGAATCTTTATATATGGCGTATGGCCTTGCCGAGGCCACATTAAAGGTCTCCGGTCGTTTCTACAATTCACAAGCCGAGTCTGTCGATGTGGTGGAGACGGCTGGTTTGAGCAAGGGGCAGGCCATACGCGGCCCAGGCGATACGCAGCCGGTTACTTCCGTGGTTAGCTGTGGAGCAGCGGCTTTGGATACGGAAATGCAAATCATCGATCCGGAATCCGGTGACGTATGCAATGACAACCGCATCGGAGAGGTATGGGCAAAAGGGCCGGGAATCGCTGCTGGATATTGGGGCAGAGCTGAAGATACAGAGGCCGTCTTTGGCGGAAGAATCGCGGGCGACAAAGGGGGCTTTCTTCGCACCGGCGATTTGGGATATCGGTTCAGGGGCGAGATTTTTTTAGTGGGACGTCTCAAGGACCTTATCATTGTTCACGGCAGGAACTTCTACCCGCATGATATCGAGGCAACAATCGCAAAGGTCATGGGGCAAGCGGCAAAAGGGTTGACCGCCGTGTTTTCAGCGCCTGTGGATTCCCGTGAGCGGGTGGTGCTTGTGCAGGAAGTGGCGCATCGTCTCGAAGACTTTGGGCCCCTTGCCGGGGAGATGTTGTCTGCTGTGGCTCAGGCTCACGATCTGGCGATCGATGTGTTGGCCTTTGTGCGATTCGGAAAAATTCCTCGAACCACCAGTGGAAAGGTGCGCCGAAGGGCCGTTCGCGAATTATTCTTAGAGAATGCCCTGGAACCGATATGGCAGAGATCGGCGCAAGAGCGGGCCGCGGAATGGCCGGTAGTCGCTCCGCGTACGCCGCTGGAAACAGGGATTCACGGTATCTGGTGCGAGGTCTTGACGCGAGAGGTGGTTGGGATCAACGACCGTTTTCTGGATGTCGGAGGAGACTCTGTGCTGGCCGCTCAGATCGCGGCGCGACTCTCCGCGGCATTCGGTTTGGATGTTCCAGTCAAGTCGGTTTTTGAGTATCAAACCATCGCCGCGCTCGCGGAGCGCGTGCAGGAATTGCTCGCGGAGCGGACCCAGGAATTGGAAGCAGCGAAAGCTTTACGCTGCCGCCAGTTGGAAGAGAACAAGAACCTGCTCGAAAAGATCGACCAGCTATCGCCCGAGGAACTCGACCTTCATTTGAATCGCCTCTATGGGAATGATGTTGCGAGTGACGCGAGCGGTCAGTCCGAGCAGCTAAGTTTAGGAAAAGCCGAATGAGCACCGGACAACTGATTGTCTCGATCGGAGTGATTCTTCTGGCGGCACGCGGCTTTGGTTGGCTGTTTCAGCGCATCGGCCAACCGCGGGTTGTGGGCGAGATGGTTGCAGGCATTGTTCTTGGTCCCTCGTTGCTGGGGCATTTTCTCCCCGCCGCCTCCGCTTATATCTTTCCTTCCTCTTCGCTTTCGATATTGAATGCCTTGAGTCAACTGGGCATTCTGCTGTTCATGTTCATCGTTGGGCTGGAAGTGGACCCGAAGCATCTTTGGGGGCAGCGCGTCACGGTTGTTGTTTCCAGCCAGCTAAGCATTGTGGTTCCATTCCTGTTGGGTTTGGGGCTGGCCCGGATGCTCTATGGACAATTCGCCGGCAAGGACGTTCCGTTTTCTTACTTTGCCATGTTTATGGGAACGGCCATGAGTGTGACGGCCTTCCCGGTGCTGGCCCGAATCTTGAAGGAACGCGGTATGTTAGGCACGAACCTGGGCGTGCTTGCCATCTCCTGCGCTGCTGTCGGGGATGTGACCGCGTGGTTGCTGCTGGCGGTCTTGACCGCGATGGCGCGGTCTTCGCAGGGATGGCAGGGATTTGCGTTTGCCTTTCTCAAGCTGGCGCTGTTTGTCGCGTTCATGGTGTGGCCCGGGCGCCGCCTGGCATCGTTGTTGAAAACCTACTACTCCCGCCACGGCGTATCGTTGGGCATCTTCTCCATTGTGATTCTGGTGATGCTGGCGGCAAGCTGGGTCACGGAAGAAATTGGCGTGCATGCCCTCTTTGGCTCATTCGTGGTAGGTCTGATCTTGCCAAAAAACAAGGGCTTGGTGATGGGTGTGATCGAAAAGGTCGAATCTCTCACTTTGACTTTGCTCTTGCCGCTGTTCTTTGCCCTTACCGGTCTGCACACACGCATTGACCTGATTACCGGGGCATCGATGTGGGGTTACGCGGCCTTGATCACCGGAGCGGCGACCATCGGCAAGTTTGCCGGTTCATCCTTACCGGCGCGTATTTCAGGCATGAGTTGGAAGAACTCTGTAGGGCTGGGAGTCTTGATGAACACCCGTGGGCTGGTAGAGCTTGTGGTGCTTAGTCTTGGAATGGAACTGGGCATACTCTCTCCCGCGCTTTTTGCCATGATGGTGATGATGGCTCTGGTCACAACCTTTATCGCCACCCCGATATTGGTCGCCATGAAGATCGCTCCCGCCAGGGAGAAAATATCGCAATTCGTTCCTGCTGTGGAACTGGAGCAAGTTGGCTGAAGCCTTCGTATCCAGATTAGAAGAAAACTGATTGCCCCATATTTCCCGCTCATTTTTCACCGCGACAAAACTGACACAACTGCGGAAGAGCCGGGTCGCTGCGTTCGCACCGGATCGATCGGAACGTACATCATGCGTTTCAAAAATCCCGCGTGGATTTCATAGTTTTAAACCCCTGATGCCGAATTTCTGAAGGCGCAACGAATCGCTTTTGAACGACAAAACAATGACCGCTGTGCCTGCGGAAGACGGCTGCCACAACCGTGGAAGAGCACGACTTTAGTCGTGCGTTGCGGGGCCAGGAGTAGAGCGGCTTTAGCCGCTGCGCCCCACCGAATTGACCTAAAGGCGTAACAATCGCCCAACAAAACTGCCGACTCTTATATGAACTCAGCTACCACCCACGACATTGCCATTCCCGATCTTTTTAGCCCCGAGGCCGCTTCCAATCCCTATCCCATTTACAACGAGATTCGCGAGCAGTCGCCGCTCGTTTGGTACGAGCGCTCCGGCATGTGGCTCTTCACTCGTTATCAGGATGTCTCCGCGCTGGTTCGCGATCCACGCCTTAGCTCGGGCCATCGCCACAACAGCGATCGCCTTCCGCCGCAAATCCGCGACAAAATAAAGCAGATGGACGAGTCGCTCTCGGATTGGACTGTATTTCTCGATGGCGAAGATCACCTGCGGCTGCGGCATTGGCTGAACAAGGCTTTTACTCCGGCGGCCATTGCGGGGCTGGCGCCCAAAATTGACGAAGCCATCGCGCACCTTCTGCGGGAGGTGGAAGGCCACGATACCTTCGATATGCTGCGCCTCATCGCCGGTCCTCTTCCTGCGATGGTCATTGGCATGATCCTGGGAGTTCCGGCAGAGGATATCGGCCTGGTCAAGCAATGGTCGGAAGGATTGAGCAACTTCTTCTCCGGCAAAGCGCCGATGGCTGGCCCTGCGGCTCACGAGGCCATGACGGAATACGTGGGCCATATCGTACGTGACCGGCGGCAGTCGCCCCAGGATGACCTGATTAGCGCAATGATCCACGCCGAGCCGAGCGGTCGCCCTCTCACCGATAGGGAACTGCTTGCGAATTGCGTCATGCTGCTTTTCGCCGGTCACGAAACCACCACCCGCCTGATGTGCAACGGCATGATTGCGCTGCTGCAAAATCCGGTGCAGCAGGACTTGATGCGGCGCGACCCATCTGTTTTGGTAAGCGGCATCGAAGAATTTCTGCGGATGGAGCCCGCCTTTCTCCTGGTATCCCGCATTGTCGGCAATGATCTCGAAATGCACGGAGCGGTGATTCCCACCGGCTCCCGAATTGGATTGCTAATTGCCGCCGCCAATCGCGATCCGCGCCAGTTCGACCGCCCTGACGATTTCGAGGCGGCGCGCCATCCGAATCAACATCTTTCTTTTGGAGCAGGGCCACATTTCTGTCTCGGTGCTCCTCTGGCGCGCACCGAAACGCGCCTTCTCTATCAGGCTCTGTTCAGGCAATTCAAGAGCTTTGTCCTTGCGGAAGAGCTTGAATGGATGGGAAGCGCCGTATTCCGTGTTCCGAAGAAGGTAGAAGTTCAAGTCGTTCGGAATTAGGTCTTTCCCTGCCGTCAGGAAGGAACGATCCGGCGAAACAGTTCGTAATTCTCAACAGAACCTGCAATCCGAAAATTCCGAATGCCCCCTGCTCCTCTACAGCTAGACGAAATTGCTGTCGCATCCTCGCGCCAACATCCACGGCGCGTCTGGATGAAGAACGCCATGGCCTTGATTCGTGAGGCCGTCTGGGGCTCAAAGCAGGACTTTACCGTCATTTCCATCGATCGCGCTGTTGTCCTCTTGGCCGTGCCCGTCGTGCTTGAAATGGCTATGGAATCGCTCTTCGGGATTGTCGACATCATTTTCGTGGCGCACTTGGGAGCCGTGGCGACCGCTACCGTGGGCCTGACCGAAGGATTGATGATCGTGGTTTCCACGATTGCTGCCGGACTGAGCGCCGGTGCCGCGGCGATGGTCTCCCGCCGTGTCGGCGAGAAAGATGGAGACGGCGCCGCTGACGCCGCGGTGCAGTCGATCTTGCTGGGGATCGTTGCTTCAGCGCTGCTCTTTGTGCTTTGTTTACCGCTTGCCCCAAGCCTGCTCTCGTGGATGGGAGCCGGTCCCGAAATTGTGCGTGCCGGATCTGCTTACACCAGAATCACGATGAGTAGTTCAGGAATCGTCCTGATGCTATTCCTGATGAATGCTATTTTGCGTAGCAGTGGCGATGCGGCCACAGCCATGCGCGTGCTTTGGTTGGCGAATCTCGTGAATCTCTGCCTGGACCCCTGCCTGATTCTGGGCTTGGGGCCCTTCCCGAAGCTAGGTGTCACCGGCGCGGCCCTGGCCACCTTGATTGGCCGCAGCCTCGGTGTGGTGGCTCAACTCTTTATCCTCTGCCGTGGCCTTGGCCGGGTTGTGATCGGACGGAAGCATCTTAAGGTTAATTTCAAGCTGCTGACCGGCATTTTGAAAATCGGCGTCAGCGGAACGCTGCAATCCGGAATCACTTTGTCGAGTTGGCTGGTCATGGCGAGGCTGGTGCAGTCGTTCGGCGCCGCAGTCGCGGCAGGTTACACCGTGGCCCTTCGTATCGTCGTCTTTTCCATGGTGCCTTCCTGGGGTCTGAGCGCCGCTGCTGCGACCTTGGTGGGACAAAACCTCGGCGCTAGGCAGTATCAGCGGGCAGAGCAGGCAGTCTGGCGGGCGGGGTTCTTCAACATGATTTTTCTCGGCTCCCTTTCGGCGATATTTCTGTTCTTCGCTCCTTCGATCGGCAGAATCTTCAGCGAAGATCCGGCCGTGATAGCGGCTTCCGCGAGCTGCCTTCGGATTATGAGTCTTTGTTATGTGATCTACGCCTGGGGTTTGGTGATTGTGCAAGCCCTGAACGGTGCTGGAGATACCCTGACGCCTTCCGTCATTAACATTGTTTGCTATTGGGTGGTGCAACTCCCTCTGGCATTTCTTCTTGGACGACGCCTTCAGTTCGGCCCCAATGGATTGTTCTTTGCCATCTTCACCTCCCAACTCGTTATGTCTTTGGTCTCCATTGGTGTCTTCCGGCGAGGGAAGTGGAAGACATATGCCGTCCTGGGAGCGGAACCGGCGGCCTGATTGCCTTCTGAATTGTTTGGGTTTTGAATCCTTTTTGTGCTCCACAACTCCGGAGCACGTCTGCTCTTGTTTCTCGCAAGCCTTCTCTCTACGTAAACAGTTCTCGTGAAAACCAAGCAAAAGGGGAATATCGTGCAAAAGGACGACCTAGTTGTTGTTGCCGGAGCGGGCGGTTTTATTGGCGGGCACCTGGTGGCATCGCTTCGCGCGCAAGGTTACCGGCGAATCCGGGCCATTGATATTAAGGATTTTGAGGAATGGTACCAGCATTTTGATGATGTCGAGAACCTGACCCTCGATCTCAACATCAAAGAGAACTGCGAGGTAGCGGCCCAGGATGCCTATGAAATCTACAACCTCGCCGCCAACATGGGAGGAATGGGGTTCATTGAGAACAACAAGGCGCTCTGCATGCTTTCCGTTCTTATCAATACGCAAATGCTGCAAGCGGCTGCAAAGTACGGGGTAGAGCGCTATTTCTTCTCGTCGTCGGCCTGCGTTTATAGTGCGGCCAAGCAAACGGCATTTGAAGCGCCGTCGTTGAAAGAAGAGGATGCTTATCCCGCCCTTGCCGAAGATGGCTACGGCTGGGAGAAGCTCTTTTCCGAGCGCATGTGCCGGCACTTCCGTGAAGACTTTGGCCTATATACGCGCGTGGCCCGGTTTCACAATGTTTATGGGCCGTGGGGAACGTGGGATGGAGGACGGGAAAAGGCCCCTGCCGCCATCTGCCGCAAAGTGATTGCCGCGAAGCTCAGCGGAAGTCACGAGATTGAAATTTGGGGTACGGGCGACCAGACGCGTAGCTTTATGTACATTACCGACTGCCTCAAAGGCATCTCCCTGATTATGAATTCAGGCATCGAAGAACCCATCAATCTGGGATCGAGTGAAGCCGTTACGATCAACCAGTTGGTGGATGTGGTGGAAGAAATAGCGGGCGTTAAGCTCAAGCGAAAGTACGATCTCACCGCCCCCAAGGGCGTGAACGGGCGGAACAGCGACAATACCCGGATACGCGGCTATCTGGACTGGGAGCCCAGTACTTTGTTGCGCACCGGGCTTGAAGAAACCTACGCTTGGATTTACGACCAATATGTAGCCGGGGAACAGAGTGGTTCTCATACTCTTCCTTTGGTACATGCCGCTGCTATCGGATAGGTGGAACTGCTTCGGAGTCGCCCTCCTTTTACTCTCTTACTCCACATCTTGAAAAGGATAATTGCATGATGGCTAGTGGGGATCGCTCTAGTCCGGCGCTCCAGAATAATTCAAATGGATTCAAACGTTTTTTGGCCGCCGTGGGCGATGGCGTACGGGCCTGGAACATCAGTCCTCATCTTTTTGAGATAAGCATCTATGATCCGAATACCAAGCAGCTCATCTCGCGGCGGCCCTATCACTGGTACGAGCGCATCATGATCAAGGTTCTCCAGGCTGCCACCACGTTTTGGCGCAGCCTGAGACTACGAGAAGCAACCGAGGTCCGTATCCCCTGCTTGGGTACGGAAGGTCTGCTGGCCAACTTTCTCCACGTCTTGGAAGTCGCGCATCGTGTGCGTCCAGGCGCGCGCCTTCACGTGGATTGGACCCTTAAGGGCAGCGAGATAGGCTTTCGCTATGGGAAGGTTGGCGAGAATGTCTGGCCGGGGCTGTTTCATCCGGTGGGCTCCCGCAATGGAGATGCTTTCCATGCGGACTCCCCTTTGGATTTCGCATTCTGGGGCAGCGGCAAGGACTACTTGACGGGCCGCTCGCTTGACCTCCATCGGGAAGCCTATGGGCAAACCTATGCAAAGTGGGTCGAAGTAACCAATGCGCGCGTTTGCGCAGAGGTCGAGGCTGTTCAGGCGCGCATGCGCGGCCGGTTTTGTGTTGGAGTGCACCGGCGCGTTGGCAATACGATGGTGGCCAACTTCCAGCGTGATGGTGCGGTGCCCACGCTGCAAAAATTGCTGGATCGCATCCACGCCGAAGTACGCGCCGCCAACGCTGCCGATTGGATGGTATTCCTAGCCACTGACGACTCTCAGGTTGTCCCCATCTTCTTAGAGGCGTTAGGGGATAGATTGATCGTGAGGAATGAGGTGCAGCGCACCACCGAACAGGGAACAGAAGTGCACTTTGGCGAATGGGGCAAAGTTTCCGGATCGGATGCCGAAGACGTACTCATCGATACGTTGCTGCTGGCAAAGTGCAACGTATTGATTCATGCTGCAAGCTCGATCAGTACCGCCGCATCGCTGATCAATCCTAAATTGGTTTTGGCTCGGGTGTCTGGCGCTCTCTAAGATCCTCGGTATAAGGATCGTCGGCATAAAGACCGTTGGTATAAAGATCGTCTGTATAAAGACCGTTCGTCTTAAGATCGTCCGTCTCAAAGATCGTTCATCGCAGCCCAAATTTTCTGTCAGTTGAACCGCTTCTCTCCAAGAGGTTCCAGTCTTAAGGCGCTCCAGTCTCAGGTGGGCGCTAACCAGCCTTGCATGTAGAGCCCCGTTTCTTTAATTCCTGCCTATCGCCACGCGAGGCTTCTTCCTGCTCCGCCCAACTCGCCCATCCCTCGCCGATCTATTTTGATTTAGCAATCAGGCGGGCCTCTCCCAAGTCGATCTCGCGCTCAATTTCCCGAAGTAGTTCATCGCTGATGCGCCGTTGATTACGGAGCAGGACGGCGGTTTGCCTTTCCACGCGCAGTAACTCCCTTGATAGATCGTTGAAGTATCTGTAAAAGTTGGGATCGATATCGTCGGGTCCAACTTCGTCTTTTTCCGCTAGGGAGGCAAGACGATGGCGGTAGTGCTGCGCCAAATCTTCATGAGCTTCAGCCTTTTGCTCGCCGCTTTCTGCTCTTGCTTTTTCCAGGTAGTTCAGTGCCGCCTGCAAAATAGCGCGCCTTGCCTCCTTTTCCTCTGCGCGGTGCCCAGTGGTTGCGCCCGCTACTCCGAGAATGCGGATCAACGGTGGCAGGGTGAGGCCTTGGAGCACGAGTGTCACGAGGATCACGCTGAATGCCAAGAAGACGACCATGTTCCGCTGAGCGAACGGCGCGCCATTTGCCAGGGTGTGAGGTAGGGCGATAGCGGCGGCCAGCGATACTACGCCGCGCATGCCAGTCCATCCAATAATGAAGATGTTCCGGGCCGGAGGCAGTGCCTCATCCTGGTGGAGCAATCGAGTTCGTATGATGTTGGCCAGGAATGCTCCCGGAAACATCCAGAGCAGGCGTAGGAGAATAAGGAATCCGCTGAAGGCCAGGCTGTAGAGGATCAGCGTGTGCAGATTATGATCGCGGATCGCATCCATGATATATGGCAGTTGCAACCCAATCAGAACGAAAACCAGTCCGTTGAGGATGAACGTGAGGGCGTCCCAAACAGACCACGCCTGCAGGCGCACCGTGGGAGAAAAGAAGTGGGAACTCTTGCGGCTGAGATAGAGTCCGCATGCAACCACGGCCAGAACACCCGAGGCTCGCATAAAGTCTGCCACAAGGTATGCCGCATACGGCGTGAGGATGCTCAGCGCAATCTCAATGGGACCGTCGTCGATCCAGTGCTCGACCAGGTGAACGATCTCACCCACGCCTAATCCGATGGCGATTCCAACCACCGTCAGGTAGCCGAGCCGAAGCGCCCCTTCACGGAATGTAGGCACATGTCCTGAGACCAGCAGGCTGACGCCGAACTCCAGGGCGAGAAGGGCGCTGGCATCGTTCAGCAGGCTCTCGCCTTCGAGAATATCCACTAGCCGTCGTGGCAGTCCGAGGCGCTTGGAGATTGAGGTGGCCGCGATTGCGTCGGTGGGAGCTACGATAGCTCCAAGCACCAGGCCCACACGCCAATCGAAGCCGGGAAGAAACCATTGGCCCGCCTGGGTCACGCCAAAAATCGTGAAGGCTACCAATCCAAAGGCCAGCAGGCAGATGCTGACCAGGTTGTAGGAGAACTCCCGCCACGAGGTGAGCCACGCCGCGCTGTAGAGCAGCGGTGGCAAGATAACGAAGAACACGAGGTCGGGATCGAGATTGATCTTGGGGATCCCTGGAACAAAACTCAGAAGCAATCCTGCGATGACGAGGACAATCGGGTAAGCAATTGCCAGCTTCCGCGCAAGCATGCCGAAAACAACAACAAAAAGCAGCAGCAACAGAAATACGATTTCAATGCCTTGAGTACCGTGTGTCGGCAAGAATGCACCCTGCATAATTCAAAATATAACAATTGGCGAATGGGGTGTACTGAAATGGCGAGTACTGGTAGGTTTACAGCTTTGCCAGTTGCGCCTTGTTACCCGAAAGATTCTGGTCAGCATGAACTTGATCAGGCGCGATAAATCCTTTCGTGAAGCCAAAGCATTTGATCACTGATCAATGATCACTGCTCGCTTTTGCCGAACGATGCGGTGTTGAAATTGGCGCGGTGTTGAAATCGGCAAGGCTGCTTTCGTGAATTTTGTCGAGCCATTGGTTGGCGTTTGTCTTATGTTTTTTATTTCTTAGTAGCCATAACCTCCAGATATTCGGCGTGGATCAGAGTGCGATTGCCACCGGCCTGATTGTTCTCGCGCCAAAGGGCCTCCAGGTCCGCGGCTAAAAGCTCCTGGCCGTTCGCATCGAGGCGCGCAAAGGCTGCCTGTGTGGGGCCAAAGTATTCACGAAAGAACTCTACGACATGCGCGGGAGGAAACGGATAGTCAAACTCAATCATCCGGCGTACCAGCCCGATTTGGGAACACCCGTCGCTCAGCCGGTCTTTCACCGTTGCCTCATCTCCCCAAAGTACGGGCGGTGGTAGATCCGGCGGCGGAGGAACATGTCGGCTGGTTGTCGCAAATTGCTTTCCCACAAAGCCCTCGCGAGTCCAATTCGCCATCGCGATCGTACCTCCCGGACGGCACACACGTAGGAGTTCTGCCGCTACCAGATTTGGGCGTGGCGCAAACATCGCGCCAAACATGGTCATGACTACATCGAAGGAAGCGGATGGATATGGAAGTTTTTCCGCATCTCCCTCCTCGAAGACGGCACTGAGTTTCTCGGATGCCGCGCGTTGACGCGCCTGCTCCAGCAAGTTTAGAGCAATATCAATCCCGGTGACCTGTGCTCCCAGGCGGGCGGCTGGGATGGCCAGGTTGCCGGTGCCGCAAGCCACATCCAGCACCTTTCCTCCGGAATGGATGCCGATGCGGGAGACGAATTCCGCTGCGCCCTTGGCCGTATATTCTGCAATCTTCCCAAAATCCCCCGTCATCCACGTAGTGCGCAGACGTTGTTTGAGCCTGTCGAAATCCATCTCTTTTTCCGGCATCCTGCCCTCCGATAAGCATCTTCATTTTCTCACGACCTTAAATAGAAAGACGCTGACCCGCCATGCTCCCCTGCCTCCATTTATAAGGTGCGGATGCGCGAATTTGTTTGGGACGGAAGGTCGCGACGGCTTGATGCGACGATTTGAATTCCCAGATTTGTGGATTCGCGAATTTCTTGATTTTGTGGATTCTTCGATTCGTGGATTCTTGGGTGCGTAAGATACATTTACACTGGATATTGATCCCAGCGCATATGTCTGAAAAACCTCGCTGTCCTTGGTCCACCACGCCCCAATTGATCGCCTACCATGACGAGGAATGGGGAGTCCCTCAGCACGATGATCGCGTGTTGTTCGAGTTCCTGGTTCTGGAGGGCGCGCAGGCGGGTCTAAGCTGGTCGACCATTCTGAACAAGCGTGATGCCTACCGCAAGGCTTTCAACGGGTTCGAGCCAGCGAAGGTTGCGCGCTTTGATTCGGACAAGATCAAGGAATTGCTGGACAATCCCGGGATCGTCCGCAACCGTCTTAAGATAGGGTCGGCGGTACGCAATGCGAAAGCCTTTCTGGATGTGCAAAAACAGTTCGGCAGCTTCGACCGTTATATCTGGCAATTTACCGGCGGAAAGCAATGGAAGAACTCTTGGTCCGATATGAAAAAAGTCCCAGCCGAAACCAGCGAATCGCAGGCCATGAGCAAAGATCTCAAGGCCCGGGGCTTCAACTTTGTCGGCTCCACCATCTGTTATGCGTTCATGCAAGCGGTCGGGATCGTGAACGATCACTTGGTCACCTGCTTCAGGCATAGCGAAATCTCCAGTAAGAGATAGCTGGCTATTTTTGGTCCTTCTTCGTTACTCCGCCTCGTATCTTTGTTGACCCCGTTTCTATCCGTGCGTTACGATGGCCCGCCTTGGCTAGGACGAAGACTCGCATAGGGAGATCACTATGAATTGCTGTCCCCGAAAGAACTTTACCGGAATCGTTTTTGCTGTAACGCTCTTTACCATTTTTGGACGAACCACCGCCAGGGCCGCCTCCTGCGAGAGCCTGAGTGCCTTGAAGTTGAAGGACACCACGATTACGTTGGCTCAATCGGTAGCGGCGGGCGAGCTTTCGCTTCCGGGAGCAACCGGGGCGCAAGCTGCGGCACTCAAGACGCTACCGGCATTTTGTCGTGTTGCCGCCGAGGTAAAGCCTACTGCCGATTCCAGCATCAAGATGGAGGTCTGGATGCCTGCTGGCGGATGGAACGGCAAGTACGAGGGCGAGGGCAATGGTGGGTTCGCCGGCTCCATCACATATCCAGCGCTGGTGAGCGCAGTGCGGCGCGGCTATGCCACGGCATCGACCGACACCGGACATGGTGGGGGTACCACGGATGCTTCCTGGGCGTTGGGACATCAGGAGAAGATCGTCGATTTCGGATATCGCGGCATCCACGAGATGACCGTAGAGGCCAAAGCCATCATTCATGCCTTTTACGGAGAAGATCCTAAGAAGGCTTATTTTGCAAGCTGCTCCAACGGCGGTCGCCAAGCCTTGATGGAGGCGCAACGATATCCCGAAGACTATGACGGCATCATCGCCGGAGCGCCTGCAAATTTCTGGACGCATCTCCTGGTGTCAGGTGTCTGGAATTTGCAAGCCATTCAGGCCAGCGCCGAGAGTTTTATTCCCTCCGCCAAGATACCCGCGCTGAATGCAGCCGTGCTGGCCGCCTGCGATAAAAAGGATGGCGTGACCGACTCTCTCCTCAACGATCCACGCGAGTGCAAGTTCGATCCCACCACCATGGTCTGCAAAGAGGGCGACTCTAACAATTGCCTGACAGCGCCCCAAGCGGCCGCACTGAAGAAGTTCTACGAGGGTCCCAAGAATTCCAAAGGAGAACAACTCTTCCCAGGATACGTGCCGGGCGGAGAAGAAGGGCCGGGAGGCTGGCCGCTCTGGATTACCGGGCAAGGACCGGGTACGAGCCTGCAATCGGCTTTTACCACCAACTTCTTTAAGAACATGATTTTCAGCGACCGGACGTGGGACTTTAAGACATTCAATTTCGACTCGGGCGTGGCCGCTGCCGACAAGCAAGCCGCCGTTCTCAACTCCACCGATCCCGATATGAAGGCGTTCAAAGCGCGCGGCGGAAAACTCCTCATCTACCATGGATGGAGCGACGCTGCCATTCCCGCCGTCAACGCGATCAACTACTACAAAAGTGTGGCCTCCACCATGGGAGCCCATGATACAGCGCAGTTTGTCCGGCTTTACATGGTTCCGGGAATGCAACACTGCGCAGGCGGTCCCGGCCCCAACTCCTTTGGACAGCTAAGTGCCAACGCCCCGAACGATCCCCAGCACAACATCTATACGGCTCTCGAACAATGGGTCGAAAAAGGCAACGCGCCGGACAAGCTGATTGCCACGAAATACGTGAACGACGATCCCAAACAAGGCGTCAAGATGACGCGGCCTCTGTGCCCGTATCCACAAGAGGCGCAGTACAAAGGTACCGGCGACACAAACGATCAAAACAGTTTTGTGTGTGCCGTAAAGAAGTAGCAAAACGGGTCCGACAACAAAATACATGACAGAAGGGACCCCCGCTGCCATCTTGCTAGGCCAAGGCTTTAGAAGCCCGCGCGCGATCCACGTCGTCTCAATAACCAAAAGGCGTAACGATGATCCTATGGGGGAGTACCTTCCGGACGTTTGAATCTTGTCCGAAGGGTCCGGGCAGTTCGGTCGATGGAGAGGACTCCCTCCCGCCAATATGGAGCTAATAATTGGTCCATGATTGACTTGCCGGGTTGTAGTAGCTCCTGAGTGAGATTATTCAGGAACTGATCTTTGTCGATTGCTTCCCATTCAACGTGGAAGCGAGCCCGTCGCGTCAGTTCCGAGAAAACCGTGAGGATCGTTCTCCCATTCCCCTCAAGGAAGGGATGTGCATACGCCAAATATCCAAAGACCTCGCCAGGATGTACGCGAAGGTAGCCCTCGTTTTGTCCTAGAAAAAGGGCATGTTCCGCTGCCCGTCTAACATCCGCGGGATGTGCAAACAAGGTTTTGTATCCCGCTTTTACGATGGCGATATTGGGTGCGGTTATGAAACGGTCTTGGCCTGCCCAAGGATAGAGAGAGCTAAACAGCTTAAGGTGGGTTTCGGTTAGGTGTTCGTATTGAAGAGTCGGCAGTCGTTTCAGAAAACGTAATGTGCCGATAATTTCCTGCTCAAAAGCGGCGGTTTCAAGATGGCCTACGACACGGATGTCTTTTTCCTGGTATGTATTTCGGAGATATCCTTGAGTCTCGTAGTCCCCGAATGGGTCGAGGATCTTCGATTCCATTATCGGAGATAGTGAACCTGGAGAAGACCTCTCTGGAATGAGGTGATGACACCTGCTCTTCCGAGTGCGATGAGCAACTCCTCCACTTCGTCGAGATCAACCACACCGTCTGAAAGACGGGAGACGGCCTTTACAAACTTATCTCTAGCCATGCGCTGCACGAAGATGCCCCGCCGCTTCGCAGTTGATTCAACCCACTGGGCTATAGCTTGAGAGTTGCCCTGCGCAATTTGGCGAATCTGATGATCCGAAAATTCCGCGCTCATCGGCGAACGCCTGGGAACCCTAGGACCGACAGTTACGCTCATGAAAACTCTCCAGCTCTCTATTTTAGCAAGTTTGGGTGACGCTTCCCAGCTCTGAGATCGTTGGAAAAATCCTCGATGCCGCTCGTGTACGTCATCGAATGGCCACCGTATTTGGCACAAGGGGTGGGAACCCACATCTTTCCTTAACGACGCTTTTTCCCAGCAAATACCCGGTCGCATCTCTCATTGACCCGTGTTTCTTCAAAATGTTATAAAGACTGGTCTTACGCTTTGTCCGAAGGCGGGGAGCGCTTAATTCGGACGAGCTAAGTTCTGACGCGGCCAAGCCTCAACCATCGTTCTTGATGTGGAAGCGCGTTTCCAGGACAGCGCCGCTGGCTCCAGGTGGAGTCGGGGCAGAATAAGGTTCAAATCCACACTTTTACCTTCTCGGAGGAACTCATGGTTCGTGCAGTAGGCTTTGTGCGTCGCCTTGGTGCGTCGCGTCAGGCATTGTTGCTGATAGCGGTAGCTGCGATGCTCGCAGTGGCCGTGCCTTCAGCGTTTGGCCAGGGACAACCTGCGGCAACTCAGCCGGCGGTCAGCGCCGCCCCCAGCCAGCCTGCCGCCACCCAACCGGCTGTTAGCGCCGCCAGCGAGCCTGTAGCTACTCAACCGGCCGCGGCGGCACAGGAGAACTCGGCTCCTTCGCAGGAGGCCGGCGGTGAGGCCAACCTGAAGCTGCCGGACATGTCGACGGTCTCGTTTTTCAACGGCAGCATTGACGGCCACAAGCTCCTGTTGATCGGTATTGCTTTTTGCTTATTTGGTGGACTGTTCGGGCTCGTCATCTACACCCAGTTGAAGAATCTGCCGGTGCACCGCTCCATGCTGGAGATCTCCGAACTGATCTACGAGACCTGCAAGACGTACCTGGTCACGCAGGGCAAGTTCATTCTTATCCTTGAGGCGTTCATC
>Ga0070734_10000952_pt1 | contig 48284 bp, 35 predicted proteins | sample Coa_R1_8_FD_66444 | JGI IMG/M metagenome (GOLD analysis project Ga0070734, IMG submission 66444) | Surface soil microbial communities from Centralia Pennsylvania, which are recovering from an underground coalmine fire - Coalmine... | ecosystem: Environmental > Terrestrial > Soil > Unclassified ...
CCCGCCAGGTATTCACCCAAGCCCTGCAGCAGGTTCATGTCTTCGGCAAAACATTCCGGCACGTACGGCTTGAGTACCTTGAAGACTCCCTCTTCGGGCTCGCGGCGCGGCTTCCGCCAGGTAAATTTCACAATCGCGCTGGCACTACCTTCCATATAAACGCGGGGTTGGATCACGACGCTGTACGCTTTGAGGCGCGGGCCCAACTCTTGCGTGATGATGCTTCGCACCTGGGCGGTGGTCATATCGGACATGCCGTTTTCAAGCTGACACAACGCTTGCCTCACCGAAAGCGCGAGGCGGCGGTGCCGCGCCAGCACCTGTCCGAGTTTTTGCAGACCGGGCATTTTGGCAATCAAGCGGAGGAGCCGCTGCTCCGGCGGAGTGCCGGCGGGCAACTGCATCTGCTCGGCGATTTTCGCCTGCAAGCGCGCTTGCGACAGGTGCGAAAACACGAACAGCATCGCGTCTCGCAGCAGCGGCCGCCAGCGCTCGTATTCATCGGGAACGAGGGTTTCCAGCGGAACCAGGGCGGCGATACTCCAGCCGAGTTGCACAGGCGCTCCTCCTCCAGCATGGCGCAAATCGGAGAGCCGGGACTGTTGGATTTTGCAGCGGCCGGGGTCAGCCTGCGGCAGCTACTTTCTTCTGTGCCACGGCAGGACGCAGCTCGCGCCTCAGCACCTTGCCAATCGGGTTCTTCGGCAATTCGGTTCTGAACTCGATGAGCTTGGGGACCTTGTAACTGGTGAGATGGCGGCGGCAGTGGGCGATGATCTCCTCGGGAGCGATGGAAGGCCCGTTGGTGACGACGAAGGCTTTGACCATTTCGCCGGTGATGCTGTCTGGAATTCCAACGACTGCGCTCTCGACCACGCCCGGCATCTCGGCCAGCACGTCTTCGACCTCGGTTGGGTAGACGTTGAAACCGGAAACGATAATGATATCTTTCTTGCGGTCGGTAACGCGCAGGAAGCCCTGGCAATCGATTACGCCGATGTCGCCGGTACGGAGCCAACCGCCGGGGCTGAGAATGCGGCGCGTCTCCTCGGGCCGGTTCCAATAACCCTGCATGACTTGCGGGCCGCGGACGCAAATCTCGCCTTCCAATCCCGGCGGAAGTTCTGTGTCATCGTCGCTGCGAACCGAGATGTCGGTCGAGGGCACGGGCAAACCGATGCTGCCCGAGAACTCCCCGCCCAAAGGGTTGCAGGCGACGAGCGGAGAGGCCTCGGTCAAACCATATCCTTCGGTCAGGGGGCATCCGGTGACTGCTTTCCAGCGCTCCGCCACGGCGTGGTGGATGGCGGCTCCCCCGCCGATGGCGACCTTCAGGGCACGAAAATCGACGTCGGCGAAACCCGGGGTATTCAGCAGGCCGTTGTACAGGGTATTGACGCCGGTGATGGCGGTGAAGCGGGTCTTCTTCAGCTCTTTGACGAATGCCGGCATATCGCGGGGGTTGGTAATCAGCAGATTCAATGCACCGAGCGACGTAAACAGCAGGCAATTTACGGTGAGGGAAAAGATGTGATAGAGCGGCAGGGCGCTGACGACGATCTCCTCGCCATCCCGTAACGTGGTGCGCGCCCATGCTCCGGCCTGAAGCAGATTTGCCACCAAATTACCGTGAGTGAGAATTGCTCCTTTTGAGGTTCCGGTGGTACCGCCGGTGTACTGGAGCAGCGCGATATCGTCCGGGCGCAGAGCGACGTCGCGTAGATCATGAAGGCTGCCGGCTTCGAGGGCCGCACGAAAATCAACCGCGGCGGGGAGATGCCAGGGGGGCACCAGCTTCTTCACTCGTTTGACGGCAAAATTGACCAGCAGGCTGCGCGGGAAAGCCAACAGGTCGCCTATCTGCGTGACCACCAGGTATTTCAGGGAGAGGCGCCCGGCGACCTGCTGCAGCACGTGGGCAAAGTTCTCGAGAATGACAATCGCTTCCGCCCCGGAATCGCGCAATTGGTGCTCCAACTCGCGCGCGGTGTAGAGCGGATTCACATTCACTACGATCATTCCGGCCCGCAGCACACCAAAGAAAGCAACCGGATACTGCAAGAGATTGGGCATCATCAGCGCAACCCGAGAGCCGCTGTGCAATCCCGGCTGGTGCTGCAGCCACGCGGCAAAATCACGGACCTTCTGCTCGAGTTGCGCGTAGGACAGAGTGGTTCCGAGGTTGCGGAAGGCGGGGTGATGCGGGTACTTGCGGAAAGCTTGCGCCAGTACATCCGGCACAGATGAGTATTCCGTGAGATCGATTTCCGCTTGTACGGAAGGCGGGTAACTGTCCAGCCATACCTTGCGCACGGTAAACCTCGCTTGGATGGTGACGGCATGAAGTGCCGCGCCGTATCAACTGTATACCTATTCCATGAGGACGGCAATTAATTTAATACTTGGCAGTGTGAAAGAGATACCGCCTAGCGCCGCCGTTTGCGCAGAGCCGCTTCCAACTCGGCCACGCGGCGCCGCAACTGCTCGAGTTCGCCGTCGGCGCCGGCGGGCGCGGTTGCGGTGAACAGGTTCTTCATCAGACTGAAGGGAGAGAGGGCGGCGGTACGTGCATCGTGGAGGCCGGCCTGGAGCGTCTCCTGCACGCGATGGTAGGCTTCGAAGGCTGATTTGAGATACCACATGATGAATTCCTGGCCCGCGCGGTCGGAGGCGACGACCAATTGGCGCAAGAGGTCGAGCGGCAGACCCGCGGGCTGGCCCCTGGCGTCTTCCACGATGATTTGCGTCAACACGACGCGGGTCAGATCCTCGCCGGTCCGCGCATCGACGACTTGCACGTCGACGCCTTGCCGGACCATGGCGGCAATCTGTTGGAGATTGACGTATTTGGCGGCCGCCGTGTCGTAGAGGCGGCGGTTAGCGTATTTGCGAATCACGACTGGTGGATTTTGCTGCACTGCCGTTGCTCTAAATTTATATTGACATAAAAAGGTCTGAAGATCTATAGTTAGACCGGATGCTGCATTGCAGCAACCGGAGCACCTATGGCAACCAAAGCAAAAACCCGGCCCGGCGCCGCCCGAGCCAAAGAGCCGTCACCGTTGTTCCAGTTGACGGATTGGGTCCGGCAGGGAACCGAGAGTTTCTTCGCCACCCAGCGCACCCTATTGGATCTGGTCATGAGACAAAATGCACATCTGCTTCATGGAGTACAGGAACGGCTGGCCGCGGCGCGGTCCGTCCCTGCCGCGGCAGCGGTCGAAATCGCCGGCGAAGGCGCATCGAACTTCATTGCGGCACAGCGTGTTTTGTTGAATTTGGCCCAAAGGCAGAATGAAATCCTGCTGAGTGGAGTGAAAGAACGAACAGCCGGGTCGGCGCCGCTGACGGCATTGACAGAAGTGTTCCGCCGCGGTGTGGACACTTTCATCGACATGCAATTGCGCTTTCTGAGCTTAGCCGCCAAGCAGACCGATGCGTGGATGGATGACGCTAAATCGGGCCATTTCTTCCGGACGGAGGGTCTGACAGAGCTGGCGCGGGAAGGAATGGAGAATTTCATCCGGGCGCAGAAAAGGTTTCTCGATGTAATCGCCGAGGAGACGGCGCACGCGACGGGCGCACCGAACGGCAAAGAGTCCCGGAGGAAGACGGAAGTAACGGAACTGGCACGGCAGGCGGCTGAAGCATTTATCGACGCGCAGAAGAAGCTGTTGGAAGTCGCTACGCAACAGGTCTCGGTCAATTTGAAGACCGCGCGCCATGCGGTGGAGGTGATGAACCCTCTGCCGGCAGTGAACCTGGCGGAATTGACCCGGCAGACGGTCGGCAGCCTGGTGACGGCGCAGAAGGTTCTGCTGGATGTGATGGCGAAACCCGGCCGTGGGGCGGGAGCGACCAAGGCGCATGGCGCGCCTCCGAAGCCGCGCAGCCGGAAGCCGCGCACGGAGCCGGAGCCGGTACTGACGACACCCTAGCCGCCCAAAGGGAACCTCCATCGGCGAAAAAAAGGGCAAGCATCCAGCCGGAACTCGCTGGTAACATGGAGCGGACAATACAATGGGATCCCCGCGCGGTGGCGCTCGAAAACCATACGAAGCGGTGCCGCTTCCGATCTGGCAGGAATTACTGGTCGGCGTCGAGATGGCGTATTTACGCATTTCGCCGGTGTATTGGGGTTGTGGGATTCCGCGGGGTGATGGCGCGCCGGTGGTTGTGGTTCCGGGATTCCTCGGGACCGATTTTTACCTGACCGAATTTCGCGCATGGCTGCGGCGCATCGGCTACAAGCCGCACGATTCGCGCATCGGCCTGAATGCCGATTGTCCGAATCTGCTGATCCGACATCGCCTGGCGGCGACGGTTGAAAAAGCATTTCGCGCGCAGAAGAAGAAGGTCCATGTGATCGGCCATAGCCTGGGAGGCGTGCTGGCGCGAGCGGTGGCCGCGCAGATGCCGGAGCGCGTCGCTTCGGTGATCACTCTCAGTGCGCCGTTCCAGGGAGTGGCGGCGCATCCTACGGTATTGCGGGTGGCCGAGCTGGTTCGGAGCCAAATTCTGGAACGGCACGGGACAGGGGTCCTGCCGTCCTGCTATACCGGAGCTTGCACATGCCGGTTTCTGGGCTCGCTGACCACGCGAATCCCGAAGACCGTCAGCCAGACGGCGATCTATACGAAATCCGACGGGATTGTCGACTGGCGGATGTGCACGACCGGCAATCCCACGGTGGATTACGAAGTGGCCGGCACGCACATCGGGATGGTGTTCAATCCGATTGTGTTGCACATCGTGGCGCACCGCCTGGCGGGAAAGCGGCCCGCGCACTAGCCCAAGATACGGACGCGGCGGAGTAACTGCACCAGACGCGTCATGTAGCGGGCATGGAATCCTGGATCGATGCCGGGAGGCGGGCCGATGGGAAGCAATCGCTGCACGGCTACGGTTTGGGCCTTGGTGAACTTGAGAATGCCATCGGCGCCGTGGCGGGGATGAAGGCCGGATTGTTTCCAGCCGCCCATCGGGGAATCGACCGAGCCCCATACGGCGGCGTAGGACTCGTTTACGTTGACGCTGCCGGTCTGGATCGAACGCGCTAACCGAGCGGCGGCGCGCGTGTCTCTTGTCCAGATGCTGGCGTTTAATCCGTAGGGCGTATCGTTGGCTTTCTCGATGGCTTCGGTATCCGCAGCGAAGGAATAAACCGAAACCACCGGGCCGAAGGTTTCTTCCGCGTACAATTTCATGCCGGGACGTACGCCGGTGAGGACAGTGGGTTCATAGAACAACGGTCCGAGATCGGGGCGGCGGCGGCCTCCCGCGACCAGTGTGGCGCCTTTCTCCAGAGCGTCGAGAACGTGCTCTTGGACCCGTTGGAGCTGGCGCTCGGAGGTCAACGAACCCATGTCGACGGAGTAATCGAGCGCGGAGCCGAGGCATAAGGCTTTTGCACGCTCGGCGAACTTAGGGAGAAACCGCGGGTAAAGCGAGTCATGGACATAGATGCGCTCGATGGAAACACAGACCTGCCCGGCACCGGCAAAACAGCCGGCGATGGCGCCCTCGACGGCTGCATTGAGATCGGCATCGGCACGGACGATCATCGGGTTCTTGCCGCCCAGCTCCAACGAGCAACCGATCAAGCGTTCCGCGGCTTGCTGGGCCACCAGCTTACCAGTTTGGGTGCTGCCGGTGAACATGACGTAATCGGCGTGCTGGATCAGCGGCGGTCCCGCGACCGGTCCTTCCCCGGTAACAACGCAACAGGCATCCGGCGGCAGGCCCGCTTCGCGAAGCAACTGCACCGCCCAAAGCGCGGTGAAGCTGGTCTGCGGGTCGGGCTTGATTATTGCGGTGTTGCCCGCCAGGAGCGCGGGAACGGCGTCGCTAATGGCGAGGTTGAGAGGATAGTTCCAGGGAACGAGGAACCCGATTACACCAAGGGGATATCGGAGCTCCCACGTCCTGGTAAGAAGCATCAGCGCTCCCTTGCGGCGGCGGGGCCGAAGGAGCCTCCCTGCGCGTAACGCGTAATACCGGGTGACGACCGCGGTATCGAGGATCTCCTCGAAGGCGTGGCGGCGGGCTTTGCCGTTTTCGAGCTGGATGAGATCCAGAACTTCGTTCTGGCGGCGGAGCAGGAGATCGTGAAAACGGAGAAAGATGCGCGCCCGTTCGGCAAAGGAGCGCCGGGACCACCCAGGCTGCGCGGCGCGAGCGCGCGCGACGGCGAACTCAATATCCGGGGCGGAGCAAGCCGGAATGGCGCCCAGGACCGACCCGGTAAAGGGCGCCACGACCGGGATTTGTGCATGGGGGCCGGGCTGCAAGGTAACGCCTGCGGATAAGGCACTCAGGGGCGCGGAACTCACGCTTGACAGCTCCTCCAATCCATCCTACTCTACAATTCGGAGTGTTGTGTCCGATAATAAAAGGGGCTCGGCAATGGAAATTATAGATACTGCGGTCACCGAGGAGTTGGGCGATCGCCCCTCCTGGAGCAACCCACCTCCACCCAAGCTAGAGGAGGAGGAACTCGATATTCTCGCATTTGAGTTGTGGCAGCGAGCCAGCCGCCAGGACGCGGCGGCCGAAGAAGCTTGCGCGGACGAAGACATCGTAGTGGGATGCCACGCCAGTTGTTTGTAGGCAGATATGAAGAGGCACAATCCGGCGGAGCGCCGGCTGCTGTCGGGCGCTGACGCGGCGTTCCTGTATCTGGAGCGCAAGGAGATTCCGCTGCATATCGCCTGTGTGTCGGTCTTCGACGGGCCGATTCCATTTGAGGAATTCGTCGCCAAAATCGATTCGAAGCTGCACTTGATTCCGCGTTATCGCCAGATCGCGGTAGCGCCGCCGTTCCATATCGGATACCCGAACTGGGAGTGGGATCCGCATTTCGACATTCGGAAGCACGTGTTCCGGGTGACGCTCGACCCGCCCGGCGGCGTGCAGGAATTGGAAGCGCTGGCGGGACGGATCCTCAGCCAGGTGATGGATCGCGAAAAGCCATTGTGGGACATTTACGTGATCGACGGTCTCAAGGATGGACGGGGCGCGCTCATTCCGCGCGTGCACCATGCACTGGCGGACGGCATTTCGGGAGCGGCCTTGCTGGGGGTGATTCTCGATCCAACACCGGAAGCCTCGCGCGTGATTACGAAGCGGCAGTATCGCGTTTCCCGGACGAAGCCGAAACCGGCATGCGCGGCCGATGGGCTGGGCAACGCGGTGCAGAGCACGCTGGAGAATCTGCTGGCCGCCGAGGCGGGCCTGATGGGGCTGGTACAAGGGCTGCTGAGCGGCCAAATCGAAGAAGGATTTGCAGGACTGGTAAAGCTGCTGCCGGAGCTGGCCGCTTCCGTCGAAAGGCTGCCATTCAACCGGCCCTGCACGGGGGCGCGGCAATTCTGCTGGACAGAGGTTTCGTTCGCCGAGGTGCAGGCAATTCGCGAGCGCGCGGGAACGACGATCAATGACGTGATTCTGACGGTGGTCACGCGGGCGGTGGCGCGTTACGTGGAACTCCACGGGGAGGAAGTAGCGCACCGGTTCGTACGCATGGTCTGCCCGTACAGTTTGCGCCGGGGCGACCGGGGCGAGACGCTCGGAAACCAGATTTCATTCCTGCCGGTCGCGCTGCCTCTGGATGTAAAAAATCCGCTGCAGATGCTGCGGGCCGTGACGGAGCGGACCCGAATCATGAAGTGCGCGCGGGCCGCTGACCTGGTGGCGCTGGGGGCGGCGTGGCTGGGCGCGGCGCCGCCGCCGCTGCAGGCGCTGTTGTGGCAAAACATACCGCTGGTTCCGCTGCCGCTGCCGCTGTTCAACATGATCTGCACGAACGTGCCGGGATCACCGGCGCCGCTCTACTCGATGGGGCGGCGGATGCTGACATCGTATCCGCACGTCCCAACGGGTTATGAACTGGGAATCGGCTGCGCCGCCCAGAGCTACGACGGAAGGGTATTCTTCGGACTAACCTCGGACACCGACGCGGCGCCCGATGCCGACCGCCTGCGCGATTTGATCCACAGTTCGTTCGAGAACCTCTGCCGCGCGGCCGGCGTGAGACGGGCCGCAGCTGCGCGCGGCCGAAAGCCGCGGGTGGCGCCCGCCGCATAGACTGCGATCGGGCAGCTACGTTTCTTGACCGCCGGATTTCCCGCGGGATATAATTCCCCAAGTTTACTAAATGCATGCAAAGCGCATTCGCTTGTCTGCATGCTGTTTTCGCTTCAGGGCTTGCAAGCAAGAATTGTTGGAGGGTCGAAGACTATGAAACGGATATCGACAAGCTTCTTCGTTCCGATCGTGCTCGGTCTGGCCTTCGGTTTGATGGCTTTGGCCCAGTCGGTCTCGCAGATTTCGGGGACAGTTAAAGACGCGAGCGGGCTGGGGGTACCGGACGCTCAAGTCAGCGTCACGCAAACCGCCACCGGAGTCACGCGAACGGCGGTTACGGCGTCGAGCGGCGCCTACTCGCTGCCGAGTCTGCCGATCGGGCCGTACCGGATGGAAGTGAAGAAGGAAGGATTTTCGACATTTGTCCAGACCGGAATCGTGCTGCAGGTCGATACGGCCCCAACCATAGATCCGGTACTGAACGTGGGCGCGGTTTCGCAGGCAGTGGAAGTGGAGGCGGCGGCATCGATGGTGGAAGGCCACAGCAGCGGCGTCGGGCAGGTTGTGAATCAGTCGCAAGTGGTCGATCTGCCGCTCAATGGGCGCCAGGTGACGCAGTTGATCACGCTGGCCGGCGGCTCCAACGTCGTGCAGGCAGGCTTCGGACAGGCGCCCGCGGTCGGCAATCTGATGTCGAGCAAGAACTATCCGAACGAGGCTCTGGTGAGCGTCGCGGGCGGCATGCTGAATGGAACCACCTACCTCATGGACGGCGGCACGCACAATGACGTGTTTAATAACCTGAACCTGCCGCTGCCGTTCCCCGACGCGGTGCAGGAGTTCAAGGTGGAGACCAGCGCGCTCCCGGCCGAATACGGGCAGCACTCGGCGGGGGCGGTGAACGTCGTCACGAAGTCCGGCGGCAACGAGATTCACGGCGACGCCTTCGAATTCGTGCGCAACGGCGATTTCAACGCGCGCGACTTCTTTGCGCCGGTAAGCGACAACCTGAAACGCAACCAGTTCGGCGGCACCGTAGGCGGGCCGATCGAGAAGAACAAGCTGTTTTACTTCGTCGGTTATCAGGGGACGCTGATCCGGTCAGCGCCCGCGGCTACGCCGGCTGTGATTCCGACCGCTTCGGAGCTGGCAGGAGACTTCCGGGCCTATGAATCGCAGTGCTTCTCGACGCCGAAAACGCTGGGCGCGCCGTATGTGAATAATGTGCTGCCGACCGCGCTGATCAGTCCGCAAGCGGTCAACATGGCGAAGCATTTTCCGGTGGGATCGGAGCCGTGCGGCAACACGACTTACACGATGATCGCCAACCAGAACGAACACATGGGCCTGGCGAAAATCGATTACCAGATCAGCGCCAAGCAATCGTTCTTCGGGCGATATTTTGTAACGCACAGCCTCGTGCCATCGAGTTTCACGGACACGGAATTGTCGGTGCAAAATGCCGGGACCGACGACGAAGTAAATTCGCTGGTATTGGGCCACACGTACATCCTGGGGCCGGGCGCTCTCAACACGTTCCGCGCCACGCTGGATCGCGACGGCATCACAAAATTTCAGATACCGATCATCACTCCGTCCAGCATCGGAGTCCAGAACATCTACGAGCCCCTGGCCAACTACTCCAATATCAACATCACGGGCGATTTCCAGAGCGCCGGCGGCTTTGCGACGCCGGGGCTGGTGAACACCACCACCTACCAGTTCAGCGACGATTACAGCCTGATCAAGGGCTCGCACGAAATGAAGTTCGGGGCTAACTATATCCGGCCGATGCAGGCGACCACGTTTTGCGTGTATTGCAACGGGCTGTTCACATTCAACGGCACGGACACCGGCAGCGCGATGGGAGACTTCGTCGCGGGCCAACTGGATTCGTTCACACAAATCAACATCTCCCATGACAACGAGAAGTGGCAGTACATCGGGCTGTATGCGCAAGACAACTGGAAGGTGAATTCCCGGCTGACGGTGAATTACGGCCTGCGCTGGGAACCGTATCTGAATGGCCGCCTGCTGAACGGACAGGTATCGCACTTCAACATGGCGGATTTCCTGGCCAACGTGCATTCCACGGTGTACCCCAACGCGCCGGCCGGCACGCTGTACCCCGGCGACGCAGGCTTCGATACGGGAGGCCGGCCGAATCAGACCACCTGGCTGAATTTTGCGCCGCGGTTCGGCGTGGCCTTTGACCCGAAGGGCGACGGCAAGACGCTGATTCGCGCGTCCTGGGGCATCTTCTACGACATGCCGCACACGCTGTTCTACTATAACTACGCGACCGAACCATTGTGGGGATCATCGGTTACGCTAGTGAATCCGCAGGGCGGCTTTGCCAATCCGTGGCTGGGATATCCGGGAGGGAACCCATTCCCGACCCACCAGAACAGCAGCACTCCGTACCCGACCGCCGCATACTATGAGACTGTTCCGCTGCATGTGAAGAACACGTACGTAGAACAGTGGAATCTCACGATTCAGAAGCAGTTTGGAAGCAGCTGGCTACTCAAGGGCAGTTACATAGGGAACGACACCGTTCACCTGTGGACCGACCAGGAACTGAACCCGGCTATCTACGTAGCGGGCAATTGCGCGGCGGGACAGTTTGGCCTGAGGGCTCCGGGACCGTGCTCGACGACGGGCACGACGCAGGCGCGGCGTCTTTTTACACAGTTGAACCCGGCGCAAGGGCCGTTCTATGGAACGGTGGAAAACCTGGACGACGGCGGGACCGCGAGCTACAACGCGCTGATTGTATCCGCCGAACACCGATTCGCGAAAAACTTCTCGATGCTGGCAAACTACACGTGGGCACACTGCATCGCCGACCCGCAAACGACGGAACTTTCGGGTCCGATTTACACCAATCCCGCGAACCGGCGTTTTGACCGCGGGAACTGCCCGTCGGTCGATGTCCGCGGCAATTTCAATCTCTCCGCCGTGATTCAATCGCCGCATTACCAATCGCGCGCGCTCCAGGCAATTGCAGGAGGCTGGCAATTGGCACCGATCGTAGGGGCGCACACGTCCAGCTACTATTCGGTAGCCACCGGAGTGGACAACGCGCTGAGCGGAGTAAGCACGGGCGCCCAGCGTCCGAACCTGGTGCAGGCCAATCCGTACTGCGCCGACCGCAACGTCAATTGCTGGCTGAACGCGAGCGCGTTTGGCGCGCCGGCGCCGGGAACGCTCGGCAACCTTGGGGTCAACAACCTGACCGGCCCGGGCTATTTTGATGTCGACCTGGCGCTCTCGCGGCGTTTCCGGATTCGGGAAAGGCAATCGATCGAAATTCGCGCCGAGTCGTTCAACCTGGAGAACCGCGCCAATTTTCTAAATCCGGCGGCGGCGAGCCTGGTGGGCAACACCGTGAACAACTCCCTGACGAGCAGCACCTTCGGCAAGATTCAGGCCGACGTCAGTCCGCGGATTATGCAGTTCGCGATGAAGTACACGTTCTGAAGACCGCGCGCGAGCGGGCGGATCATACTCCCGCTGCCGCGAGGCCGAAGGCGACCCGCCTTAGTGATCGTCTCCGGCCTGTGCATTTCCTGACAGGGCATTAACCGCAATGAACGGGCCATTGGCGACAGGCCCGGCGGTGATTGCCGCGATGCGGATCAGCAGCGCCGGAGCGATGCAGCGCGCGGGCACCGTAATCTGATCATGAATGGATGCATCGCCCCCGGAGGACAGGTTGACGGCTCCCGTAGTGGCGAGTACGACGTCGTTGCAAACCAAACTGGCATTGACCATCGTTACCGGGCCGACTGTGTTGATGAAGGCACCACTGGAAATCAAGAGTCCCCGGATCTCGACCTGAATTCGTCCGTTCGCCGTGACGTTGAATTCACTATTGGCCACGACCCACGGAGCGCCGCCGCTCGGCACTCCCGCGACGTGCTCGCCTACCGCGGAACCAACTACCCGGCCCTGAAATCCCCGATTGTCGTCGGCGGCCGCAATGCCGGCCAGCATGCCGAGACTGATTCCCATGACGATCAGATTCTGCTTTTTCCTCATCGCTATTCTCCTTAGAGTTCGACTGGAAGATGCTCTTGTACCTGAATAGCGTGTTCTCAGATTTGCATTTGTAATTTCCGGCGAATGCAGGTGTAAACAGTTCGCGAAACTGTTTTAGCGGACACAGACCCGGCGCGGCTATGGCTGGTGAGCCGGGGAACCGCGGGACTCGACCGATCTCAGGACAGGTCAGACAGTTCTTTGAAGCGTCCGTTGCTGTCCCCGAGCTTTTCGGCGGGCACACCGAGCTTGTTCAGGAGCGTGAGCTGGAGGTTGGTGAGCGGCGTGTGCTCGGGATAAACGAGGTGGCGGCCGCCTTTGAGGGCGCCGGCGCCACCGCCGGCGAGGAAAGCCGGCAACGGGCCATGGGTGTGGCGATCGCTGTTGCTGATGCCGGAGCCATACAGCAGGATGACATGATCGAGCAGAGTGCCGTCGCCGTCCGGAGTCTTGCGGAGTTTATCCAGATACTCGGCGAAGAGCGAGACGTGATAGCGCTGAATCTTCGCGCACTTGTCCATCTTCTCGGGGTTGTTCTGGTGATGAGTCAGGGGGTGGTGCGGCTCGGGCACACCGATTTGCGGATAGGGGCGGCCCGTCTGCTCGCGGCCGTACATGAAGGTAATCACGCGCGTGAGATCGGACTGGAAAGCCAGCAACTGCAGGTCGTAAAGCAGACGCACGTGATCTTCAAATTTTTCCGGGATGCCTGCGGGCTGTGGGACGTCGGGCAGTTCTTTGGAACTCTGCTCCTCGGCCTTCTGGATGCGGCGCTCGACGTCTCGCAGCGAAGCGAGATAGTCATTCATCTTGCGATTATCGGCGGCGCCGAGTTGGCGCTGGAGTTGACGGACGCGGTCATTGACGGAATCAAGGAGACTGTGATCCTGCCTCAAGCGGGCTTCGCGCACGCGGGGGTCGGTGCTGTCACTGGAGCCGAACATGCGCTGAAACAGCACGCGCGGATTGTTTTCGGCCATCAACGGCAGAGTCGGGGTGAGCCACGAGAGAGTGCTGCTATAGGCGCAACTGTAGCCGAGATCGCAGGAGCCGAGCAGACTGTTCTCGTCGACCGTCATTTGCAGCGAGGAGAGCTGGGTTTCGCGCTCAAAGGTTTTCGCGGCGATCTGATCCATCGAAATGGCGTTTACGACATTGGTATCGGACTTATTGACGTGGACACCGGTGAGGTAGGAGCCGCACGCGCGGGAGTGATCGCCGCCGCCGTCGCCGAGCGCCTCGGCTTGATCGCTGAACAAGCCGGTGATGACGATTAACTGGTCCTTGAAGGGTTCGAGACTTTTTAAAGTCGGGGAGAGCTCAAAATTCGCGCCGGCGCCCTTGGGCAGCCATTGGTCGTAGATGACGCCGTTGGGATGGTAGACGACGCCGAACCGGCGGACCGGAACCGCTGCCGCAGCCGGCGCCAAGGCGGGGAGCATCGCATCGAGGAGCGGCAGTGCGACCGCCGTGCCCATTCCCCGGAGCACAGTACGGCGTGAAAGGGTTTTCCTGGTCACGAACATGGTGTGGTTCTCCTCAATTTTTCGCCATAATTCCCGGGCGCGCGACGCTCATTTGAAACGGCGGGCTCTTAACGATGGCAGCGATCAGCGCGGACCAGCGGTAGTCATCGGCGGCGGCGGCGCGGTCAATCGCGCGAACCGCCGGCGCGTCGTAATATTCGAGACCGCGGCCCAAAGCGTACGTCAGCAGTTTTTCGGTAACAGCCTTGATGAATTGCGTTTTGTCGGCGAGCAACGCACGGCGCAACTCGCGCGGACCATCGACCTTGGCGCCGTCGAGCAATACGCCGGAAGCGTCGATGGGGTTGCCGGCGTCAGTAGTGCGCCACTGGCCGATCGCATCGAAGTTTTCCAGGCTCAAGCCGAGCGGGTCCATGCGCGCGTGGCAACTGGCGCAGGCAGGATTGGCGCGATGCATCTCAAGCATCTGGCGCACGGACAGGGGCTTGTTATCCTTGTTGCTCGATTCCAGCGAGGGCACGTTAGGAGGAGGCGCGGGCGGCGGCGCAGCCAAAATGTTTTCGAGCAGCCACTTCCCGCGGATGGTCGGCGAGGTCCTGGTCGTATACGAAGTCACCGCCAGGATACTGCCCTTGCCTAGCAGTCCGAAGCGGTTCTGGTCGGCGAGTTTGACGCGGCGGAAATGGCTGCCATAGACGCCGGGGACGCCGTAATGACGCGCCAGTTGCTCGTTGAGGAAGGTTTCGTCCGACGTCAGCAAGTCGAGGACGCCGTGGTCTTCCTGCAACTGAGCATTGAGAAACAGCTCGGTCTCGGTAACGAACGCGGAACGAAGATTATCATCGAACCAGGGAAACCTGGTGCCGTCGGGATTGAGCAGCCAGACATTGCGGATCTGGAGCCAGTCATCGAAGAAATTCTGAACCAGCGAGTTCCGCGAGCGGGGATCAGCGAAGAGGCGCGCGACTTGTTGATCGAGGACGGCGGGTTCGCGCAATTTGCCGCGAATGGCGAGATCGAGCAAGGTGTCGTCGGGGATGCTGCTCCAGAGGAAGAACGACAGGCGCGAAGCCAGCGCAACATCCGGAATCAGATAGACGGAGCCGGCGGCAACGCCGGCGGGATCGGCCTCGATGCGGAAGAGAAAGTCGGGGCTGACGAGGACGCGCTCGAGAGCGGCGCGGACGCCATCGTCAAAGCCGCCGGAGGCGCGGCCTTGTTTGAAAAAAGCGAGCAAGGTCTGCACATCATCATCGGTCGGCGCGCGGCGATAGGCGCGCCGAGCCAGGCGCGAAACAATTTTGGCGGCGCACGGATTTTCATCAGCGGCGGAAGCGGGACGACACACGAAGAGCAGGCGGCGGCTCGGCGAATCTTGAGGGACCTGCGCTTCGTAAGGGCCGCCGATCCACAACGCCGCGATGGCGATTGGCGAATTGGCGTTGTCGGACGCGCGACTGAACAAGGGCAAACGATCGGGGCCGGGGCCTTCGGGCTCCGCATCGTCGGTCTTGAGCATCGTCGCCATCACCTGGTGGAGGCCGGCCTTCACCGGCGCACGAACCTGTAAGGCGTCGTCACCGTCGTATTCGAAGGTTTTGGGCCTTGATTTTTCCCCGCCGAGAGTCAACTGGCCGACGCGTTTGCCATCGACGCGGACTTCGAATTGAGTGGAAACATTGAGGCCCCGGATCACGCTATCCCAGGCACGCTGCAAACGCAGCTTAAAGACGTACTCGCCGTCCACTGGAAAATAGTGGCGCGCCGCGACGCCGCCTTTGGATCCGAGAGGAAAATCTTCGCCGAGCCGATCGGTCTGGCGCAGATAAGTTTGATCGTTGGCGTTGTCCTTCAGGGCCCCGTAGCGCACGAAGGCGGGCGGAATGGTCGCATCGCCGACGGCCCGGCGCGCGATGGTAGCGGCCGCGGAGACGTAGCGGTCGAGCAAAGCGGGCGGCATGGAGAGCGCCTCGGCGTTGTTCTCGAATCCAAATGCCTGTTCATCGGGAGGGAGCATTGCCTGGGGATCGACTTCCACAGCGAGCAGGTCTCGCACGGCGTTGGCGTACTCGGCGCGATTGAGACGATGCAAGGGAGCCGAGCGGCCGGGATTCACATGGGCGGCCGCGGCGTGATCGAGCTCTGTTTCCAGCCAGGAGGCAACGCGGTCGTACTCGGCGTTGTCGGGACGGCGCAGACCGGGAGGGGGCATGGCATGGCTACGCAGCTTGGCGATGACTTTTTCCCAGGTTTCAGCAGCGTTGGAGACATGCTCCGCATCCGCGCGGTCCAGCAGAAGGCCCGCGGTCTTCAGCTTCTCGTTGTGACAAGTGAGACAGTATTTGGCGATCAACTCGGCAGCGGGGGAGGCGGAAGCAACACGAGCGGTGAAAGCAAGGGCGAATTGGAGCAGGAACAGTCCGACGATTCTCACGGCTTCACTGCTCCGCCCGGCATTTGTTCTGAGCCTCGCAGGGGTGTCCTAGAGTTGGATCGGCGCCGTGCTTGCGGAGCAGTTCCGCACCTTCTTTGTTGTAGAGGACGCCGCCGAGGCGGTCGCCGTTGCCGTCGGCGGCCAGCCAGGGTGTGACACCGGCTTTACTGACAGCGTTGACATTCACGCCCAAATCGATCAACTGAGCGAGGAGCGTGTTCCAGCCGCGATAGGCCGGCCCGAACAGAGCGTTTTCACCGAAGGTAGTCTCGCCTTTCGGATCGACGCCGAGGTCCAAAAGAAATTTCACAGTTGCCATCGCCTGGGCTTCGGTGACGGTATCCTCGCCGATCGAGTGATTCAGACCAGCCGCCGCCATAATGGCCGAAGCATTGGTGGCGGTGCGGATTTTGGGATCGGCGCCGGCATCCAGCAGGATGCGCATGATTTCGAGGTCGTTGGCGGAGGCCGCAAGGAGGAAAGGCGTGGCACCGGCGGCGTCGAGGTATCCGCCGGCAAACGTGGGTTGCGGCATGGACATGCGGGCATTCACGTGGGCGCCGTGAGCCAGCAGCGCCCTGACCAGCCGCAGCTTGGCCTGGCGATCGGGAATACCGGCCATGGGATCGTCAAACCCGTAGACCGGATTGGCGGTGAAACTTTCCCACTGGCTGGAAGCCCAATGCAGCGGCGTAAAGCCGGCCGCGAGGATGTTGGGATCGGCGCCATGATCCAACAGGTATAAGGCAAGATCCACATGTCCCCGCATGACCGCCACGAGCAGAGGTGTATAGCCGATAGTGCCGATGGTCTTAGGAATTCCGAGTTGAGCAGTGACTCGATTGGTTACGCCGTCCGCGTGTGTGAGGATGTTGACGTCCATACCGGCAGCCAGCAGCACCTTGACACCCTCGAAGTCGCCGACGCGCGCGGCAAAATGCAACGCTGTGAATCCCTGTTTGGTACTGGCCGTGAGTTCGGCGTGCGAATCGATGAGCGCCCTCACCACGTCGGGGTGACGCTCAGCCGCTGCCCACATCAGAGCCGTCTGGTTTTGCCTGGGCTCTTTGGCGTTAACGGCGGCGCCGTACTCGACCAGCAGGCGAACGGCATCGGCGGCGCCGCTCCTGGAGCAAGTCATCAGGGGAGTTTCGCCAGTGGCGATCGGGGTGTTTGGATGGGCGCCCGATTTGAGAAGCAGCCGGACCAGCGCGGAATTTGCGTTGGTGCACGCTTCGGAGAGTGGCGTCACTTGGAAATCATTGACTGCATTCGCATCGGCGCCCGCCCGCAGCAACAGGTCCGCGGTATCAGTATCGTTCCAATGCGTCAGCCAAAGCAGCGCCGTCGAACCGTCGCTCGAGCGGGCATTGACGTCGGCGTTCCGAGCGAGCAGGGTGCGGACGGCCTTTGAGTTCTGGTTTCGGGCAGCTTCGACCAGCGGGGAATCGCCCGGCTCGGCGGCGACCGCAAGAGCGCACACCAGGAGCAGCGTGAATGCCCTGTTCGTGACCCAGCAGAGCTTCCGGTCCGCGTCCAACATGCCCCTCCCCTTGAACCGCTGGAAAGTCCGAAGTGCCACCGAGGCAATAACTTGCAACGCCGTGTGACAGCCCGGGCCCGCCGCCATTATACGAAATTTTGAAGAAGCGCCGCGCGAGTGTTAGCGCGCTTTTGGCGGATTGCCCACAGGGTTGCGGATTTCACGGCGCAAAAGCGGCACTGCCCTGGCGAAAATCTGTTTATAGCTGCTGCAGAAGAAGTCCAGATCATCGAATCGACGATTTTGGGCGTGCCGCAGTTTGGGGCAGCCGCCATGGCAGATGCTGTCGTATTCGCAGACGGCGCATTCGGCGTGCGGTACCGCCTTTTTTTCCGCAAAGCGCAGGCGCCGCTGGCGGCGTGAAATCTCGGACCAGCTGTCCAGTTCGATGTTGCCGAGCTTCCATCCGCTTTCCACAAAAAAATCACACGGATAGACGTCGCCGTTGTATTCGACCACCACGTAACTGTCGCAGCCGGCGTGCATGGTACAGGTGCTGGGCTTCCGGCCCGCCAGGGCTTCCGCGATGTTCTCGAAAAACCGGACACTCCTGTGACGGCGCTCCGGCCACCAGAGATCGAAAATCTCGCAGAGAAACCGGCCGTATTCTTCAGCAGAGATAGTGAAAGGCAATGGCGTGCCATCGGCCGCGAACTCCGCGAGCGGAATGAACTGAAGGTATTTGATCCCCAATTTTTGAAAGAAGCGGTACAGATCGCGGGCGCGGGAAACGTTCGCCTTGCTGACCACGCAGAGCACATTGAACTCAACCTGGGCGGCGCGCAGCAGTTCGGCAGCCTCCACGACTTTTGCCCACGTCGGATGACCGCTCTTGTTGAGACGGTAGCGATCGTGAATATCTTCCGGTCCGTCGAGCGAGAGGCCCACCAGAACGTTGTAGCTGCGAAACCATTCGCACCACGCGCGATCCAGCAGGATTCCGTTGGTCTGAATGGAATTCGACACGCTCTGTCCGCTGCGGCCGTACCGCTTTTGAAGCTCGACCAGGGATTCGAAGAATTTCAAGCCCGCCAGCGTCGGTTCCCCGCCCTGAAACGCGAACACGGATTGCGGGTACGAATACAGCAGGTACCCGTCAACCAGCTTTTCGAGAGTATCGAAGCTCATCGTGCGTTGCGGCAATTCGGAATAAGGGTCGGCATCGCGGTCGAGGTAGAAGCAGTACTCGCAGTCGAGGTTGCAGATTGCCGATGCCGGCTTGATCAGGATTGACGAGATGCGGGGGACCGGACCGCTCACGGTGGCCCACGAAGGGCCGCCATCGGAAAGAATATTAAACATCTGCCCCGTGCCCGGCGCTAGTCGGCATATCGCTCCCGGTCATTATACGAGCTTTGCCGGGTACTGATGAACGCGTGACAGAGGTCCAGGGATCTCAGCGCGACATGGTTCGGCCGAACGAAAAAGCTTTGAACCCAAAATAGTTAGTCCTGAGTTTAAAGTCCTTTTTTTCTGCTGTAAGAAAACCTACACTTCACTTGTACACACAAGTAGGAACGACAGACACGGTCCGACTGACACGGTGTCCTGTCGCCGGCGAGTACCGGCCGTCCCCGGCTAAGCAAGCGACGGCGCGGCCAATTCAGCTCGTGTTTTTGAAAGGGCCGGATTCGTGTGTCATCGAAAGATGGTTACCAAACTATGCGTGTATACATTCCGTTTCTGGCAATCGCAAGTCTCGCCGCCGGCAGCCTGTTCGGGGCCTCGGGGCCTGGGCTATCATACGGCTCGGCCGTCGTCCAGGGAACCAGTGTAGCGGTCCCGGTTTCGTTTGGAGGAGCCGCCAGCCCGGTCGCGTCCTTGGAATGGACGACCGCTTACTCGACCGTGGATTTCAGCGGTATCAGCGTATCCTTGGGCCCGGCGGCCGGATCGAAAGCCGCCCGTTGCGCGCTGATCGCGACTGGTAAGTATACGTGTTTATTGAGCGGCCTCGATCAGAATGCGCTCAGTGCCGGAGTGGTGGCGACGCTGGTGCTGACGGCCACCGGCTCCTCACCGAATAGTTCCTCGACGATGACGATGTCGAACGTGATCGCCAGTAATCCGGCGGGCGGCGCGGTGGCCGTGAGCGGGACCTCCGCGAGCATAAGTGTGCCAGTCCCGCAGGGCGGCCTGATCTCCAGTCCGGCTCCCACCCCTAGTCCAACCCCCGCTCCCAGTCCCACGCTGACCGGAACGCCGGCACATTGGAGCGGCTTCGGAGGGTGGTTTACCGGCACCGCCGCGGTGGGTTCGAATGCCGACGGAAGACTCGAAGCATTTGTCCGAGGCGGCGATAATTCGATTTGGCATGTCTGGCAGAATTCGCCGGGAGGCGCCTGGTCCGGCTGGGCATCGACGAATGGCGGGAACGCGGCGTACAATCCCGCCGTGGGCAAAAACGCAGACGGCCGTCTCGACGTACTCTCGGTAGGCGGCTACCAGGCGCTGTGGAACATTTCGCAAAACGTGCCGGGAGCCAATTGGTCGCCGTGGAGCTCCTTAGGGGGTGTCGTCACCGACAGCCCGGCCGTCGCCGCGAACGCCGACGGACGACTGGAAGCGTTTGTCCGCGGCAGTGACAACACACTGTATCACGCATGGCAATCGGTGCCTGGCGGAGCGTGGTCCGGTTGGAGCGGGCTGAGCGGACAGCTTATGGGCCGCCCGGTTGCCGTCAAGAACGCAGCCGGTGAATTGGCGGTGTTCGTCTGGGGAACAGACAAAGCGATCTGGTATATTCACCAAACCAGCCCGGGATCGAACTGGTCGGGTTGGGGCGGGCTAGGGGGCGTGGCGAAGAGCAACCCTGCTGTGACGTTGCGCGCCGATGGCCGCCTGGAGGTCTTTGCTACCGGCGGTGACAATGCGCTCTGGACGAATTGGGAGACGTCGCCGGGCGGAGCATGGTCGGGCTGGGTTTCGCTGGGTGGTGTGATCGTGAACGATCCTTCGGTCGCGGTCAACGCCGACGGCCACCTGGAAGTCTTCGTGCGCGGCGTTGACAACGCCCTATGGCACAAATGGCAAAATCCCGATGGGACATGGTCGGGCTGGGCTTCGCTGGGCGGCGCGTTGGGAAACGCTCCCGTTGCCGCGAGGAATGCCGACGGACGCCTCGATGTGTTTGTCCAGGGCAGTGACAACGCGCTTTACCACATCACGCAATCGGCGCCCGGAAGCTGGTAGTGAGGAAAGGAATCGCGGGGCTCGAAGCGGCGAGCTCGGACGTGACAAAGCACATCCAGGAGTTGCGATGTCTCGTCAACCTGGATTGCCCCGGCCCCACGAGTTAAAACAGGAATTTCAACGCGAACTGAACGATTCTTCCGCCGGTCCCCGGGCTGACGCCCGTACCCGCTCCTGTGGTGGGTTGATCGCTCGTGATCTGGCCGTAGGTGCCGCTTATGGTAGCGTTCGGAGCGCCCAGTCTTACGGAGTTCGTCACGTTGTAGGCCTCGGCGCGGAATTCCACACGGACCATCTCACGAATCGGAAACTGGCGGGTGATGGCCTGATCCCACTCCCAGAATCCGGGAGAGCGAATCGAGCTGACCCCCAGGTTTCCATAGGTTCCCAACGCTGGAACGCCCACTGCGGCGGGATCGAGATAACTCACGCATGGAGCCGGAGAGCAGGACTGCCCCTGGTTGCGCGCGTAGAGGTTGGACGACAGCTGGTTCGGGCGCTGCGGGATCGGATTGGCGCCCGAGGGAGCGAAGCCGTTCAGAGCGTTGTCGGTGCTCGCGTTCAACTGCGGAGTAGCCGGCGGGCCGCTGCGCCAGGTATAGATGGTGGAAATGTTCCAGCCGCTGCCGAGCCGGCGCGCCCAGGCACCGGTGAACTTGGGGGTGTTCACAACCGCGGTCAGATTGACCACGTGCCGGATATCCAACGAATTGCCCGTGCAATCTCCCATATCGAGGTGCCGGTCCTGGGGGCCATTGTTCTGGTAGGGCTGATGCGGATAGACGGCCGCGAGGTTGGAGATGTTGCTTGCCGGAAGACCAATGCAATGAGACCAGGTCCAGTTGGCGCCGAGATTCAGGTTCTGCCCGGCCTGCCAGCGCGAGTTCAGCAGGAGGCCGTTGTAGTTCTGGGTGCCTCCGGCATCGAGGCTGGTGATGGAGCCATAGGTATTGACGTTCGGCGCGGTCGGGTTGGTCACCTCCAGCAAGCGCCGGAAATTTTCAGCGCTTCCGCCGCAGTTGGCCTGCAGGGCCGCGCATTGTCCGAATTGGGCGGCGGAAGAAGGGCTGGCGATCACCGGCTTTCCGGGAAGCCAGATCGCAGGGTTCAAGTCTACTCCCGTCCAGATATGAGCGATTTCGGTCCCGACGTATGTGGCAGAAAGGAAGAGGCTCGGCGTCAACTGGTGTTGGATCCCGAAATTCCAGGAATACTGCGCAGAGGTTTTTAGGTTCGGGTCGATCGGGAGGAAACCTTGATAGGGAAGTGTGGGGAACACGGGACTCTGCGGGTTGTAGTTAAACGGGTAGGGATTGCCTCCCGGGTAATTCGCGTACGGATTGTCGAGCGGGAGCGAGCCGGGTCCGGAGAAGCCTTGCACCACCGTGATGCGGAACGGGGCAACCGACGACGTGTTTTCGTGGATGTCCATCCGGATGAAGTCGTAGGCGATTCCAGCGCCGGCTCGAATCGCGGTCTTTCCGCTGCCGGTAGGATCCCACGCGAGCCCGACCCGCGGCTCCACATGTCCCCACTGGTTGTTCATCGCGGATTTGCCGTTCACGCCGGCGTCGCCGACATATAACAATCCCGGAGGAGCGCTCGGCACCACTTTGCTGCGCACGTCGTTATAAAAATTGCTCAAGCTGAAGTTATACGTGTCGCCATGCTTGAATGCCATGGGGAGGAATGGATTCCAGCGGACACCGTAGGAGACGGTCAGCTTGCGAGAGGCCTTCCAGGTATCGGACGCGTAGAGCGCGAAGTGGTTCTGAGTAACGTTGTCGGGATTCGGGTTCGCCTGGTGCAGGTTCACCACGTTGCCCGTCAGGAAATCAATCAGCGGCGTCCCAAAAATTCCCGCGAATACGAAGAACCCTTGGGACCATGCATAGGAGCTCGCATTCAGCAGCGAGCGGGAAACGCCACCGCCGAAGCTGAACTGATGCGATCCGCGCACGAGCGTCACGTCGTCGTTCGCGCCGAAGTTGCTAATCCTGTCGTAGCCGACGGCGAAATTGGTGGGGAAGTTAATATTGAATCCGACTCCGGCCATCAGGATGGGGACAAATCCGTAATAGCTGTAGAAGTTCATGCCCACGCTCTGCGGGGTGAAAGGGACCGCCCCGGGGGTGCGCGCGCCGACGCGGGTGCCTGAAATTCGGAAGGAGTTCACGGTCTGGGCGCCGATGAGGTAGGTGTCTCCGAGCGCGAGGGCCTGAGCCTGGTCATCCTGGCCCACCTGGTTGGTCGCCAGGAGGTTGTGAGTAATGCTGTAGGGCACATCCGTGTCGACGCGGGTGATCATATACCGCGCGAAGACGCTGTGTTTTGGGCCGAGCTGGTAGTCGACGCGGAACGGGGCTTGTAGCTGATTCTGATGCACCGGAGTGCCGAACTGCACAAAGCCGCACGGATTGTTGGATTGGGGCAGATAAGAGGAGATTTTCAGGGCTGCGGGACTCATTGTGAACGGACCGCTGAAATGGCTCAACACTGCCGGAGAGGCCGCAACTGCCGCTGCGCTCGGGCATCCCGCCGTGATGTACTGCGAAAAATCGCCCTTTAATTCGGGGGCCGTGGGAACGTAAGCAGCGCCGTTCACCAGGTTTTGGCGAATGGTGGTCCCCTGGTATCCCAAAAAGAAGAAAAGCTTGTCTTTCACGATCGAGCCGCCCAGTGTGCCGCCGAACTGATTGCGTTTCAGTCCGTCGGAGCCGGTGGCGAAGAAGTCGCGCGAGTTGAGGTTCGAATTGCGGAAGAACTCAAACAGATCTCCGTGAAAAGCATTGGTGCCGGATTTCGTTACTGCATCGACTGCGGCTCCCGAGTGGCCGCCGTTCGAGGCGTCCTGGGCGCTGGTCGACAGCTTGAATTCCTGCAGGGCGTCGGGAAACGGCAGCGGCATGGGGGTGCCGACGTACGTGTCGAGATGCGGGGCGCCATCCAAATTGTATTGAACGCTCCAACTCATGCTCCCCGCCACCGCGATGCTGGGCCCGGTGTTCATGGTGTAGGTGGGGGGTGTAGCCGCGGTAACAACTGCTAACCCGGAAAGAGGAATCAGGTCGGTGGCCTGGCGACCGTTGAGCGGCAGATCGAGAATCTTCTGGGTTTCGACGACCGTGCCGACTCCCGCACTGCGCGTCTCCACCTGGCTGGCATTGGCTTCCACCACTACCTGCTCGGATATGTTCCCCACGCCCAAAGCAACGGGGATTGTCGGGTTGCTGCCGACCTGCAAAACAATACCCGTTTGCACGAACGTCCGGAAACCCATCTTCATCGCTTCCAGTCGATAGGGCCCCAGCGGCAGGTTGGGAATCGTGTACAGACCGGCCGTATCGGTAACGGCCGAGCGCTTCAAGCCCGTCTCGGTTTGTGTCAGCGTGATTTCAACGCCAGGAACCACGGCCCCGGATTGGTCGGTAGCGATACCGCTGACTTGAGCAACTTCCTGGCCCAAGGCTAAGCTGCTTGCGAAGAGAACCATGCAAGCAAAGCGCCTGATGTTCATGTGATGCTCCCCCAAAAGCTCTTGCGTCGAGACAGTCAGCTCCCCTTGCTGCTGTCCTCCTCGCGCGAAAGTTCGATTCAGAGAGAAACTATATGCGGGTCGAGCCCATCTGTAAAATCGTTTGTTTCGATTGTAGGTATCGACAGGACAGATATGTCGGCAAAGTGCCGGAATGGCCCGGCGCCCGCTCAAAGGATTATCGGGCCAGATCGGTAGGGAGACGCCCTGTGCCCCGGCGAACCATCGAAACCCGCGCATGTCGGCGGATCAAATCCGGCGTTCCCTTCCCATCCGACCGGCCGTCCGCGGATGGACCGGAATCGTTGATCCCGAGGACCGCACGCAACCTGGATGAAATCTCGTTTGATGTCGCGAGTTCGAAAAAAGCGTCCGCGAGCGGAGAAACTGATTCTCGCTTTGAAACCGCAATTCCTACGGACGCAGCCTTTCCGATGTTGGGCAGCGGAATCGCTTCTAATTCCGCATCGCCCGAAACCATAATCCGGACCGGCCTCGGAAGAACCGAAGCCCATTTGCCGGTTCGGACATGATCCATCACCATCCAGATTGCGTTGGTGACGATATGCGCAGCGTTTGTCCGTAGCTCGTCGAGAACCGCTGATTCCGACTTGCCGAAGATCGGACTGTCGGGAGACAACAGGCACAGAGACAGTCGCCGCAACTCTTCCCAGGAAACCGACTTTCGGCTGGAGAAAATCGTGCCCTTACGAATGAGAAGATCATAATGTTCGGTGTACAAAACGTGGGTGCGGCAGCGGCGGCGCAAGCTCTTATCTATATATGTGATTGCCACGTCCAAAGATGATGCTTCGAAAGACTGCTGAACATCGAATGGGCTTTGCAGCATGACGCTCAAGTTGACCTGAGGGAAACGCTGGCAGAACGGAAGGGTCAAGGCCTTCAACAGAGGCACGGCCGACCCCAGTACGCCAATGCGGAGCGTGCCCGAGGACAGGTCGTGCCGGTCTCTGAGTTGTTGCCGCAGGCGGTCGCGCTCATTGGCCATCCGCTGGGCGGCCTCGATGACCATCCGGCCCTCCACCGTGAGCCCCTGAAAACGCTGGCCTCGTTTCACAATCGGGACGCCCAATTCCGCTTCGAGCTGTTGAATTGCCGCGGACAGCGTGGGTTGGGCAACGTGGCAGGACGCGGCCGCACGTGCGAAGTGGCCCTCTTTGGCCAGCGCCATTAAGTATTCCAGTTTCCGGCTGAGCACCAGTGTTCCGCTAAAGGCAACTATACGCTGGCCGGTTTCGCTTCCGAAATCGGTTCAGGGGATAGCTTCTATCGGTCGTATCGATAGAAACGAAATACGTAATAGGCCGGCCCTATAGGCGATAGGAGCAAACTATTTGACAGGTTTGGGAACTGAACCGATACTGGTGGACGACTCGTAGGACCCAGGAGGACTCATGTCAAAGAATGCGCTCCTCATCGCGATAGTCTGCGCCGGCACACTGGCCGCGGCGGATTCGCCGTCAGTGACTTTCAACAAAGACGTTCTGCCCATTTTGCAGAAGAACTGCCAAACCTGCCATCGTCCCGGCGAGGTGGCGCCGATGTCTTTCTTGACATACAAGGACGTTCGGCCTTGGGCCAAGGCGATGAAAACCGCAGTGACACTGCGGAAGATGCCACCATGGTTTGCCGATCCGCAGTTCGGCCATTTCCTGAATGATCATTCGCTAAAGCCAGGCGAAATCGAAACCATCGCCAAGTGGGCCGATGCGGGCGCTCCGGAGGGCGATCCGAAAGATGGCCCCCCGCCCGTCCAATGGCCGGAGGGCTGGCAAATCAAACCGGATATCGTCGTCCAAGGCCCTACCTATGATGTTCCAGCGCATCCGAAGAATAACGTGATCGAATGGGTCTCCATCACTGTCCCGACCGGCTTCAAAGAAGATACATGGGTGACCTCGGTGCAAATCCGGCCTGAACATCGCGAGGTCACGCACCATATGTGTCTCGGATTCAACCCCCACACTGCGGACGTTGAGTATTTCAAGCCGTACTGGGATGACAAGCCTCGCGATGACGAGGGTAGCGCGATTCCCGGCCACGGGCCGACATTTGGGCCTGGCACACCAAATCACCGGTTCCGCAGCATGGCGGAAGACTGCTATTTGCCGGGAAACCCAGTCGCGGATTATCGCGATTTTCATGCGGCCAAGCTGGTTCGGGCCGGCAGCGATATCACCATCAACTTGCACTACACCCCGAACGGCACAGCGGTTACGGACCACGTTCTGATTGGGTTCACGGTCGCTAAGGAGTCGCCGGAGCGGCGTTACGTTTCATTGAGCGCTTCGGCGCCGACGGATCCGAAGCTTTTTGCCATTCCACCGAACAATCCTAACTGGCAAAGTCCTCCTGCCGACGTCACCTTCAATCAGGACGTGGAGCTTGTGTACATGATGCCTCACATGCACGTCCGCGGGAAAGATATGACGTATACGCTGATATATCCCGATGGCCGTAAGGAAGTGGTACTGAGCGTGCCGCATTATGATTTCAACTGGCAACTCGGGTATAACACCATGGTCAAGGTTCCGAGGGGAACCAAGCTCCACGTGGACGCCCACTACGACAACTCCGTCAACAATAAATGGAATCCCAATCCGAACAAGACGGTGTATTACGGGGAAATGACCTGGGAAGAGATGATGTTCCCGTTCTTTGGGGTCGTCGTCGACAAGGGTGTCGACCCGAACAAGATCCTTGCTCCGGGTCGCGGTCCGGTTCCCGGAGGCGCCTGAACCGCGAAAGCTCCAATCCTGCTTAGAGCGCCGCATTGTATCTTGAGGATCTTGTATTATGAATCGGTTCGGCCCGATGTATCGGTCAGGCCGATTCATGTAGCGAATGGACTTCGGCGGTCTAGACTTAAACCTGTTGGTAGCTTTGGATGCGCTCTTTGCGGAGAAGAGCGTCTCCCGGGCCGGTGAGCGTTTACATTTAAGCCAATCCGCGACCAGCGGTGCACTGGCTCGGCTTCGGGAAGCCTTCCACGATCCTCTCCTGGTGCAGGTCGGGAGAAAGATGGCACTTACCCCACTCGCGGAGGGATTAGTCGAGCCGGTGAGGGACTTTCTCCTGCATGCTGAGACCATCCTCAACAGTACCCCGGCTTTCGATCCTACAACCTCGACCCGAAAATTTCGATTGATGATGTCAGACTACGTGCAGACCGTAGTAATGACCGAAGCACTGCCACGATTGCAGAATCTCGCTCCGGGTATCACGCTCGATCTTATGTGGAGTGGAGAAGGCTTTTCTGAACCATTAGAGAGGGGTGAAATCGATCTTGCAGTCACCCCGACTCGATATCTTTCGGCGGCACACCCCTCGGAGCCGCTCTTTGATGACGAGTTTGCGTGTGTGGCGTGGTCCGGGAATAAGCGGATCAAGCGAAGACTCTCGCTGGAGACCTACTTAAGCCTTGGACATGTCGTGGTTCGGTTCGGGAGGGTCCAACAGGTGGTTACCGTTGACGAGTGGTTCGTCGAGCACTTTGGCCACCAGCGAAAAATAGAAGTGGTCACGACAACTTTCAACCTCGTACCACAACTCCTGATCGGCACCTCGCGAATCGCGACGCTCCACCGCCGCCTGGCCACGTTCTATCAACGGTACTTACCATTGAAGCTGGTTGCACCTCCCCTGGAGATCCCACGGCTGGAGGAGTCGATGCAGTGGCACAGATCGCGAGATCGGGATCCCGGAGTGGTCTGGCTTCGTTCGGTCCTCAAAAGTGCAATCGCTGAGAGTTCGCCGACAAAAGGGGGCCGGACTTTGGGGAGTCTGCGTACCGGTATGAGACGAACCGCTCTTCAGAAGCGGTGAACCTGCATTCAACAGTCTAGCGAGCGTTCGCCAGCCCGCCGGTCGATCGTTCTTGCCTGGCGAAGCACCGGAACCGGTATCAGTGGCTGTATGGGTCCGGTGGCATTGGCACGAGGTATTGAAAAGCGACTGAGAGGAATGGCGGGGACGACGGGGCTCGAACCCGCGACCTCCGACGTGACAGGCCGGCGTTCTAACCAACTGAACTACGTCCCCGCGATGTCAACGTGGATAATCTGATGCTAGCACGGCGGCTTCGCCCGCGCAAAAGACCGGATTAACCCGGTTCTGATATCTTTGTAGGGATGAAATTCCGCGTTGGCTGCTGCGCCGCCATGCTCGGCGCCCTGCTGGCCGGGGCCGATCGCAAGCCCACTGCCGACGAGGCTCGCAAGTTCATCGACGAGGCGGAGCAGAAACTGCTGGTGCTCGGCGTCGATTCGCAGCGGGCCGACTGGATCAAATCCACATTCATCACCGACGATACAGAGCTGATCTCGGCCAAGTTGGATCAGCGCTCCATCGATGCGACGGTCGGGTACGCAAAGCAGTCGACACGCTTCGATGGCTTGCAGCTCGATCCGGTCACGGCGCGCAAGATCAGACTGCTGAAGCTCTCGCTGGCGATCGCGACACCCTCCGATCCCAAGGAAAGCGAAGAGCTGACGCAAATCACGGCGCGCATGGAAGGCACGTATGGCAAAGGCAAGTACTGTCCGAAGGGACCGGAGAGCTGCAAGGATCTCGATGCGCTGAGCAAGATTCTGGCGGAGAGCCGCGATCCGAAACAACTGCTCGATGCCTGGACCGGCTGGCATGCCATCGCGCGGCCCATGCGCAAGGATTACGCGCGCTATGCGGAACTCGCAAACAAAGGCGCGCGGCAACTGGGGTTTGCGGACAACGGCGCGATGTGGCGCTCCAAATACGATATGCCGCCCGACGCGTTCGCCAAGGAACTGGACCGGCAGTGGGAACAGGTCCGGCCGTTGTATCTTTCGCTGCACGCGTATGTCCGGAACCGGCTGCGCGAGAAGTACGGCGATCTGGTGCCGGCGCGCGGACCGATTCCCGCCCATCTGCTCGGCAACATGTGGGCGCAGGATTGGGACAACATTTACCCGCTGCTCGCGCCGCCGAATGCCGACCCGGGCTACGATCTGACCGATCTGCTCAAACGCCGCAAAACCGACTGGAAACAGATGGTGAAGTACGGCGAGGGCTTTTTCGTGTCCCTCGGCTTTGCCCCGCTGCCGCAGACGTTCTGGGAACGCTCGCTATTTCTCAAGCCGCGAGACCGCGACGTGGTCTGCCATGCCAGCGCGTGGGATGTGGATCAGGTGAATGATCTGCGGTTGAAGATGTGCATCGACATTACGGGCGAAGATTTCCTCACGATTCATCATGAGCTCGGCCATAATTTCTACCAGCGCGCTTACAACCGCCAGCCGCCGCTGTTTCGGGACAGCGCGAACGAAGGGTTTCATGAGGCGATCGGCGATACCATCGCGCTGTCCGTGACACCGGAGTACCTGGTGAAAATCGGCCTGCTGGACAGAGCGCCCGATACTTCCAAAGATATCGGGCTGCTGCTGCACCGGGCGCTCGACAAGATTGCATTCCTGCCGTTCGGCCTGGTGATCGACCAATGGCGCTGGAAAGTGTTCTCGGGAGAGATTCCGCCGTCCAAATACAACGAAACATGGTGGCAGCTGCGGGAGAAATATCAAGGGGTCGCGGCGCCGGCAGCCCGCAGCGAGGCCGATTTCGATCCCGGCGCGAAGTATCATGTGGCGGCCAACTATTCGTACATGCGGTATTTTCTTGCCGATATTCTGCAGTTCCAGTTTCACCGGGCGCTTTCGCAGGCGGCCGGGTGCAAGGGGCCGCTGAACCGGTGCTCAATTTACGGCAACAAGGCAGCCGGCAGCCGGTTGAACGCGATGCTCGAGATGGGGATCAGCAGGCCGTGGCAGGATGCGCTCGAGAAGATTGCTGGTACACGGGAGATGGACGCGACGGCGATACGCGATTACTTCGCACCGTTGCAGAAATGGCTGGACGAGCAGAACAAAGGGAAGCCAATCGGGTGGTAAATGCCGGCAGGTCGGCGACCTGCCCCACGGGAGAAGCTCCATGAAAACGATCAGAACGACACTGTTCAGTGTAGTGGTGAGTATCTGTCTGGTTATGGGGATTGCGACCACAATCGCCCAGACGCCGAAACCCAAACACATCAACCGGGCCGTCGAGCTCCTCTCCGAGGGGCAGCCGGTCTATTACACCGGCTCGCACTCCGGCACCGAGGGCAGTTTCGAGCAAGGCAAGAAAGACGCGCAGACCTACGCCGACTACATCAGCTATGACATGGAGCACGCCCCGTTTGACGTGAAAGGTCTCGCGGAGTACATGAAAGGTTTAGTGGCGGGCGGACCGACCAAAAGCGGCCACCGCACGCCGGCAGTGATTGTCAATGTGCCGGTGAACGGGCTCGATGAAATGACGGTTCGGGCGAACGCCTGGATGTTCCAGCAGGTGCTTGCTACCGGGGTCCACGGAGTTATGCTCACGCATGCCGATAATCCCGGGGCGGTACGGGCATTCGTAGAAGCGGTGCGCTTTCCCATTCACAAGGAAGGGGTCGGCCCGGGTCTGAGCGAGGGACGGCGCGGCGCGCATGGCACGCCGACGGCCGCCCAGATCTGGGGAGTCTCGAATCAGGAATACGAGGACAAAGCCGATGTGTGGCCGCTCAATCCGAATGGGGAATTGCTGTTGGGTGTCAAGATCGAGGACAAGTATGCGCTGGATAACGCCGAGCAGACGCTGAAAGTGCCGGGAATCGGCTTTGCGGAATGGGGTCCCGGCGATATGGCGCTGTCGCTCGGCATCCGGACGCCCAACGCGGCCGAGAAAGATCCGAAGATGCTGGCAGCGCGGGCGCGGGTGTTCGCGGCGTGCAAGGCCAACCACATCTTCTTTCTCAATTCCATGAACCCCGGCAACGTGATCGACATGATTAAGGAAGGCGTCATGGTGGGTCCGGCGAACCAGCAGGCCACCGAAATCGGACGGCAGTATACAAAGCGAAAGCTGCCCTGGTAGCGCGGTATCGGGCGCGGCCATGAATGCGTTGCTACAATCGCATTCATGGCCAACCAGATCTACGCCGCCTTCGACACCACCGAAGGCAAATTCAAAATCAAGCTGTTCGCCGATCGAGTTCCCAAAACTGTGGAGAACTTCGTGGCGCTCGCCGAAGGGACGAAGACCGGGAAACCTTTTTACGACGGTACGGTCTTTCACCGTGTAATTCCCGATTTCATGATTCAGGGCGGCGATCCGGAAGGCACCGGGAGAGGCGGACCGGGCTATCGCTTTGCCGATGAGTTTCATCCGGAGCTAAAGCACACCAAGCCCGGAATTCTGTCGATGGCCAACGCCGGACCGAATACGAATGGCAGCCAGTTCTTCATCACGGTGGCCGCCACGCCCTGGCTCGACAACAAGCACAGCGTGTTCGGCGAAGTCACCGAAGGCTACGACGTGGTCAAGAAGATTTCGACGGTGGCGCGCAACTCGCAAGACCGGCCGTTGAAGGAAGTCAAAGTCAATTCCGTTAAGATCGAGAGAGCATAGGCGCTTTGCGGCTCGCGATCCTCGGCGGGACGTTTGATCCCATTCACGAGGCACACCTGGCCCTGGCGCGTGAAGCGGCGGCGCGTTTCCATCTGGATCAGGTGCTGTTTGTGCCGGCGTCCCAGCCACCGCACAAGTCCGGAGTGACCCATGCCGGCTACGAAGACCGCGTGCGCATGACGGAACTAGCTTGCGCCGGAGAACCTGGTTTCGAAGTCTCACGGCTGGAGCAGGACACAACCAGCTATTCCATCGAGACGATCACTAAAGTACGCGGGCGATTGCAACACGGCGATGAGTTGTATTTCATCATCGGCGCCGACGCGTTCGCCGAAATCGAGACGTGGCGCCGATGGCGAGAGGTGGTGAGCGCCGTCATCTTTATTGTGGCGAGCCGGCCGGGGCACGCGTACAGAATTCCGGACGGCGCCAGGGTGGAGCGCCTGGAAACGCTGGATCTGCCCTATTCGTCTTCGGAAATCCGCCGGTCTCTGGCGTCGGGCCAGCATCCTGCGGAAGTCCCCGCTCCCGTGCTCGATTACATTTTGCGGCACGGGTTGTATGGCGTGCCGAAAGAGGGGTGACGCCGCAACCCGGCGCGGGGCTTGAGCCAGACAGCCGTTTGTCTAGTGCCGCGTCTGGTGACCGGCGGCCTCCCAGCGGCCTACCAGCAAATCGACGAGGCTCAGCCATGCTTTCTCGGAATGTTCCAGCCGCTGATACAGCGCAATATACTCGGGCTTTTTCATCCCCATACCAGCGAAAGCCAGGAAGTACAACGCGTCGGTTTCCAGGTCATTGGCCTGTTCCCGGCTCCATTGGCGCGGATCCGCAAGGTACGGACGGAGGTAATCGATTACGTTGCCGAGAGTGGCACCGTTCCTGCCACGAACATTCCACAGATCTACCCCCTGGACTTCGGCGATGCGGCACAGGATGGTGAAGGCTTCCAGATTGAATACCGAATACCAAGCGGTGGCGCGCGCTTCTTCGCGCGGAGCACTGCCATCGGGGCGGATCTGCCGCGGAAAAACGCGATCGCGGTAAAAATCGAATGCCATGCGGGCGGCCGCTTCATCGCCCACAAACGTGGCGAATGCGGCGGTCTGTGCCGTCCACCAGGAAGCATGATAGTCGCCGCTTCGTCTTTCTTCCACGCCATTGCGGCTCTGCGTAAGCCAGTGCAGGTAGTCCTCAAACCATTTCCTCACCGCGAGCTGCTCTTTGGCGTCCCAATCGCCGGTCTGCGCCAGAAACTCCATGCCTTGGATCGCGCGGATCAACGCGCGGCCCTCGATTATTCCCGCGGGCTGGCCGGTATTCCAGTTGCGAATCCCCTGCGCGTGATCTAGGTTTGGATTCATGCGGGTCCTGGGGTTCACAAACCAGGTGTTCAGCAGAAGAGCCGCGCGCTGCGCATAGCGGGCATCATCGAACAGATAGGATGCAGCCCCGAGCGCAAACACGGCGTTCGACATACTGTTGAGGGCAGTGCGGTTCGCGGAGAAGCGATCGGGGTAGAGGCGTCCTTCATGAAGGATGTAGGGGCCGCTTGGATCCTCGGGATTGGGCCACCAATAGGGAGCTTCGCTGTAATAGTCGTGAGCGTCGAGTTCGATGCCGCGCGGCCGCTCGTACGTCACACTCCAGGGCCCTTCCTTCATGCGGCGATCCGCCGCGGCGCGGAGGCGGCGGGCGGCATCCTGGGTCCAGAGCTCCTTGCGCGTGATGGCACTGCGCAGCGGATCCGCCTCGGCATCGGACACCACCGTCATTGCCGTCTTGTCCGCCCAAGCCACAAGCGCACCCGGAACTAAAACGGCCAGGACCAATAGAAGATTGCTCTTCACTATTGCGATTGTACCTGGAACGGTGACATTCTTTCGCGGCCCGCGCTGCGCTGATCACACCGTTCCCGTATTTACAGAGACATAGCCGTCAAACGAAAGAATGCAAAACGCACCGCAGCGCCGCGATATTTACCGGCCCCGGGCGCGTTCCAACTCTGCATTGAATTCGCAGCCGATCAGCGCAATGGCGGCCACCAGGTACATCCACACCAGCAGCGCGATACCGGCTCCAATTGAGCCATACATCACGTTGTAGTTGCCCACGTGGCGCACATACCATCCAAATCCGGAAGTGGCGGCAAGCCAGAACACGGTGGCGATAATCGCCCCCGGCCACATGTTCCGCCAGCGCTGGCGGCGGTACGGCCCGAAGTAGTAAAGGAGCGCCGTGACGAGCACGGTGGTGGCGAAGGCTACGGTGTAACGAAAAACGCGGCTCAGCCATAGCCAGATCCACGCCGGCGGCTTCCATAGCGGATCCGCCCCGATCGCGCGCGCGACCGCTCTCTCGAGTTCCCCTCCGAACAGAATCAGCAGCGAGGCGGCGACCAGCGGAATGGCCGCCAGCAGCACCAGCATCATGGCAACTCCGCTGCGATGAAAGAAGCCGCGGTTTCGAGGCACTCGATACGCCGCCTGAAAACCCTCGATGAGGCTTTTAATCACACTGGAAGCCGCCCAGAGCGAGACCAGTCCGGCGACAATGAGCACGGCCATCGGACGCGCGCCGGTAATGCGAAACTGGCTCACGACCAGATCCTCGGTTCCGGGAGGCACGACTTCGGAGAGAAAGCCTTCCAATGTACGCGAGACAAATTCGGCGCGCGTTTGCACCAGGATGGTGGCCGCCGACGTGAGGACCGGAAAAAACGAAAGCAGGGCGGAATACGCCGCGCCCTTCGCGATGCTGAAGCAGCCATCGTTAAACGCGGCAATCACGCTGCGGCGGAGGAGCCAGAATACAGTTCGCACAGTCCAGCGCGCGGGACGGGGCATCGCCGGTCTTATTGAAAAACGCCCACTATCGTAAAACCACTTTGGCCACGCCGTTGTTGTTGGCGCTGTCGCCGGCCCGCAGCACGACGACGTGCTCACCGGGTGTGAGATTGCTCAGGTCCAAAGCGAACGATTCACGCAGCGAATCGATCACGCCGTCGACGGCCTCCACCGGAAACCAACTTGAAGCATCGAGCGAATATTCGCACCGGCGCAGCGGAGAAGCGGCATCGGCGGCCGAGAACTCGATGTGAGCCATGCCGCCGGAATAACGCACCATCGCGACCGTGAGTATCGGCGGCGTATTATCGATCATTACCGGAGAGCTCACCAGTTGAGACTCCCGGGCAGACGGCGCGGGATTCGACTCACGATCCGAAGCCGTGACGCGGAAGAAGTACTTGCCATCGGCCAGAACATCGGCGTCGAACGTAACGGAGCTGTCGTGCAGGTCTGCCTTGAAGAGCTTCCACTGAGTTTCATCGTCTCCGCGGAAATACAGTGCGTACACCAGGCGATCGCCGTCCGGGTCTTCGGCCTGCCAGTTGACAGTGATCTGCTGATTGGCGGCCCGCGTCAAAGTCTGCGTCGAAGTGCCGGCCGAGGTCGCCGAGCTGTCGGTATCGGTCACGGTCACCGAATAGGCAGCCGAACCGGAAGAGGCCGCCGGGGATTTACCCGCTTGCGCAGCTGTTACGTTGACGACGTTGATACTACGGATGATCGGCGGAGAGTTCTGGGGAAGGTATGCCACCGACACGCTTGTGATTCCGGGAGCCGCACCGGTAGCGCCGGTCAATTCCGCTTTCCACTGGATGTAGCGTGCATTGGGACTGGGGACACGGGAGCCGGCAGCGTTCGTCAGAGGCGCTGACCACTCGCTCCAGGTCCGGTCCGGCTTTGCCGAATTTCCGGAACGAGTCCGAAGTTGAATTGCGGCGCCCGCGGGAGCTTCCCCGCGCCAGCTGATGCTGCCCCAACGGGCCGCCGTACCGGCGTCGTGAACCGGCGCTTCATACGAACCGCTGGCGCCCGGCGTCTCTCCCAGCCGGAAGATTCGGCCCATGTTGCCAGTCGCGGCGAGAATCGATCGATTGGCTGCCAGCAAACGGGTGGTTTCTCCCTGCCGAGTCTCCAGCACCAAGGTGACGCGGCGGTCCGGCGCCAGGCTGTAAATTCGGCCGTTCTCGTCAGTCGAGAAAATCAATTGGCGGTCAAGCGCCAGCAGATCGTAGACGTTTTCTTCTTTCGAACTCCACAGCGTCTCGACCGTGTTGTCCGGATTGATGCGATAAACGGCCGATTTATCCACCCCGCTGACGTCCGTCACCGGCGTGAATTGGGTGGTGACTTGGGTTGCGGGGGCGGCCGGAGCGGTGGCCTGCCTGGCCGGATCGGGAGGCTTGATTTCGGGACCCGGCCCGGACTGCTGAGCCTCCACCGTGATGGTCGTGGTGGGCGCGGTCACGGTGACGTTTGAACCCGATCCCTGCGCTTGCTGGGCGCTCTGCAGACGCTTCGCCACGGAACCGCCGAGAGCCGCCGCATATACCGTGCCATCGGGCATCGGTACGATCGCGCGGATTTCCGGGAGGTTCGCGTCATAAAGGGCGAACGCTTTGTCCTTGCCGGTAATCCGGTAAAGGATTCCGTTCGGTTCGCTGCCCGCCAGCAGCCGCCCTTGCGAATCGATCGCCAGCCCGGTAATGTGCGACTGGCCGGTTTCATAATACAGTTCGCCCTTGCCGGGACCGTCCACACGGAAGACCTTGCCTTGATCGCCCGTGCCGACGTAGAGCACACCGTCGGGGGCGACCGCCAGCGACCAGATATACCGTGCTTTCGGCGCGAAATATTCCGTCGCCTTGCCGTTTTCAATGCGGTACACCTTGCCATCGGGCGAAGTGCCCGCGTAGATCACTCCGGCGCGATCGACCGTGATGGCAAAAATCTCCGGCTGATCCGCCGTCCATAATAAGGTTGCTTTGCCCGCGCGATCAATCTGATAAATCCGGCCGCGATGGCCTGTGGCGGCATAAAGCGAGCCATCCGGCGCCTGCGCAAGCCCCCACACCACCGGTTGGTCGGACGAAAACACGGTCTCAAGTTTGGGCGCAATCGATAACCGGCCGTCGCGGCTCAGTGACACACCGTCGAACCGGCCGCGTATGAAATCGGTGTAGGAATTCATTTCCCAGGCAGCGGTACTGCTGGCGAAAACAGGCGTCACAGCGGCGGCGAGTACCGTGGCCCAGCCGAGCAAACGGGTTGAGCGCTTCATTCTGTTACGTCCACCTGAATAGTTTTGGTGCCCGAAATGAATAGATCGCCGCCATCGATTTCCATGTCCGCGACTTTGGCATTGCGCGTTTGCGCCAGGCCGGCAAGCGTCGATTGCGAGCCGGCCAGCACCAGCGCCACTGATGCCGGCGGATCCGGCAGGTCGGCGCCTTCGAGCTGATAGGCCGGCGTCGCGCGCCAGACGCGCACGTACGCCTTGTTATTCGGATGCAGGTTGTTCACCGTGGAAATGACCTGCGCGGGACTATGCGGGCTAGACGTGAGGATCTGGCGAAAATCGGAAATGTTGGCGGTATTGGCATCGGATACCGTGAAATACAGCGGCCCCGCCGGCGCCCCCACCGGCACCTCGTAATCCAGCCGGCGCGTTGTTTCAGCGCCGTTCGGGCCCGCTAAGGTCACCTGCAACTGCACTTTCTCGCCCGGCCGCACCTGGCGGCGGGACGCCGTGATCGCATCGATGTTGTAAAGCCTTTTCTGGTCGGAAACTTCCACCTTCAGCGCCACGCGGTTCAACTGAAGGCTCTCGAATCCGCTCTGCAGCACATAGGCGAGCGGAATCGCGGCCGAAAGCGACACCTGCGCGGCCGAGCCGTTATCGGACGAATACGTGTTATTCAAACGGACCGGTGCCGGAGCATTCTGAAAACTCAGTTCGCCCGAAACGGTCATGCTCGCGGCGCCGACGCTGCGCTCGGTGGCGTCGATCGCCGAGAAGACCGCCATCTGCAACAACAGCGGCGAAAGCAGAGTGTCCTTGACCATCTGCATCCGGTACGATTCCACCTGGCGTCCGGCGCGTGAAATCGAAATGCTGACAGGCACCAACGCGGCGCGTTTCCCTAATTCGCCCGCCACCGCGGTGTCGCGATCCTGGTAAATGGTTCCCATCCATTCCTTCGCCGTGGAGAGCTTGAACGAAGTATTCAGGTTGGGCAGCAGCGTAATTACTTCGGCGCGGGCAAACGGCAGCGCCGTCGGCCCTACAGCCAGGAAACGGTGACCGAACGCATAGATTCGATTCCCGTCGATATAAGTGACGGTTCCATCGGCCCCCACGCTCAAATCGCCGGACATCAGCTGTACGCTGATCATGGAGCCCGGTTTGAGATCAGCAGGATTGCCCATGCGCGGCCCAATATCAGCCCCGCTGGTCACTCCCTGGCGCGGTTCCAAGCCGAGTGCGCGCAACTGCGGCGCGAAGGTCTCCAGGGCGGCCCGGCTGAATCCGCCGAACGAAACGGGTGTGGCGATATCCACCATGCGTCCTTCGCCGGCCAATGCCGGTTCCGGCTTGGAAAACCACCGCGTCAGATCGCGTTCGTCGAACGACAGGGAGGCGCGCTGAACCCGGCTGCCCAAGGCCGCCGGAGCAGGCAGAGTCCCGACGCTCAGCATGTCTTCAATCGGGCGGATGCCGGCGATCGGATCCTTGGCGAAGGGAAATGCCATGGCCACCGCCCCCAGCAACCGGCCGCCAATAAAAACCGGACTGCCGCTCATCCCCTGCATCACACCGGTATGATCGAGGGGTCCACCGGACAGGCGTGCCAGGACCAGCGATTGCTTCGGTCCCACGTGATCGAGCACGCCGAGGATCTCGACCTGGAATTCCTGGACCTGGTTGCCGGCAAACACGGTGCGACCCGTGCCGCGCATGCCGGGCTTGACGTCTTTTAGGGGATAGAGGCCGGTTTGGGCGCACAAAGCGGCGCTAAGCGCGAGCATCGCGGGGAACGCCAGGCGTTGCACAATTCCATTGTACCCGGGGCCGCCCGAAAGAAATGGAACGCGACATTGACCGAGCCCACGCTGTACGTTACGATGTGAATGCGGGGTGGAGCAGTCTGGTAGCTCGTTGGGCTCATAACCCAAAGGTCGGTGGTTCAAATCCACCCCCCGCAACCAACCAAATCAGCCGGTTACGAGCTTCGGGCGTAAATCCCAAGACCATCCTAGACCACATTAGCGATTCCTTCACGCTGTTTCTTGCGGGTCGCAATGGATATTCGCAAAGATTGACAAACGAATCTTCACGACCGGCGGAGATTTTCAGTTTACGCGCGACAAATCGATTTAGACCGGCTTCGAATCATCCAGCAGAAATTCCCAGTGGGCTCTAACGGATCGGGAGATCCTCCCGAATTCGCTTTCTCCTCGACCGTTTGACGCGCGTCCTGAACGGCCTTCTCGAATCTGGTGCTACCTCTACGCCAGCGGGTTCGTTCAATCACGTGTCGCGGGTCGGTCATGCTCCTGCTGCCGAACACGCCGCTTTGCTGACCCCTTCATCGCAGCGCGCTCATTTTGCCGGTCTGGCGTGATCCAAGCATAGTGCTATCAGATCCGAGACATTGGCTTCACCCACACACATGACCGTATCTGCGCCGCCCCAATAGATTTTCACGGTTCCATCCGGCTCCGGAACGGCTCCACAGGTGAACACGACGTTGTGGACATAACCCGTGATTTCCCACGGATCTTCCGGTTGCAAGATCCACGAGTCGCCCACGCCGATGATTTTCGCCGGGGTCCGCAGATCATGAAGGGCGACCCCCAGCCGGTAGACCGATCCATCCATCGTGCGGAAAACACCGTGGTAGATGGAAAGCCATCCCTTCTCCGTTTTGATCGGCGGCGCGCCCGGACCAATCTTCATTTCGTCCCAGTGATAGGGCTCCGGTTTCATCACTAGCTGAGACTCGCCCCAAAAGCGCAGGTCCGGAGAATAGGAAATCCAGATGGACCAAGGGGCGATTTCCGAATGCGGCCGGTCCAGCCTGGCATAGAGGCCATCGAATTTTTCGGGGAAGATGACCACATTCCGGTAGTCCGCCTCTGTGATCAGGGAGATCCTTTCCACGTGACTGAAGTCCTCCGTCACTGCCAGGGCGATCCGCACACCACTTCGTGAGTACGCGCTGTAGGTGATGAGGTAGTCCCCATCCATGTAAGTAACTCGCGGATCCTCGACGCCAAACTCCTCGTATTCGGCGAAGGGGCCATGACCGGCAGGGATCAGGAAAGGTTCGGGAGCGGCGGTGAAGTGGAACCCGTCGGAACTGCGTGCCAAACCGATGATGGACCGCCCTGTGCGGAGATGGGATCGGAAGAGCATGATGTAGTCGTTCCCGCGCTTTACTACCGCTGCGTTGTGGACGGTTTCAACCGGGTAAGGAATATCAGACTTCGTCAGGATCGGGTTGTGGGCGTATCGTCTGATCATCTCTTCGCTTCCAATTCGAAAATCGTCTGATACACCCGTTCGTACGCCTCCACCATCGTTTCGATCGAGAAGCACTTCTGGACGCGTTGGCGGCACACGTTCCGGTCAATGTCGCCCACACGTTTCAGAGCCTCCACGGCCTCACCGACGTTGTTGACGAGGAAACCGGTCTGCCCGTTTCTGATGACCTCACGGCACGAGCCGAGATCCATGGCGATCACGGGCACGCCGGCGGCATTGGCCTCCGCCAGGACCAGTCCAAATCGTTCCGGGATGGCGTTCAGGTGCAGCAGCACGCGGGCCTGAGCAAACAGCTCGTTCTTGCCAGCCACGTCCACCGGTCCGATGTAGCGGATCGTGTGATTGAGGCGCGGTTCAACCTGCTCGCGGAAGTAGGTCTGATCCTGGATGATGCCCGCGATGAGCAGCGGCAGTCCGCTCTGGTGAGCCGCCTCGATCGCCAGATGAACACCCTTATCCGGGTGGATCCGGCCGAGGAAGACGAGGTGATCTCCGCCAGATTCCTGGATCGGATACAACGAAAGGTCGATTCCGTTATAAACGGTCGCCAGGTAACGCAGCCCGGGCGCGCGATCGGAGTCGCTGATGGAAACGAAATATCCGTCCCGGTACTTTTCATACACAGGCATGATTTTGGAAGAGGAGAATCCGTGGATGGTCGTGAGGACCGGCGTCTTCACCAAACGGGTGTACGACAGGGCCATGAAATCATAATGGCTGTGAATCAGGTCGAACTCAGCGGCGTGTTCGAACACCTCAGAAATGTGAAGGTACTCGGCCACTTTGGGGTCGATGGCGGAGTCTTCTTCGTACCCCCGGTCTACGACGGCATGCAGGTGAGCTCGGGTTACAGAATCCCGGGTGGCGAACAACGTCATATCCCAGCCACGGGCGGCCAGTCCTTCGGTGATGTTGCTGGCAACCGTCTCCCATGCGCCGTATTGGCGCGGAGGCGTTCGCCACGCCACGGGTGACAGGACTGCTACTCGCTTGTGGGAGAAAGTCATGCCGGTTCCATGGCGGCCAGCACCTCGGCGAACGGGACGGTAGCGAAGCCGGTGGCGTGATCGGCCAAGCCATAGGGGACGATCAGTTCGCCGTTGTGGATGAGGGCGCCACAGGTATAGACGACATTCGGTACATAGCCTTTCCGTTCGCTCTGGTTCGGTTTGAGCAGGGGTTCACGGAGGCGGCCGATTACCTTGGATGGGTCGTCCCGATCGAGGAGGAACGCTCCAATCGAGTACTGTCGCATGGGGCCGACACCATGGCTGAGGACCAGCCACCCGGCATCAGTCTCGATGGGAGATCCGCAGTTTCCGAGCTGCACCAGTTCCCAAGGAAAGGCCGGCTTGAGGAGCACGATGCGTTCATTCCAGAAGTGAATGTTGTCGGAAAACATCAGGTAGATATTCTCGTTGTCCTGGCGGGAGAGCATGGCGTAGAGGCCGCCGATCTTCCGCGGGAAGAGTGCCATGCCTTTGTTTTCGGCAGCTGGGCCATTCAGGGTTCTGAAGCGAAAAAGGAGGAAATCGGAAGTCTCCACCAACTCGGGCACCACGACTCTGCCGTCGTACGCTGTGAAGGTCGCGTAATAGGTGACGGTGTCGTCTTCGTTCCGGAAGCAAACAAAGCGAGCGTCTTCGATGCCGTTGCGTTGCGAAGGCGTGGCCGGAAAGAGAATGCGTTCGCAAATCTGTTGCTCGGGACGAAACTGTACTTCGTAGTTAGACCGGGCCAGCATCCAAATGCCCTGGGATGCGTCCTGGTCTTTCTGTGTCATTCCATCGGGCAGGAGAAACTGTTCGGTCTGGAGGGCGGCCCGAAGTTCGGCCAGGGCGAATCGCTCGCCGAGTTTGTGCATGACCCGGCGCGCGAACTCGCCAGCCAATCCCAGTTCTGAGAGTTTCCGCCCGAACAGCGCCTTCTCATAAACGGGATTTGGAATCTGGCGAGGCTCGGTGAGAAATCCAGTGGTAGGCATTACCTCAATCCGCAAATCGGAATGGATGATTCCCGTTCGAAACGTGATGGAGGAAATATGTCCTTCCCCGGTTGCGCGCAAACTGAGAATGAACCGTATGGCGCCGGCCGGCAGATCGGTCTGATCGGGGTGCGGAACGATGGATGGGTTGAACAGGGCCGCGGATTCCAGGGAGTATTCGGCCAGGAAGTAGGATCCGATCAAGAGGCGCCTTTTCTCGGATAGCTCCTGATCTGCCGCCAGCGACTCGCGAACCTGTTCGAAGCGTTCCATGTAGACGTTGTGTATCTGCTGGTGCCGCCGCGAGAAGTCGCCGCAGACCTGCTCCAGGAGCGCGGCGACCCGGTCTTCCGGTAGGGCCATAATTCTCTCGACGATCCGGGCGACGCGCTCGGGACCCCCGGGACTGAAGGGCCGGAGAAGAACCCGCGACTGGTCGGGATTGAGGATTGTGGCGGTACGTTTGAGGTGAATTGACATTGGGGGCACTATTCCGTGATAGCAATTGGTTCTCTAAAACTCGTCAATATGTTTTGCGTCAATTGCATTTCCGCCAACGAGAGTAAGAAGGCCAGCGTCGATTCCGCTCCCTGGTTCCCGTTGACCCGATCTACGTGCAATCCATCGCGGCAGCCGCCTGTCTGGGGAGAGTAGAGCGGGAGTCCGAGATCGTTCCAACCGATGAACCAGTCGAAGGCGCGTTGCGCCTGTTCAAACCACCAGACGTCCGATGTGGCGCGATAGGCTTCCAGACAGGCTGAGACCGTTGCCTGTGCCTCAATCGGCTGCTGATCGAATTCGGCCCGCTCGCCGCCGCGGCGGTAGAATCCATTACTACCAATGGGGCGAAAATGACCCTTCTCGGACATCTGCAATTCCGTCAGCCAGCGTAAGGTCACGAGGCCTCGTTGCAGTACTGCCGGTTGCCCGGTTGCATGCCCACTTACAATTAAGGCCTGCGCGAGCTTGGCATTGTCGTACGACAGTTCTTCTTCAAACCATTGCCAGCCCGGCTGCGCGCTCGCCTCCAAGAGTTTTATGAGGCGGCAGGTCAGGGTCTCTCTGGTCTGGTTGACGAGGCTGTCTCCGCTTAACCGGCGCAGATATTCATGGATGCCGAGCAAGCCGAAAGCCCACGCCCTTGGCGACGTAAATCCCATCAAAGCGGGCAAAGCCGACGCGAAGAGCTGCCCTGCCATCATCTGGAAACTCCGGAACGGCGAACGTCCGACGCCTATGCCTAGCGCCCAGATCGCCCTTCCTTGACAGTCCTCCGAACCCTGCGCGTCCAGCCAGTGCCGCTCAAAACTCAGGTGGTTGTGGAAGCGTTTCGTTTGGGGATCGAAAGCATGGTTGATGAAGGCTGCGGAAGTAGTGGCGAGTGTCAGCACTGACTCCGAATCCTCGCCCAATTCACTGAGCAGCACTGCCAGAATGAACGCACGAGCGTTATCGTCGGTACAATAGCCTTCGGCAAAATTCGGCACACTGAAAACAGCGTGTTGAAAGACTCCGGTAGAATCGGTCATCCGCAAGAGGTGACTCAGCTTCATCGGCGGCAATTCCCTCGGCTTTTGGTCGAGCGTCTTGGTGGCAAGGAATTTTTGCGAGCTTGCCGCTACTTCTAGCCGGGCACACTCGAACGTTCTCATATAGATCTGCGCCACGTTGCTCCAAACCATCTCGCGCCCTATCTTGTAGGCGTTCTTGCGAATGGCATGGCGGCGGGTGTCATCGCGCAGCAACCCGATCACCTCGCGTGCGATTGCCGGCGCATCGCCGAATGGCACCAGCACACCGCGGTCGTCCGCCAGCAGTTCCGCCGCGTGCCAGTATGGCGTCGAAACCACCGCTTTCCCGGCGCCGAAAGTGTAGGCCAGGGTTCCCGACGTGATCTGCGCTTCATTCAAGTAGGGCGTGATGTAGAGGTCCGCCGCGCCGATGAATTCCTTGAGATTATCGAGGTCCACGAATTGGTTGTAGAAGATGACGTTCCTGTCAACACGGTTCTTCTTTGCGAGGATCTCGAGGCTGAGCCGGTAAGCCTCTCCATGCTCTCGCACCTCGTTAGGATGCGTGGCGCCGAGGACGATGTATACAACCTCAGGGAACTCAGCCAAAATCGGCGGCAGAGCGTTGAGTACATGCTCGATGCCCTTGTTCGGCGAAAGCAGTCCAAACGTGAGCAACACCACCCGACCTTCCACCCCGAACTGATCCTTGAAATAAGTCGGATCGACGAAGCCTACGTCGGGGATGCCGTGCGCGATGAGGTCGATCTTAGCCGGCGGCGCCTGGTAGATTTCCTGAAGCATCTTTCGACCCCGTTCGGCCATGACCACAAGCCGGGTGGAGAGTGAGATGAGCCCTTCCATCACGCGCCGCTGCTCGGCTCTGGGCTCGCGGAGCACGGTGTGAAGCGTGGTGACAACAGGCATTCTCAATTCGCGCAGGAGCGCCAGGATATGACCCCCGGCAGGCCCGCCGAAAATGCCGAACTCATGCTGCAAACAGACGATATCCACATTACTGATGTTGAGGAAGTCTGCGGCACGCATATAGGACGACAGATCCTGCTCTTCGATTTCGAAGCGAACCACTTCCGGGTAATCGTAGCCACCGGGAATGTCGTTGACCGACACGGCCAGGCATTGGTTCTGGGGGTGCGCGCTGGAGACGGCAGCAAGAAGGTCGGACGTGAAAGTAGCGATGCCGCACTTGCGCGGCAGATGGTCGCCCACGAAAGCGATCTTGCGGACTTTAGAGTTGCTTTGCATGAAGGCATTCCTTTGCTGCCCTTGCGGCGTCGCGCCGCTGCGATTAATCTGATTCTCTGAGTCGAGCTACCGACGGGAAATGGAGTGGATCTCTCAGATTTTGCAGCTCGCGGTAATAGTAGATGGCAGAAGGCTTCTTCCCTCTGACCTTCAACGCCTTCAGAAACTCGATTTCCTCTTCGGTGGCATCGCCACTCAACGAGGTATCCACGAGAAATTGCGCCAGCCCGGGTTCTACCGGGACGGGCTGTTCCGGTTCCTTTTCGGCAAACTCGAATCTCTTCCGGGTACCTGCGGCGAGCCGGCGGTTCAGAACAACTTCCATTCCAAAGGTCTTCAGGTCAATATCCCAGGAGGCGATGATCGGATCGAGGAAGGAGACGCAGTTCTCAACCGAAATGCTGAAGACGTCGGTGTCCAGAAACTCGAGAATAGCAACTCGAATCTGCTCATAGGTGCGCGCGCTCGATTGTGCCATTCGACGCAGCCAATCCTCACTTTGCAGCTCGTCCTTGGCTACTCCTTGGGCGACGTCCAGCAGCTTTTGTGTTACCAGGCGTTCGAGTTCGCCAAACGGCTCCTTTGCAAAAATCCGGCGTACTTCTTTCCGCCGCGAGGAATCGCACTTGCGAAGAATCAGCTCGCGGCATTGCTTGAAGAGGGGCCGCGCGAGCTCCGCCACTTTCTTCTTCAGTTCTTCCTTACGCTGCAGATCGGCTAGTTTTGACAGTTCGCCGCTCGGGAGTTTCAAGGCCTTGCCGATCTTCTTGTAAATGTCCGTGCGTCCCGGCGCCGGAGGCGCCTTTTTTCGGGCCAGCAGTTGCGAGATGTACGAGTCGGTAACTTCAGCGGCCACCGCGAGATCTTTTTGCTCAAGGCCAAGTTCTTTTAAGCGGTGTCTGATCAAGAGCGAAACATCCACTGGATAATCCCTGTCGGTTCTTGTTAACCGGAATCGGTTAAATATGCTGTTATTCTGCCATGGATCGGGCTTGACAATCAAGTATTGGTTAACCGATACTGGTTAATGCCTGGACGCTTCCGCCCACTCGCAGATCATCTGAACTAAGTCAGGCGGTCTGATCCCTTTCATCCTTAGCTGGCGGACTGTCACCGCAGTCGTTGTGGTGCATCGGTGTCGGATATTGAATTCAGCAGCGACTCAGTCGCCCACCGCTGTAGAAAAAAGAGGACTAGACTTGTCTACTTCGGTTGAATCGTTCAGTTTTCCAGGCGACTGGCATCGGACCCTCGTGGGGGCAAGCGTCCCCGTTCATTGCGTCTCTCGTCTGGCCCAATGGAAGGAAAAAGAGGGTGGAATCCAATGACTAACTTTCAAGGGACTGCATTCAGATCCGCGCAGGCAGCGTTCTTCATGTTCGGAGCGATGTCGGCGGCTACAACGGCCGGCGACTTTTCGAAATATCGGAACTTTGAATTTGGATCGGACTTGGCGACTGTCGCCAAACAGGCTGCTTCGGATCCCTCTCAAGCAAAGGTGATTCATAGTCGCCCTACCCTCATCCAAGAGCTTGAGTGGCGCCCTCAACCTCTCGGGGCATCCTCCCGAGCTGAATCGGCGCAAGAAGTCCTTTTCAGCTTCTACGACGGCCAGCTATTTCGGATCCAAGTTGACTACGATCGGTACCAGACCGAAGGATTAACGGTTGACGACTTCGTTGACGCCCTCTCGGCGACGTACGGACCTGCTGCCAAGGTCGCGGCTCCGGCCAAGGTTGCGCCAGGAAGGTACGACGACCAGGAAGAGATCGTCGCGCAATGGCAGGACTCGCAGTACCGCTTCGATCTGATCCGTCTTTCGTACGGACCCACTTTCAGGCTCGTTGGGGTCATGAAGCGCCTGGAGGCGCCAGCCGAAGCCGCCAATCTGGAAGCGAAGCGTCTCGACGATCTGGAAGCGCCGCAGAGAGATGCTGCCAGGCTAGCCAGTGAACAGGAAGCGGCGAAATCGAAGTCGGAAAAGGCGAGGCTTGTAAACAAGCCGAAGTTTCGACCCTAACTCACCGGCGAAAGAATTGCTGAACGAAGGAGGACACGAACATGACGAGCGCTCAACCGGCCGGTGATAGGTTTCGTGAAGGTGACGAAGTCGTGTTGGCTAAGGGCTCGTATCAGGGCACTCTGGGCGTTTTTCTCCACCTGAAGGAAGACACCAACTGGGCGGATATCCGGGAACGCAATCGCGACATCCGCAGCCACCCGGTGATCTGGCTGGCTCATTACACGGGCGCGATCCCGGGTCCTGAGATGTGACGCCATGCGAGATCTGATCACAGTAGGTGATGTCTTGGTCCAGGAAGGCACAAATATGCCGCGATCCCTCCTGGCCCAGACCGGCGCTGAATCGAACGGATGGACGGCTATCAGAGTTAACCTATCCACGTTCGAGAAGACGGTGGAGGAAGCCGGATGGACTTTCTTCTTCATGGCTGGAGAGGTCAAAGCAACCGTCTTTGGATTTGACAAGCAAACGGCGCTGCGGACCGCGTTGAAGCGACTCATCGCGGACGTGAAATCTCAGCACTGCAACAGTATCGAGATTACGAGGGTTGTCGGTAAATCGTTCTTGCGAATTCCGTATGTGAGCCTTTCTGCTTACGCGCGGCATCTGCAGAAGGACCGGCTTTTTTCGGGCTCCAGTCTGGAACTCCCTTCACTGGCTCATTCAAACGGAGGTTAACGGCATTATGAACATTCGACCCCTCTACGACCGCATCGTGGTGAAGCGGATCGAGGAACAAGAAACTACGCGCAGCGGCATCGTCATCCCCGATTCGGCTAAGGAAAAGCCCCATGAGGGTGAGGTGATGGCCATTGGAAATGGCAAGCGGCTCGACGACGGCACAATGGCCGCTCTTGACATTCATGTCGGCGACCGCATCCTCTTTGGCAAGTATTCCGGCAACGACATCAAATTAGACGGGGTTGAGTACATCATCATGCGCGAGGATGATGTCCTCGGAATTCTGGACGCGGCTCCCCACGCGCTCGCCAAGGCCGGGTAGCTCAAATTCGAAATCACGAGGAAACTTCAATGGCAAAGCAGATTACTTTTAGTGACGCATCCCGCCACGCGATCCTACGCGGTGTCAACCAACTGGCCGACGCTGTGAAGATGACTCTAGGCCCACGTGGACGCAATGTCGTTCTCGAGAAGAAATATGGTGGACCGACGATCACCAAAGACGGTGTGACGGTAGCCAAAGAGATAGAGTTGAAAGACCCGCTCGAGAACATGGGCGCCCAGATGGTACGGGAAGTGGCATCGAAAACGTCCGATGTTGCCGGAGACGGCACCACCAC
>Ga0070734_10000953_pt1 | contig 48257 bp, 31 predicted proteins | sample Coa_R1_8_FD_66444 | JGI IMG/M metagenome (GOLD analysis project Ga0070734, IMG submission 66444) | Surface soil microbial communities from Centralia Pennsylvania, which are recovering from an underground coalmine fire - Coalmine... | ecosystem: Environmental > Terrestrial > Soil > Unclassified ...
GAAATCGGCGACTACACTCGCGTTGGCAATTCTAACCACTGCGGCCAGCGCGCCCCTGGCCGCGCAGTGGCTCGATCACCCCACCCCGGGCCTTCCGCGCACGGCCAATGGAAAGCCCAATCTCGCGGCCCCCGCGCCGCGCACCGCCGACGGCCACCCCGATCTCTCCGGCCTTTGGAACAAGATTTCGCCCAAGTACAAAAGCAACATCGTGGCCGATCTCAAGCCCTCGGAAATCCAGCCGTGGGCCCAAAAGCTGGTCGAGGAGCGCGCCGAAAATCTTCAAAAGGATTACATGCACGATCTTTGTTTGCCCTTGGGCCCCGGTTATGCCACCGGCGCCGACAGCACCGGCGCTGAAATGATCAAAATCGTGCAGACGCCTTCTTTGATCATCATCCTCAATCCCGATCTCACCTACCGCCAGATCTTCATGGACGGCCGCCAGCTGGAAAAATCCCCCAATCCCGATTGGATGGGCTATTCCGTCGGCCGCTGGGAAGGCAACACCCTCGTGGTCGAGAGCAACGGCTTCAACGATAAATCCTGGCTCGATCATGACGGCCATCCGCACACCGAGGCCCTGCACATGACCGAGCGCTACACCCGCCGGAACCTCGGCAACCTCGATGTCGAAATCACGCTCTCCGACCCCGGCGCGTACGCCCACCCCTGGACCATCAAGGTCCGCGCCGAACTGGCCCCCGATACCGAGATGATCGAGTTCGTTTGCAATGAGGCCAACAAGCGCGAGCACTGGGTCGGCAAAGCGTCGGATGAAACCAAAAACGCGGTCAAGGTCGACCCCGCGATCCTCGCCACGTATGCCGGCAAGTACCTCGAGCAGCCGCGCTACTGGAGCCCCACCGGCGTCCCGCGCGTGGTCACCATCACCGTTTCCGGCGGCACGCTCTACGGCGATATGGACGGCCGCGGCGCCACCTCGCTCCTCGCCAAATCCGAAACCGAGTTCTCCGGCCTCTACGGCCTGGGCGTCGAGTTCAACCGAGACGGCTCACTGTTCGTGAAGCACGTCTCCGGCAATTACCGCTTCACTCGCCAGAAATAAAGGCCGGGCCGACGTCACTTGCGGGGGATTTGCGGTTCGGGCGTAATTCATCCAAATGGAGCCGGACGTATTCGAGCAGGTGCGGCCGCTTCTGCTGTCCGCGGCTGCCCGTCGGGTCCGAATCCCCCTGCGGAATCAGGAGAGTCGGAAATGCAGCAACACCACCCTGAGCCCGCTCGTCGCGTTTGCGGTACTCCCTTGCTCGGCGTCACGATCCGGTCGGCCGGCAGCATCCGTTCGACTGACGCTGCCCATGCACGAGTAAATTACCCTTTTAGGGGACTTGCCCGCAATCTCGAGTCGTGCAAAACTTCCGCACAAAGTCCCAAGTAATGAGCCTACATGTTTACGACCACATCCTCAAACGTACAGTTACCGCTATGCCGCAAGAGTGCCCTTATCCGGTTGGCAAAGCTGCTCCTATGGGGGCTTGGGACTGCTGCCAACGGTGCCGGTTCCGGCCCAGCCCATCCTACGTTCATCGGCGTCTGCGCCAAAGCCGGTGCGGTGGTCTCCACGTCCTTTACTAACCCCGATATGACATTCAAGATTCAGGGCGATGCCCGGTTGACCGACAAGACCATCATCGGTTCGGCATTATTTACCACGTGGGCCGCGGGAACCTCGGCGGCGGTCGACATCGTACTGACGTTTATCAGCGTCGACCGACGTAACGCTCCGGGTGGATCCCTTCGTTGCGGCCTACTGCGCGAACGGATCGGACACTGCGTTCGTCGTTCGCGGCGCGGACGCAAGTCTGCCGGACAATGAATACCGCGTTGCCGTCCACAAGCCGTTCGAGGGCTATAACGCGGTCTTCACTGCGCAAGCCGGTGGCGGCGGCCTTACCGGAACTGCTGGCGGAGATAGTCTGTCGGTCAATATCACGCCTGACACGATGGCGGGAACAATCCAAGCCGCAGATGGCCCGATCTACCACTTGAACTTGACGCACAATTGCGCGCAATGAAATTAATGCGGCTGCAATTTCGTGCGGGAGACCTTATGGCCTGCCGGCGGCCGCAGCCGGCGCGATGATTCCGCCGAGCTTTCGTACCACCGCAGCACCCGTAGCGCGCGCAATGTGTTCCAGCGGCTTCTACCGCCAACACGGGTCTCCATTTCTAGAGGAATAAATTCCGGGTGCAGCAGGTCGAGCGGCCAGAGGCCGTTCTGATGCCGGCGCTTGAGAATTATGCGTATTGCCTCACCCACGCGGCCGTCGGGTTTCACGCCTGCATCCCGCAGATAATCGAGCCCGCGCAGGACATCATAGTGCCAAAAGACCGGGTACGAAAAACGCAGCCAGCTCTTGTCGATGATCGTCCCCGTTCGCAGCGAGCGGAACATGCGGCGCTCGAGCAGATAGGTTTCGCCCCGCTTGCGGGCCATCCGCACGGCAGCCGATTTACCGCCCGCCCGTTCGTAATCGAGCAGTCCTTCGAGCACGCAGATGGTCGTGTGAAAGGAGGAGCGCCGGCTCTGAGGCGCTTCGCAGTTCCAGCCGCCATCTTGGAGTTGCTCCCCCACCAACTGCCGTGCCAGTTCCTCGTTCGGTTCCTTGAAATACGCCCCGAGGCCGAGAATTCTGCCGTTGATGCAAGGCTCCGTTTCCCCGTGGAAGTAAGGCCGGTTATTCAATCTAGGAAAAACCACCCGCCGGTCGATCCGGCCGATCATTTTGCGGGCCTGCTTGCTGGCAGGGTCGAGACCAAAATCCTTCAAGATCGTGAGGGCATATAACGTAATCAGCAGGTCCCGTTCCTGCTTCGGCAACTCGCTTCTCCACACGCGCGGACTGCCGCCCCACGTGCCCGAAGGAGATTGGGCGGCAAGGAGTTGGGCTCCCCACCCGCAGGTGGCGATGCGCCTCCGCTCGGCAGCAATAGCGTTCGGGCTTCCCCCGGGCAGGTCCCGCATCACCTGCCAGCGGATCGATGGATCCGAATCGAGCAGCCACTTGAGGTGCGCGGGCCGGGGCTCGAAATCGTGCTGCCGCATAGACGTATTGTGCCGCAAGCCTTTCAGCCTGCCGCCGGGCTCTGCCCGGCGTCTCTAGCCCAGCCTCCCAAATTTTGTCAGCGCCGCCTGCGCGCGTTTCCGCATTGTCGATTCAAACGAAATGCGCGCCACATCGATCAGTTTCCGCATCTCCGCCCCGCGCAGCGCCCGTTGCGCGCTCGCCGGCATCCGGCCGGCCGCCCGCTCAAAGGCGCCCGAATCCGCGCTGCGCATCCCCGCGATCGCCCGATAATATCCCTGCTGCCCCTGCACCTTCTGGCACCCCGTCACCAACGCCGCCAGCACCTCGTGGCTGTCTTCCAGACGCGCCACGGCCGCCCCCCACTCATCCAGAAACGGCGCCAGGGGCAGCAGCGTCGCCGCCGAGCGCCGCAGCGTCTTCACTCGCCGCAGCGGATAATGCCGGTGCCCTTCCGCCGACATCCCGGTGTGCTCGTAAATCCGAACGGCCAACGCAAAGCGCCCCCGCGCCGAAAGATGCTCGATCAGCGCTGACGTCCGCGCCGTCTTCCTCCAGAAACTCATCCCCTGCGTAAGATCGCCCCGGTTGTGCGCCAGCGTCATGGAAAGCCGCAGCAGGTCGAGTTCCGCGCCTCGTTCCCCCGCCAGCGCCTCGAACACGCCCCGTTCGCGATCGATCTCTTCTTCAATCGCTGCTTGCGCTTGTTCCGCAGCCTCGGTGTCCCCGAGTTCCAGCAGCTGTCCCAGCCCGCCCGCGATCACGCTCCACTGTTCCCCGTTATGCCCGCTCACGCCCCGGACCGCGCGCACCGAAATGCCGTCCTCACTCCACCCCCGCGCCGCCAGAGCCAGCCGCAGCATCCCCCGCAGCACGTCCCGGTCCCGCGACGCCTGCCACAAAATCCCCCGGATCTTGCTATCCACATCGGTGGGCACGAACGTCGCCACCGTCGCGTGATGGCACGCCAGGCACAGCGCGAAATAATCCTGCAGCTGTTCCTCCGGCGTCAGCTGGGCGGCAAAGAGGTTTTTCCAATTGCGCAGAATGCGTAGGAACCCGTCAGCGGACTCGCCCAGTGGAATAATGCGCCCCGTCTCCGCTGCCGGCAGCCGCGCCTCCAGAAAGGGCGCCGCGTTCCACACTTGCGCCGTCAGGTTTTCCGGCGAAATCCACTGGCTCCAGGCTTCGCGTGCTCGCTCTACACCGGCTTCGGGCAAACCACCAGTATGCCGCAAAGCGGCCCCTCACTTCGGGACTCCCGATCAGGCCTGGCGGCCCTCGAAGTGGTATTTTCCTTGTGTGGACGAAGAGCAGCGCCTACGCGAGGTGGTTCTGGATTCGCTCAATCAGGAGCAGGATGCCAAAACCCTCGCCCGTCATGCGTTCCGCAGCCGTACTCAGTTTTATCGCCTCTTCCGCGCCGTCATCGACGAGACGCCGGTTGCCATGCGCCGCCGCCTGCTCCTGGAACGAGCGGCCTGGCAGTTATCGCGCACGCGGCTGTCCGTCACCGACATCGCTCTCGACGCCAATTACAGCTCGCTCGAAGCTTTCACCCGCGCGTTCCGAAAAGGGTTCGGTGTTTCCCCAAGCCTCTACCGCCGGATGGGGGCGACGTACGCGTATCTGCATTCTATCAACGGAATTCATTATCTTTCCGGCCAGAAACACACGAAAGGAATCGGTCAATCTATGGATCTCTTCGATATCTTCTCCGGCCAGGAATCCTGGCACACGCGGCGCCTTCTCGATCTCGCCGGCACGCTCAGCGACGAACAGTTGGACCGCCCGTTGCATCATCAGGTCCAGGTCTTTCCCTGGGATGGCCCCGATCAGACGCTGCGGCAGATTCTGGACCGTATGGTGCTCACCAAGGAAGTCTGGACGGCCGCTTTTACCGGCGGCAGCATGCCGCCCATGGAAGACGCCCCGTCCGAGCATCGCACCCCTGCCGCCATGCTCGCGCGCATGGAAAAAGCGGACGAGGCATTCCACAACGTCCTCGCCGATGTGCGCAACCGCAGCGCCTGGGAAGACACCTTTGTCGATGCGCTGTGCGAGCCCCCCGAGACTTTCACCTTCGGCGGAATGTTCGCGCACGTAATTACCTTCAACGCCTACCGCCGTATGCTCGCCATCGATGCGCTGCGGCAATTCGGCGCCAAGGTCGAAGGTTTTGGCTGCCCCTCGGAGTACGTCGCGAGCCTCACGAACGCATAGTCGCGAGAAAGAGGCTAGGTCGCAGAAAGCTCGGTCGATCCCGTTCAAACCGGATTGCGGAGGTTCGTATCGATCGATGCGGAACCGCCAGCCTAACTGCTTTCGCTCGAACAAATCGTTCGTGAATCCCGCATCGATCGATGCGAAAACCGCCCTACGGCTCGCCTTCCAGTTTGCGCAGCCGCACCTCGACCCCGCTGCCCTGGAGCGCGTCGGCAAACTCCTGCGTGTTCTGTCCGCGGTAGTGATACGGATACGCAATCTTAGGATGGAAGTCTTTCACGCAGGCGGCGGCCTCGGCCGGCGGCATCGTCCGCGGCGGGTTCATCGCCACGAACGCCGCCGTGATGTTCCGCAGCGCCCGCATCTCCGGCACGCACTCGGTATCACCCGAAAAATACACGCGCGTCTCCCCGAACCGAAGCACGTACCCGTTCCCGATGCCTTTATGGTGAAACGGCTTCCCCGGCGCCGGACCCAGCTTCAGGTTGTACATCGGCACCGCTTCGATTTCGATCCCCAGAAACGTCCCCCGCTCGCCGTTGCTCAGTGTCTCGATCACTCCGGCGGCCCCGTTCAGCGTATCCGCGACCGCCGGAGGCGCCACGATCACGGTCGCGTCCTTCTTCAGCGCCTTGATCTGCGCCGCGTCCATGTGGTCGGCGTGCGTGTGCGTGATCACGATCAGGTCCGCTTGGGGTAGTCCCGTATAATCCGCTTGGCTCCACGGGTCGACATGGATGACCTTCCCGCCGAACTCCAGCATCACGCTCCCGTGATAGAGCGGCGTCAGTTTCAACTGCCCCGCCGACGTCTCGATTGTGTCGCTCTGCCGGTTCGCCGCCGCCGCCCCGAAAACCGCCGCAGCGCTGGCCAGCGCCGCGCAGACCACCACGCTCCATTCCCTCACGGAAAACCTCCGCAGGAATTATACGCTGGATGGCGCCCTGCCTGCCGCTTAGAATTCGTAAACCAGACCCACGCGCACGATCCGCGGCGTGTCCGTCGAGTTGTAGTAATCGAACCGCGGCCCCGACGTATAAGTAATGGTCCACGGCGCCGCCGAGTTCAAGGTATTCAGCAGTTCCACGTTCGGGCGGAACAGGCCCCAACGCTCCGTGCGGAAGTTGCGCGCGAACCGCAGGTTCAGCAGCGCGCGGATCGGCCCCTCCTCCGCCCCGTACCGCTCTACCGGAATCACAATCGACCCGGCGTTCGGCAGCACGTACGATTCGGTCCTCTGCCCGTAGAGCCCGTTGTACAGGTTGTAGGTCGCCGAAACATCGAAGTTCCACGGCAGCCGGTAGTTCCCCGTGAGCCGTCCTTGCCATGCCCATGTCTTGTCGAGTGGAAACAGCAGTTGGTTGGGGTTGGTCCAGATCGGCGCCGCCCCGTTGTTCCCGTTCGCTGTATTGATGTACGAGTGATCGCGCGTCGCCGTGTAGCTCGCCAGCACCGTCCAGCGCCCCGATCCCGGCCGCTTGATCACGGTCGCTTCAATGGTCCCGAAATGATCGCCGTTCCCCGTCTTGTTGACGTATTGCGTCGTGCTGAACGCCGCGCCTTTGTACGCCGCGGCCATATCATACAGAGTGAACGCCGGACCGTTCGTGTTGCATGTCACCGTCGCCGTCGGCAGACACGACGGCACCGTCGGCCCCGCGTCGTACACCGTGTACGGAATGGTCCACGCGCTGAACGGGATCGCGGACGGAATCTGCACCCACGTATTCCGATTGTCGACGTACGTGTACCCTACGCGCGCCGAGAGCCCCGGTCCCAACTCGCGCTCTACAAATGCCTGGAACACGTTCGAGTATTCTTCCGGCAGATGGGGATTGAGCACCGTGTTCGAGAGTTTTACGACCGCTCCGTTGCTCCCGCCCAGCACCGATTGAAAATCTCCCCCGTTCGGATTCAAATTCACCGAACCCGGCACGTAATCGCACTTCCCCTGCAGCGCCACCGCCTCCGTGCACGTGGTCATGGTGGAGTTCCAACGGTAAGTCGAAACCGCCGTCGTATTCAAGTTCAGCGGCGACCCGAAGTCGTCACCCGGCGTCCAGTTGTACCGCCCAAACGCCGCTTTCAGCACCGTCTTGCCGTGCCCCGAAATGTCCCAGGCCACGCCCACCCGCGGCGCCACGTTGCGCCAAGTCCCGGTATCGATGCGGCGGAAGCTCTGGGCGCCGCCGGTAAATATGTTCGGATCGCCGCCCGTTGGCGCCACCCAGGGCGGCCCGAACGCCCCGGCGGGCTTGTTCTGCGACGGGATGAACGTCGCGAAATCGTCGAACCGCAGCCCCACGTTGATCGTCACGTGCTTGGCCACGCGCCAGTTGTCCTGCACGAAGAACCCGCCTTCGTGCAGATCTTCCCGGTTCTCCGGAATCGGGTAATTGAAAAACCGGATCTGCACCGGAGTCCCCGCCACGCCGCCTACCGTCTGAAACAGCAGTTGGTAGTTGCCGTGAATGCCGACCGGTTCATCGGTGCCCGTCCACATAAACATCCAGGTGGATCCGAACTTGAACTCGTGCTTTCCCAAAAAAGACCCGGCCGGAAAATACGAGAGCGATCCGGTCACCTGTGTCTGCCGCCGCGCCCGGTGATCCTGGCCCAGGTTCGGCCCGTTCGCGATCCCCGTCGTGAGATCGGCCATGCTCGGAATGTTCTGCGGATCCGCCTGGCCGACGTAATCGGCCTGGTACAAATGATGTCCGGCGAAAAAGTCAAAAACCAGCGAATGGCTCAGCGTCGCCTGGAATTCGCCCTTGTATTCTTCCACCGGCTCGGTGAAGTCGCGGGTGTTCAGGAACGGCACCGTCGGGCTTCCGAAATGCGTCGGGAAATATTCGCCTTCGCGCGTGTAAAATCCGATCAGCCGGTATTTCGGATTGATCTGGTACGTGCTCTTGCCGGTCCAGTTCGTCAGCCGCCCGTACGCCTCACCCGGCTTGCCGTTCACGAGATACCCCAGCGCCGTGCGATGGCTATTGTTCACGTGCGCGCCGCCGAAGAACCACCACCGGTCGCGCATGATCGGCCCGCCCAGGTTCACGCTGGCATCGGTTGCATCCAGAATCAGATTCGGCGCGGTATTGCCCTGCGACCGCAGCAGCGGCGTCAGGTTATTGCTCTCCAGCGCCTGGTTCTCGTAGTTGACCTCGCCCCGGCCGTGGAACGAGTTGCCGCCTGATTTCACGATCGCGTTCAGAAACACGCCGGGCTCGGTCGTCTGCGCGTCGCCGCCGGTCGGCACGATCTGCATTTCTTCGAGCGTCGTGTAATCGTAGTCCCCCTCGGCGTTGTTGTTGCTCTTGCGTGTGTTGATGCCCTCGATCAGTGCCGTCGATTGCCCCGTAATCCCGTACGCCGAAAGCACGAAGCTTGCGATCACCCCTCCGCCCAGATCCGGGGCGGCGGTTGGCATCACCCCGGGCGCGATCGAAACCATCTCCTGCATCGTGCGCGTCGCTGGAATTTCATCGGCTACCGTGCGCGCGTTGGCGCTCGCGGAAACCGTGGTCGATGTCGTATCCAGCACCGGGCTTTCCGCCGTCACGGTGACCGTTTCGCTCTGCGCGCCCACCATCATCTGTACGTTCACTTCGGCGGAAAATCCCGCCCTGATCTGGATGTTGTCCCGCACGTATTGCTGAAACCCCGGCTGTGCGGCCACAATCCGGTACGCGCCCACCGGCAGCTGCTCGAACCGGTAATTGCCGCCGGAATCGGTGCCGGCCGATTGCGCCGCCAGCAGCGCCGCGCCGCTGACCGTCACCATCGCCCCGGGAATCGGGGCGCCCGACGAGTCCGTCACAATGCCATGAATGTTGCCGAATTGGTTGTTTTGCCCGAAGGCGGTTGAAATGGCGAGTCCCAACAGCATCACGCACGCCCGAGCGATGCGCCCGGTTGGCGGAAAAGACCTCGAGCCGCTGCTCTGTGACAATCGAGTGCCCTCCAGTGGGATGTATAGCTATCACCCCCAATTCCGGGAGTCAAGCCCGGGGGCACTCGATTCGGGGCGCCTAACTTCCCCAACTGGCGGAACCCAGCATGATCGAGACGCTGGTGGGAAAGGAGGCCGAACACGTCGCCGTGGAACTCGCGAGAGTGCCGGCGAGCGGGGTACAGCTGATGTTTTGATCCGCGCCCAATTCCGACAGGATATTGAAAGTGACCACGGTTCCAACCGGAATTCCTGTGGCGGTGATCGCGATCGTCACGGCGCCTGTCGCGTTGATGGTGACATCCGGGCTCAGGAACAGGCCTTTGGCGGGCTGGTTCACGTTGACCCCGTTGACGCTGGTTACGGTGATGGTTGGCTGAGTCGATGGCGTGGGCAGCGGCGGAGCCAGCAAGGGCCGCAACGTCACGATTCCGTCGGAGTCAAAACCGGTGTACGTGTTGGTGCCGGCGTTGATCAGGACATAACCGGCGCCGGCCGCAACGCCGGGCCCGCCTCCAAAGGTCCGCATGGTTCCCGTTCCGGTGACCACCGGTGCGATCAGGTTAATAGCGCCGCCCGATCCGCCCGCGCCCGATCCACCACCCGACCGGCCGCCTCCGCCTGTGCCGCCGCGCGCGTCGATGCTGCCGGTCAATGAAATCGAAGTTGAACTCACGATCCGGATCGCGCCCCCGCCGGCCCCGCCTGTGCCGCCCGAGGCATCCGCTGCCGTCACCGTCGCCGGGACGCACCCTCCGGCTCCGCCCGAACCTCCGATCAACGGAACCAGTTGCACGTTCCCGTAGGTGGATCCGGGTTGGCCGCCAAATCCGGTGCCGCCGAGCGTGGCAAAGGAAGCGGGATTGCTCTGGTTGTTCTTGCAGGAATTCGACCCAGCTGCGTTCGCCGGGCCACCGCCGGGCCCCGATCCGGCATACGACGCCGTTCCGGGCCGCGCTCCGACTCCGCCCGGAAATCCGCCGGCGCCGGGACTGGTCGGCAGCCGCTGGCTGATCCAATCCGCGCCCAGGCTGCCCAGGTTGGGCGCGCTGAGTCCGCCCAGATCGAGCGTCCCGGCGATCGTGACGTTGCCCGTGGCCAGCCAGATTACCGGCTTGCCGCGCAGATTGCCCGAATCCAGCCGGAGCGTCACGCCCGAGGCAATGGTGATCGTCGTGAAATTGAAAATATTATCACCCGCCGGATTCAGGTTGAGCGCCGCGGGATCGAGGCTGTAGGTCCCGGGCGTGGTGTACGTCAGGGCGCCGTCCGAACCGGTGGAGCCGCTGCTGAACGGCTGCGCCGTAGCAGCGACGGCGCCCACCAGAAGCAATGCAGCCGAGACCGTCAGGAATCGAAGAACTCTCATTGTCTTACCCTCTCCATAGGAAGATTTCCGTTCAATACGAGCGAAGCGCCGCGGCCTTCCGTCGACACGCTCAGAGGAGCAACGATCAAAGGAACGGGCCCCGCACTGAACGAACCTTGATCGTCCGTCGCGAGAGCGCCGCCGACGTCAGTCTGGAAGGCTTCTTGCGGAACTACCTCGCGCGGCGAATCGGGCCGCTGCCACGACAGTTCCAAGCTCGGGGCGCCGACCGACTCGAAATGATCGACCTCGATGATGTGCCAGCCGGCCGAAAGCAACACCACCGCCGAAGATTCCACCGGATCGTTCTGCACGAAGGGAATCTCAATCAGCACCTGTCCGTCGATGAGCAACCGCGAGCCGCGGTGCGCCTGCAGATAGAAAATGTAATTGCCCGTGGTGCGCGCCCGGATTCGCCCGGTCAAGCGCGAGGCATAGTCACCCGCGAAGCCGGTACCGAACGGATCGTGACCGAACACGCCGCGCGTGTTGGGCTGGTTGACGGCGGACACGTAGGATTGCTTGTCCGGGGCGCGCCCGGTCAAATCGGGCCAGGCAGTCAGCGGCTGGTCGAACCGGAAGTACTCGGCAGCCAGGCCGGTGGCAACGATGTGCACCGGCGCGCGCGGAAACGGTCTGCCGTCCTCGCTCACGACGCGGCCGCTGACGGTCTGTCCCTGGTCCGGAACGATGAGCAGGTGACGAAGCGGTGTGACCCACTCGCGGCCGTCGGTCGCCCGCACGACCGCGCGGAGATCGACGGAAGCGACTCCGGCCGGCGCGGTAAACAGGAATTCCAAAGGAGCCGTCGCCCGCCACGGCGTGCCATTCACACTGAACTCCGCTCCGCTCGGCGTTACATCCGGCAGGTTCACGCGGATCGGCACAGTTTGTCCGGCCAGCAATGTCTCGCTCTCGGCCGGGTTCAGAATTTCGATGGTCCTCGAGGGAGGCCTGGCGGATTGCGTTTGCAGCGCCGACGGCACGAGCGCACTGGCCGGGGCCGTGCCCGTGCCCGTAGTCGTGATGGCGGTATTGTTGACCGATACCACGAGGCTGGCCGCGAACCCGATCCTTCCGGCGCTCGGAATATCGCCCGAAATCCATGCCTGATTCAGGACTGCAACCGGGTTCGACAGGGCCCCGCTGATGTTGATGCCGGGGTTGGGAATGTCGGCCGGGATCCAAGCCTGGTTCAGCACCGCGACCGGATTCGACAGGGCCCCGCTGATGTTGATACCGGGGTTGGGAATGTCGGCCTGAATCCAGGCCCGGTTCAGCACCGCGACCGGACTCGACAGCGCGCCGCTGATGTTGATGCCGGGATTGGGAATGTCGGCCGAAATCCATCCGCGATTCAGAACCGAGAGATCCACGAACGCGGCGCCTTGCGACGGAAGAACCAGGAATTGATTCGCGTTGGTCAGGTTCGTATCCGAAGATCCGGCCGGGTTCGTCGCAATCAAGGCCCAATTGCCGAGATTGGTACCGGTGATCTGGATCGTCGCCTGCGTGTCGCTGTTGATCACAATACCGCTGACCACGCCGCCGCCCGGCAGATCAAAGGCGGCATTCGTGAGCTGGGTTCCGGTCACGGTGACGGTAGTGGCGTGCGCCATGAGTCCGTAGTTCGGCTGCAGCGATGAGATTACCGGTATGGGACGAATGGTGATATCGCCGGCGCTGGTAGTGCCGCCGCCGACCGGAATCAACGACGCCGAGGTTCCGGCGAGCACCGCCGTGCCGGGGGTTGCCGACGCCTGCACCACAATATGCCCGCTGACGGTCGGCACGCCGGTAAAGCTGAAGGTGCCGTCCCCGGCCGATGTGGTGGTGAGCGAGAACACTTTGACCGTAGCTCCGGCCACCGGCTGCCCCGTACTGTCCACGATCCGGCCGGTTACGGTCGTTAACGGATCCGGGATCACTTGCACGTTCAAAGTGGCGGTGCCGGTGTTATTGCCGTAGTCGACCGCGTTGGCAACGATGTTCAGACTGCCGGGCGAGGAGGGAGCGGTAAAGCTGTACTGAAAGGGCGGCGCCGACGATGCGAGCACCACCTGGCCATTCACTAGAATCTGAACCGAAGCGACGGCGACATCATCGGTCGCGGTGACGTTGATGGTGACCTGCGAGCCTTCGATCACGCTCGTGGCTGATGGCGAGGTGATCTGAACGGCTGGCGCGACTCCGCCGTTATCGACGATTTGCTGATATTGGCCGATGTACAGGCGCGTATCGCCGGTGGTGCCGAGTTCGGAGATGCTCGCCTGCTCGCCGGTCATATATACGTAAGAGGGATCCACTGCGATACCGTGGCCGTTATCGTCGCGATAACTGCGGAAATCCAGAATGAGCCGCGGTACGGGATTGTTCGGTTGGGTGACATCGACGAAGGGAACGCCGTTCACAAAGAACACGTCCGCTCCGACGGTAAAGGTCTCGCCGGAGATGGTGGCGAGCGCGATGTCCTGCAGCTTTCCGCCGAGGGCATCCTGAGTGGCGGCAATGATCGCCGGCGATTGCGGGTTCGTGAAATCGACCACCTGCATGCTCGACGGATAGTCCGCCACGAAGGCGGAATTGCCTTTGATCGCGACTTTGTGCGCGTCGCCGGGAGTCGTCACGAGGCCGAGTCGCTGAGGAGCCGCCGGGTTGGCAATGCTCACGATCACGACGCCGGTTGTTCCGGCCGCGACTACGGCGAGAGGGCCCGACACATCCACGCCCTTGCTCGTGCCGGCGATGGCGAGCGATCCGACCAGCGCCGGAGCCGCCGGATTGGTAACATCGGCGATTTGCAGACCAGAGGCGCCATCGGCGATATACGCCAGATTGCCGGCTAGCGTCACATCCCACGCGACGCCTGGAGTGCTCAGCGAGCCGAGCAGTTTGGGACTGAGCGGATTCGTAATGTCGATGACGAGCAGGCCCGAGTTGGCGGCCATGTAGAGCATGCTGCCGCGAATCCGCAGGTCGTTCGCATTCGACGGCAAGCCAAGCGACGAGACTACCCGCGGGCTTGTCCGGTCGGTCACATCAACAACCTGCAGCCCGGCTGAGCCTGCAGCGACATACGCATAGTTGCCGTTTACTTTGACGTTGTTCGCGAATCCCGGAATGGCCACGAACGACAGCGTTTTAGGCGTGAACGATTGCACGGCGCCGGTCGCAGTCATGCTCAACGTGTTCTGGCTAATGGTGATGACGCAAGCGCCCGTGTTGGCCGCGAATACCATTCCCTTCGGCGTGCCGAAATTACAAATCGTCACGTCGCTCGAAATGTAATTCGTGCGCGGATCGGCGGTCAGGTCGAGGGTCGTCTTGCCGTCGATGAGCGCCACCTTCCAACTCAGTTGGATCGAGGCATTGGGAACCAGGGCACTGGTGGTCAGGACAAAAGAAGCCGGCTGCAAGACGGAAGAAGCCGCGGCTTTTTTCAGATCGTAACTGGCCGGATTCAATGGATCGGTTCCGTTGGTCACTTCAACGCCGTCCGGGATCAAATCGCCGTCGCTGTCAGCGAGGAGGGGGTTGGTGTGATAGAGATTGACTTCATCGCCATCGCGGAGGCCGTCGCCGTCGGTATCGGGATTGGTGGGGTTGGTTCCGAGCTGGAATTCCTGCAGGTTGGTGAGTCCGTCACGATCGGGATCTTCGAGCGCCAGGGTCGGGTCGAGCGGGTTCAAGCCATTGGCGAGAGCCCAGGAGTCAGGAATCCCGTTATGCGACACTCCGCCGAGCGTCACCTGGAAGCTGGCGATTCCGCTGGCGCCTTCGTTGGTCGCCTGAATCACCACTCGGCCGGTGCTGACCGCGGTGAGGAGGCCGGCCGCCGAGATGGTGGCAATGGCCGGATTGCTGCTGGTGTACGCGGTTCCGGCCGCGGCAGCCGAGACATCCCTGGTGGTGTTGTCGGGATACGTGGCCGTTACGGTGAGCTGCAGGGTTTGTCCGGCGGCGGTCAGCGGTGTGGGAGGCGCGGTGAGGGTCAGTGAAGCGGGGATCGGTGTCGCGGCGCCCAGCGTGATCGCCGGCAAATTCTGCGCTCCGTTAGCAGCGACCGTGAAGAAGTCGGATTCGCCCGAACTGGTGATCCCGTTCTGCACGCAAGTAGCGCGCGCCCTGACCGGCCCGTATCCCGCCGGGACATTGGGGAGCACCCAGGTGCCGTCGGCATTGACCTGCACATTGCGGTTGAGCACCGAGACGATGCAATTCTGGTTGAGCTGCGCGCGCGCTCCCGCCCCCAGCGCCATCGCCAGCGCCGCCAGCTTCGCCCACCGGTTTAAAGTCATGCCGATACCCGCGTCATTTGGTTGCCGCCAGCTCCGCTTCCACGTAGCCGGTCAGCTCTTGCAGCGCCGGCACGCCATCGATGCGCTTGTGATTGACAAAGATGACGGGACTGCCGCGCAGGCCGCGCTCCTGGCCCTGGACCAGATCGGCATCGATACGGGGAGCATAGCGATGCTTCCGCATGGCTTCGGCAAATTGGGACTGGTCCAAGCCTAACCGGCCCGCGTAGGCGATCAGGTCCTGTTCCCGCAATGAATCCTGGTGGTCGAGAAGATATGCGGCGAAATCCCAGAAGTGGCCGTCGCGGGCGCCGGTCATGGCAGCTTCATGCGCCAGTTCCGCCTGAGGGTGGAACACCAAAGGAAAATTGCGGAACTGAATGCGCACGGAATCCGGATAGCGGCGCAGCAATTCCTCAAGCACCTCAACGGCGGGGCGGCTCACCGGACTCTGCAGGTCGGCAAAGAACTCAAGGGTCACTTTGGCATCGGCTGCGCCTTTGCTGAGCATGCGGTCGGGAATTTCCGAAATGGAGCGCCGCCGCAGGTGGTCGCCGGCGACCAGCTTTTTCAGCTCCGTAAACGGGCGGCTCCCCGTATACTGCTTGCCGTTGATGAAGATCGTGGGGGTGGCTTCCACTTTCGCCTTCGTGCCGTCGGCCTTGTCGCGATCGATCGCCTGCTTGATGCGATCGCTGTCCAGATCCTGGCGAAACCGGTTCATGTCGAGCCCGAGCTGCTGGGCGTACTGCAGCAGGTTTTCCCGTTTCAGAGCCGATTGATTGGCGAACAGCAGGTCATGCATCTCCCAAAATTTGCCTTGCTCCTTCGCGGCTAAGACCGCCTGGGCGGCCAGCTGGGCATTGGGATGAAAGCTGAGCGGAAAGTTCTTGAATTCGAAGTCAGTCCGGAGGCCGTCCACGCCCTCGGTCATGAGTTGCCGGAAGGGCTGAGAGAACTGGCGGCAGAAGGGGCACTGGAAATCGGAGTAGACGACGATCCGCACACTTTCCGGCGGCGTGTCCGGAGGAGCCGCCGGAGGCTCGGCGCCATATACCGCGAGAGCGGATGCTAACAGCCAAAGAGATCTCGTCATGGGTGCTCCAGATTGGCAGGCTTGACGCCGGATACAACAGGCGGCCAAACCTTGGCGTGAAAGTTCTCGTCCACCACCGGGTCTTTGACACCGGGCGGCAGTACCTGCAGAGTCTTCAGAAATTCAATGAGCGCATCCTGTTCGCCGCGAGTCAGACTCTGAAAAGCCTGGCGCGCTGCGGCGGCCTCGCCGGCGTGAGCCTGGATGGCGCGGCGCATGGTGGTGTACATCCCGTTGTGCATGTAGGGCGGCTCATTGGCCGCTCCCCATAAGCGCTTGGTGAGGAAGTAACGATTACCGGCCTTGAACTTCGGCGACCAGGGGTTCTGGTTCATGTCGAGCGGCTCGCAATCGCGCGGCTCGCAGATGTCATGGAGCTTGAAGTCGGTATAAGCCGGCACCTGGATCACGGAAGCGCCGGGCGTCGCGGGCCGAAGCCGGGGCTGCGGCAACAGCGGACTCGTCAGGTCCATGGAAATGGTTTGGGTCTCACCGAGTCGCAGATTGGTCGGCGGATTGTACGGTCCGGGCTCGGTGAACATCCAGCCGGAACGCTCGAGCGGCAGGCTGGGAACGTGGCAGGAGACGCAGCCGGTTTTCGCGAAGACCGACTCACCCTCGAGAACCGCATTCTCAATCAAAGGATCGTTGGGAATGACCCGGCCGGGAACCTGCATCGCCGCCTGATATAAGCTGACGGCCGTTACATCGGCGCGCGTCAACTCATTCATGACGCCGTCTCCGTCCGGATCGGTGTCGATGCCGAAGCGCTCGGTGGACTGAACGCCATGGTGCTGGTTGAAGGCGTTATTGCTGAATTCGCGGAGAGAGACGACGTTGGCCGCCTGGTGCCACGGCCGGATGACGAGGGTCGGTGGATTGTTGGAACCTGTGCTGAGGAGGCTTAACCGCGGCAGTCCTTCCACGCGCGAGACATCCCAGAGGCCGTCGCGGGTGAGCGTCAACTTGCCGAAATGAACTCCCTTGGCCACGAGCTCTTTGGTTTCGCCGAGCTGGATCGTATTGCGGATGCGCTGGAGGTCGGCAGTCATCTGGCGGGCCAGCATCTCCAGATAGCCTGCCCCAAACATTCCCGTAGTCCGGCGCGAGTTGCCGACATCCTGCAGAGTCACCGGAGCCAGATTCTCGTCTTCGGCTCCCTTCGTGGGGACCCCATCCTGGCGGTCGAAGGAGACAAAGTCGAAACGCTGCGCCAGCACAAAGACATTGGTGACGAAATCCCCGCCGCCACCCGAGATGCCGTAGGGAGCATTGTGGCATCCGGTGCAGGAATTGGCATCGGGGCCGGAGATACGATTGAACGCGCGTGCGCCAACTAGGGGGTGAGACGGATCGCCGAGAGGCCGTCCCGTTCCTTTGGTGGCCGGCCGGCCGCCGCCCTCCTGATCGGTCCAGGTCGCGTCGAACAGGAGCTTGCCGTGTGCGAGCAATTCGCCGATCGGCAAGCGGAACTCCTCGCCGTCGGCGAGATGCCGGGGAACGGCGACTTCCAGCCCGAGCGGGCGCGCCGGCTTTCCCTGGGAAAGATCGGCAGCCGCGAGGAGAACCGGCGAGGACAGGATTCCGAGCACGGTGATTATCAGGAAATACAGACGGCCTGAATTTCGCCCGGCGCGCGTCATGGGATGCGGCCTCATAGGTCCGCGAGCGGCGGCCTTCCGGGAAGGATACAGCCCCCCCAAATCGAGTTGGCCGTGTTAATGAGGAAGTCGACCTCGTTCTGCAGAGTCTGCCTGCAGGTCGCATCACAGTTCGCACCGAGCAACTGCACGTCGTCGTAGATGCAATCGATCTGGGCGCGATAGGCATCGCATTCATCCGGGGCGGCCTCATTGCCCGGCACCTCGAGTTCGGTCGGGCATGGCCCGGCGCCCGCGGGACACGAGGCCTGGGTAATATGCTTTTGCTCGTGCACCATGGCGCAGTCGCGCCGGGTATTCTCAGTCGCGCCGCCGCCAGGATACCGGCCGTTGTTGAGACAAACCACGGGGCCGCCGTTACAGCACGCCACAAAGCCAGCCGTTACGTAGCCGGGAGGATCGCTGGGGGTGATGGCATTGCAACATTCGTCGGCCGTGTAATGTTTGTCGACGCATTGATCCCCCACGCACTCCTGGCAATCCGGACAGTGGGCTACCGAGCCGCTTCCCGGCGCCGGGTTGCCGCCGCAATGCCAGCCGGCCTTGAGAACTCCAACTCCCTTGGCGGAAGCGATGACCGAACCGTCATCGCTGACGACTCCGGTACCGATGGCGACAAAGGAACCGATATCATGATCGAACGAGTACATCTCGGTTACGGCGCGCGGGGCCAGGCCGTCGACATTCGGAATCGTGATGGCTGCGGGCGGATTGAAGAGTGCGCCCGCCGGCTGGATGGTCACGATAAACCGCGGCTGCTGTCCGAAGCCAGGGACCATCGGGACTTTATCGCCATGGACCACGGTCACCGAGACGCAGCCGTCCTTGCTTCCTCCGGGAAACGTGACCTGGCCCGGCGAGAATGTCAACGAGAAGCCGGGCGCTTCGGGAACGGTAAGCGTCCCCCCGCCGGTTGACGACGTGACACAAAGCTGGTTGGCCGGGTTGAGAGGCAGCAGATAGACGGGCAGACCGACGGTGTTAGTTTGCCCGGAGACCGTGACCATGTCGTAATCCAAAGTCGGGTATTTTCCGGGACGCTGCGCAGTGCTGCCGTCGACCAGGAGCTTCACATAACCCACGGGGGCCGGCGTCAAACTGAACTGCCCCTGGGCATCAGTCTGGGCAGTGATCGCTGCGTTGATGGAGGCGCTGTTGGAGTTCAACAGGTTGGTGAGAACAGCCCGAACCGTGACTCCGGGGATCGGCAGATTGCTGTTGTCGAGCACAACGCCGCTGATTGTGGTCTTGGCGGGATCTCCGGCCGCGCGGCCGGAGGCGGTGAAGCTCGCCGGAAAGCTCGTGTTGCCGGGAAAATTCGCCTGGACCAGGTTATTGCCGCTACCTTCCTGGAATCCCAGCGTGAGCGTCACGGCAACGCGGCCATCGGAATCGGAATTCATGGTGACGCTCTGCTGCCCCGCGATGCTGCCGCCGCCCTGCTGCACGGTGAACGTAACGGGCACGTTCGCGAGGCGATTACTTCCGGAATCCACCACCACCGCAATCAGGGGTTTCGGAAGGGGTTGGCCGACCACGCCGACCTGGTTATTGCCGGTATCGATCACGATCGTGGCCGCCGGGCCCTGCGATCCGCTGGCGTTGAAAATCGCGGTGCCATTGAAACCGACGGCGTAGGCTTCCACTGTGTTGCCGCCCGCGCCGGCGCGGGTTCCCAACGTCCACTGTGCCTGCGCCTGCCCTTGTGCGTTCGTGGTGACGGCAAGCGACGGAGCGGGCGCTCCGCCGGCGGCCAGGGTCCCGTTGTTCTGGGTGACTTTGAACAGGACCGTCTGATTCGGCGCGGGCTTGCCCGTACCGTCAATCAACGCGACGACAAGAGGTGTTGTGAGCGCGGAGCCGATAATCCCGGACTGATTGTTCCCCGAGATCAGCTGGATCTGCGGTTGCGCCGCGAGAGCCTGGCGAATCACCGTGATCTGGGTAGTCGCCGCATTGCCCGCCCGGTCGCGGCCGACTGCCTGAATGATATTGGGCCCGATGCTGAGCGGGACACTGGTTGCGAGAAAAGTCCGGTTGGACACCTGCGCGGCCAGACCGTTGACCGTGACCTGCGCCTGCTGATCGTTCACGGTCCCGACAACGATGTCATTCACGTTTCCGCTGATCGAGATCGAGGAGTCGGTCGTGACGAACTGGTCTTGCGGGGACGTAACCGTGACGTGGGGAGGGGTGGTGTCAAGGGTTACCTGAATACTCGCGGTCCCCACTGCTCCAGCCGCATTGGTGGCGGAGGCGGTGATCAGATTGGGCCCTTCCTGCAGCGGCAGCGAAAGACTGAACTGGCCGTTGCCGACCGGGGCCGCGACATTGTTCACGATTACGGTGGCCGCGGGGTCGTCCACGGTGCCTGTGACGGTGGTCGGGCTGAGATTCAAGTAGCTCAGGTTGGTAGGGAGCGTCAGGGTAATTCGGGGCGCCGGAGAGTACACCAACCCGACGCCGACGGTGCTCGAATTACCGGCGGCATCGGTGGCCGCTACCGTGATCGAGTTCGATCCCACCGCCAGGTTCACCGTACAGGTAAATGTGCCATTCGCGACCGTGGCGGCGGCGCCCGCGCAAGTCACACCGGATACACCCGAGAGCGCATCGGCGACCGTGCCGGAAATGGTTTGCGCGGCAGCCGTGACTGTCGCCCCGTTCGCACTCGTGACAGTCACGACCGGAGGTGTCTTGTCCACCTTAACGGTTGTCGAGGCTGTCGCCGAATTGCCGGCCTGATCGACTGCCGTTCCCGTGACGGATTGGCCACTGGTTTCCGCGACGACAATGCTCTGCGCGGGACAGGTGGCGATGCCGCTCACGGCATCCGCGCAAGTGTAAGCCACGACCACCGTGGAATTGTTCCATCCCGCGGCATTCGGCGCGGGAGCGGGCGTTGCGGTGATGGTGGGGGCGGACTGGTCAACCTTGACAGCCACGGAAGCGGAGGCGACGTTGCCGGCCTTGTCGCGGGCGGTCCCGGAAATCGTTTGCGTGCCATCGGAGGTGACGGAGACCGGCGCGGGACACAGATCGATGCCGCTGCTGGAGTCCGAGCAGGTAAAAGTAACGGTAACGGGAGCACTGTTCCACCCGGCGGAATTCGCCGCCGGAGCGACGGCGGCGGTCACGGCAGGCGGTGTTTTGTCGATGTTCAGCGTCACGGTGGCAGTGGCGGTATTCCCGGCGGCGTCTTGCGCCGTACCGGAGATCTGCTGGCCGGCTCCTTCGGTGGATACAAGGATGGGCGCGGGGCAGACGGCAATGCCGCCGGTCCCGCCCAAACAGGTGAAGCTGACAACCACATTGGTGTTGTTCCAGCCGGCCGCGTTCGGCGCGGGCGTGGGCGTCGCGGAAATGGTCAACCCGGCACTGGCCGCAACCGGGATCACTGTCACGGGCGACTTGACGCGCTGCAATACGCCGCGAAAGGCCGCCGATGTCTGAAGCCGTAACTGGCCGGCGGCGGTCTCGGTGTCTGTGAAAAGCAGGGTATAGATGCCGTCGCCGGCCGCGGCATCACCATTGAGGCCATCGTCGTGCATTACGCCGAGAATCGCGAGGGTTTGTCCGGAGGCATCCACCCGCAGGAGGTTGACGCCATTGGCAACCACGGGCGGATCGGTAGGCGCAAGCGTGATCTGGCTGGTGACTTTCAGCTGCGTGGCTACGGCCACGACGATACCGGCCTGGGATGAGACGGGCGCCCCGACGGCGGGTGCGCCGAGGGCGGGCCGAGCGGCCAGGATCCCGGCGACCAGAAGCAATCGAATGAGATCGTTTCGGCTCATCGCAAACCACCTTCACGGCCGTTGCCGGCGAACGGTAAAAGCTTCCGCCGGCCGAAGAGAGGCAGCAGGCCGGCCGCGACCATCCAAAGCAGACCCGAGTAGGCCGGCTCCGACACCGAGGAAGCCGGCGCCGAAATGGTGGCATCGTCGAGAGTAAACGAGCCGCCCAACGGGTCGCCCGTGATCACAACTTGCGCAATCAGGCTTGGCGAGCTGACGCTGAGAAATTCGTCAGGGCTGCTTTGGGGATCTCCCGCCGTGCCGGTATTGTTGGAAAACGCGGAGTGCACGACGTCCAGGAGGTTATGGGAGGCGTCAAATGCTTCTAGCGTGAGAGATTCCGCATAGGTAAAATAGCCGGCGAAGGCATCCACGGGACTGAGAAAGCTGATGGACATGGGTCCACTGTCATCGAACACGACGTTGGTCCCGGAGTGCGGCGGGAAATCGATCTCGTTCAGGCCGCTGCCTGCCGAGAGAACCGTCGCATCCGAGAAGACCAGGCCCGCAAACTGGTTGGTGACCGCCGTAAATTCGGGCAGTGAATCGAAATTCAGCACGACATCGGCTCGAGCTGCGGAAGCCCCACACATCAAAGCGAGACAGAAGATTACCCGGCGCATTCAGAACTCCAGCCTTTCCGGTGCAGCGTCTTTCGCGGCGCTCCGACGATGGCGTGGAGCAGAACGCCAGGAGACGGACGACGGCCGCGATACTAGGGAAGCCAGTGCTTCGGATTCACCCTTGTGCTTCGTAACGCGCAAGGTCCGGTTATTCTGCGTCAGCGAATTCTGAATTTTTTTGCGAGGGGGCCCGGCGCGGCGGAAAAGGCCGATTCGCAAAAGCCCTGCCGCACCCATTGCTCCCGCGCGCGGTGGTCCGTATAATCGGCGCATGATGCGTTGTCTGGTTTTGAGTCTGGCTGCGGTTTCATTGGTTTACGCGCAAGACCGTCCCGATCTCAGCGTGGTGGGCCGCATTAAAACCGAGGCGTTCGATAACTCCCGCGTGATGGATACCCTTGGTTATCTCACCGACGTATATGGTCCGCGCCTGACCGCGTCACCCGAATTTCGCCAGGCAGCCGACTGGGTCGTCGAGCGCTTGCAGAGTTACGGGCTGGAGAACGTGCACCTCGAAAAATGGGGTCCGATCGCCCGCAGCTGGTCGCTGAAGCAGTCGTCGCTGGAAATGCTCGAGCCGCGCTACGCCTCGCTTGATGCCGCCGCCCTCGCATGGTCCGATAACACCAGAGGCGCCGTCACTGGGGAGCCGATCCTGACACCCTTCGGCGACGGGCGCCAGTCGCAGGATCCCAAGAAGCTGGAAGCCGACCTCAACCAATATATGAGGGCCTGGAAAGGCAAGCTGCGCGGAAAAATCGTCATGCTCGCGCCGTTGCGCGATGTCCGCTCTCAGACCCAGCCGCTGTTTTCGCGCTATACCGATCGCGAGCTCAGCGATCTCGGTGTCGCGCCGCTTCCGGTGGCCAAACTTTCGGACCTGAGCAATCTGAAATTCCCGGAAGACCCCGAGCAGGAGCGCCGGTTCGTGCAAAGCCTTCCCGGCTGGGTCCGCGAGCAGTTCAACGAGCAGCGCCGGCAAACTATTGAAAAGCGGGTGAAGTTCTGGCGCGACGAAGGCGTCCTCGCGGTGCTGAACACCAGCGACTCTTCGCGCGACGGGCTGGTATTCGCTCAGGCGGCCGGCTCCTACGATGCCAAGGACCCGCTCGCGCCGCCGACTTTCGTTCTCTCGCACGAGCAATACAATCGCATCCTGCGCCTGCTGGATAAAAGAATTGCCGTGAAACTGCGCCTGAATCTGCAGGCCGAGTGCTCGGACCGCAACGCCGATTCGTACAACGTGGTCGGCGAAATTCCCGGCGGCGCGAAGAAAGACGAGCTCGTCATGATCGGCGCGCACCTCGATTCGTGGCACTCCGGCACCGGCGCCACCGATAACGCCGCCGGCAGCGCCGTCATGATCGAGGTCATGCGCATTCTTAAGTCGCTGGACCTGAAACTCGATCGCACCGTGCGGATTGCGCTATGGAGCGGTGAAGAGCAGGGCCTCTGGGGCTCGAAAGCCTATATTAAGGAGCATTTCGGGGATCCCGATACGATGAAGCTCGCAGCCGCCCACGCCAAGCTGTCTGGCTATTTCAACGTCGATAACGGCAGCGGCAAAATCCGCGGCGTCTACCTGCAGAATAATGATGCGATGCGCCCGATCTTCGAGCAGTGGCTCGCGCCCTTCCGTGACGAAGGCGTCACCACCGTCACCATCCGCAACACGGGCGGCACCGACCACCTCTCTTTCGATGATGTCGGCCTCCCCGGATTTCAGTTCATCCAGGACCCGCTCGAATATGACACGGTCACGCACCATTCCGATATGGATACGCTCGACCATGTCCAGCCTACGGACCTGATGCAGGCCGCGGCCGTTTTGGCGAGCGTGGTCTATGACTCCGCGAACCGCGCCGAAATGCTGCCGCGCAAGGAATTGCCGAAGGCGCATCCGAAATCCGATGTCACGGAAAAGGTTTCTGGATCACATTAGCGTGACGGGCTGCGCTTGCGCGCCCGGCTCAACTGAGCTACGTGTAGTTTGATCCGGAGGATTTTACATGAAGCGCGCAAACCTTCTATTCATCACGCTGGCCACGGCATTTACCGCGCATGCGGATTTCAGCTACGCGACCGCTCCTAAGGCCACTGGCGGTTTCGCCGGCGCGGCGGCGGCCGGCATGCAGGGCTCGAAATATTACTTCAAGGGCCAGAAAATGAAGATCGAGACGGCGGATAGAGCCATCATCCTGGATTTCGACGCGCAGACCGTTACCGGTATCGATAATAAAGATCACACCTATTCCGTGACTCCCTTCAGCGATATCGGGAAGGATCTGAAAGACGTCAACACCAAGTTGCAGGCCGAGGTCAAAGAGACCGGTCAGAAAAAGAACATTAACGGCTACGAAGCCAGCGAACTGCTCATGACCATGGCGATGGATAATCCGCAAGCGCGGCAGGCCGGCATGAACATGCAGATCGAAATGTCGATGTGGCTCTCGCCCGACGTTCCAGGCGCATCTGAGCTGCGCAACTTCTATCAGAAAAACGCGCCGAAGTTCCCCTGGGCCGCAATCGGCGCCGGCGGCAATCCGCAGATGCAAAACGTGATCGTCGAAATGCAAAAGAGGATGGCGGGCAGCGGCGGCGGCGTACCGGTGCTGCAGGTGATTCGCGCCAAGGCAGCCGGCAATGAGGCGCAGCAAGCGCAGATGCAGGCGGGAATGGCGCAAGCGCGCGCCCGGCTCGAAGAGATGGCCAAGCAGCAAGGTCCGGCCGGCGATGCCGCCCGGAATGCGCTCGCGCGGATGGGCGGGGCTAGCGGCGGCGGCGGGGGCTCCCTGTTTGAAATGAACATCGAGTCGTCGGGCTTTTCCACCAGTTCCATCCCGGACTCAGAGTTTGCCGTTCCGTCCGGCTATCAAAAGACCGAGAAGAAGTGAATTGGTTTGCCCAATAGTTGACAATAACCCACTAAGGCTTCTGCGGCACGATTTTTATGCTATAAGTAACTGAAAATAAAAGGCTAAAATTCGTCCGAGTACGCAATTACCCCAATTTAGGTTTGACAGGCTCCGTTCCCCACGATGTAATTAGTTTAGGCTGTGGTTTCTGCTAGATGCAGTTACCTCGGCGGCCTCTCGCGACGTCTTTTCAAGAGGTCGGACGAAATATTATCCCCAAAAACCAGTTGGAAGCGAACGCGTAATGAATCAAAAATTGATCATGGCCGGGGCCCTCGCGATTGCATCGGTCGCGATTGTCCTCTACGGCCAGACCCCGGCCTCTTCCAAACCGGCTGAGACCGCCACCATCGCCTCTCCCGCCGCGGAGACCGCGCTTTTTAAGCAATATTGCTTTGCCTGCCACTCGGGGAAGACTCCCCAAGCCGGCCTGAACATCGACAAGCTCGATACTGGCAGTGTCGAAAAAGACGCCGAGAAATGGGAACTGGTGGTGCGCAAACTACGAGCCGGCATGATGCCGCCGTCAGGAATGCCGCGGCCCGCGGCCGATCAACGCGAGGCGATGATCACCTGGATGGAAAATGAGTTGGACCGCCACCGGGTAGACCAGGTGCCGCCACCCGGATTGCACCGGCTAAACCGTACCGAATATGCCAACGTGATCCGCGATTTGCTGGCGCTGGAAATCGAACCGGGCAAGTATTTACCGTCGGACGATTCGACGCGCGGTTTCGACAATGTCGCGGGGGGATTGTCGCTCTCTCCGGCGCTGCTCGAAGGCTACACGGCAGCCGCCGGCAAGATCAGCCGGTTAGCAATCGGCGACGTGAACAGTCCGGTGCAGACCACGTTTCGTGTGCCCGAAGACACATCGCAGGACTATCACATCGAAGGCATGCCGTTCGGAACGCGCGGGGGGCTGCTCGCGAAATACGAATTTCCGGCAGATGGGGATTACGCGATCAAGATCACGCCGATCAGCAAGGGCAACATGGGTGACACGAACCCGTTCGGCGAAATCACCGGAGAAAAGCTCGAGTTCCTGATGGACGGCGAGCGGATGAAGCTGTTCGACTGGGACAAAGAACGAGTTCGCTCCGACGGCACATTTAATTTCAAGTTTCCGGCGAAAGCGGGGATGCACACGGTAGTGGTGACGTTCCTCGCCACCAATTACGCGCCGGGCAATGACCTGGATCAGCATTTCCTGCGCAGCACGATCGAGACCGGCGGTCTTCCGGGCTTCAAGTTTTTCCCGCACGTGGGAAAGATCACGATCGACGGACCAATGAACGCCAAGGGCGCTTCGGATTCGGAAAGCCGGCGCAAAATTTTCACCTGCCATCCGGCGGCGACGGCGCAGGAAACCGGCTGCGCGCGGCAGATTGTGGGCACGCTGGCGCGGCACGCCTTTCGGCGTCCGGTGAACAACGAAGATGTGGCAATGCTGATGGGCTTCTATGAGCAGGGGCGGAAAGGCGGCAATTTTGACACCGGCATCGAGATGGCCCTGCGGCGCATCCTGGTGGATCCGGAATTCATTTTCCGCAAGGAGACCGAGCCGGAGAATGTGAAGCCCGGTCAGCCGTACCACATCAGCGATCTCGAACTGGCATCGCGGCTGTCATTCTTTCTATGGAGCAGCATTCCCGACGACCAGTTGCTGAACCTGGCCGCCCAGAACAAGCTGCATGAGCCGGCGGTCCTGGAGCAGCAGGTGCGGCGCATGCTGGCCGATCCGCATTCCGATCAGCTGGTGATCAACGTCGCCGGCCAATGGCTGCAACTGCGGGGCTTGCAGACGCAGGTTCCGGTCACGGCCGAGTTTCCGGATTTCGACGACAACCTCCGCAAGGCAATGCGCAAGGAAACCGAGTTGTTCGTCGACAGCATTGTGCATGAGGACCGCAGCGTGCTCGAACTGCTCGACGGCAACTACACGTTCCTGAACGAGCGGCTGGCGAAGCACTACGGTATACCGAACATCTACGGCAGTAATTTCCGGCGGGTGACGCTACCGCCGGAGTTCGATTACCGGCGGGGGCTGCTGGGGAAGGGCAGCGTCGAAACGGTGACGGCGTATCCAAACCGGACGTCGCCTACCGTACGGGGCAAAACGATCATGGCGATGTTCCTGGGTGTGAGCCCGCCGAACCCGCCACCCAACGTGCCGCCTCTGAAAGAGACCGCGAGCACGGTACACGGCGGCGCCAAGCCGACGATGCGGCAGCAGATGGAAGCGCACCGGGTGCGGGCGGACTGCGTGCAGTGCCACAAAATTATGGACCCGATCGGGTTCTCGCTGGAGAACTTCGACGCGGTCGGAGCCTGGCGGACCACCGACGACGGCAGCCCGATTGATGCCGCCGGACAACTGGTGGATGGCACCAAGATCAACGGCGTGGTCGACCTGCGGAATGCGCTGATTCGGTATTCGCCGCAGTTTGTGCGGCTGGTCACGGAGAAGCTGATGATCTACGGGTTGGGGCGCGGCACAGAGTATTACGACATGCCGCTGATCCGCTCGATCGTGCATGAGGCCGAGAAAACGAATTACCGGTTTTCGTCGCTGGTATTGGGGATCGTGAAGAGCGAACCCTTCCAGATGAATCAGAAGGTACAGATCAGTTCGAATGCGCCAGAGCCCCAGCAGCGCGCTTCGCGCTAAAGCGTTCTGCGGGGAAAAGGGAAGAAGAGAGACAATAGGGAGAGTCAATCACAATGTTCATTACAAAAAAGCACATTTCGCGGCGCACGGTGCTTCGCGGAGCAGGCGTCGCTCTGGCCCTGCCGCTGCTGGATTCAATGCTACCCGCGCAAACGCGGCTGGCAAAGACCGCGGCCGCTCCCAAGACTCGCTTCACCGGTATTTTTGTTCCACACGGGATGGCGCCGGGCTACTGGATTCCCGAGAAGCCGGTGCTGGAAGCCGGCAAGTTTCCGTTCATCATGAAGCCGCTGGAGCCGTTCAAGGACCACACCGTGATCCTGAGCGGGATGTGGTCGAAATCGGCCGAGCCGCCTCCGGGCGTGACGGGCGCGGACCACTGGGTGGCCTCGGCGTTCATGTGCGCCGCCAAGCCGAAGAAAACGACCGGCGCGGACATCCAGGACGGCACGACGATCGACCAGATCATCGCGCAAAAGATCGGGCAGGACACGCTGGTTCCGTCGCTGCAACTGGCGATCGAAGACCCGGGCGCGAACTCAAGCAATTGCGGCGAAGGCTACAGCTGCGCGTACACCAACTCGATTTCGTGGGCCTCGCCGACGCAGCCGCTGCCGATGGAACTGAACCCGCAAGTTGTTTTCGAGCGCCTGTTCGGGGACGCGCAGGCTAAGACGCCGGAAGAACGGGCCGCGCGGCGCGAGCAGGACCGCAGCATACTGGACTCGGTGACGCAGAGCCTGGCGCGATTCAAAAGAGATCTGCCGGCGAGCGACGTGGCCAAGCTGGACGAATACACGCAGGACATCCGCGAGCTGGAACGTCGGCTCGAGATCGCGAAGAAGGCTACGGGCGAAGTTTCGAGCGAAGGCGTGGCGGTTCCGACCGGCATTCCGGAAGCTTTCGACGAGCATGTGAAGCTGCACTTCGACCTGCAGGTGCTGGCGTACAAGGCCGATATCACGCGCGTTTCGACCGTGCTTTTTGCCCGCGACCTGACCGGCCGCGCGTATCCGGCCAGTGATGTGCCGAGCCTCAGCTTCCATGGCGGCTCGCATCACGCCGAGAATCCGGACCGCATTGCCGAATATTCGAAGCTGAATCAGTATCACGTCAAGTGTCTGGCATATTACATCGACAAGCTGGCCAAGACGCAGGACGGCGACGGCACGCTGCTGGATCACTCGCTGGTGCTGTACGGAACCAACATGGGCGATTCCAACCAGCACTTGCACTATGACGTGCCGCACATCCTTTTGGGCGGCGCCGGCGGGCAATTGAAAGGCGGCCGGCACCTCGCGTTTCCGACCAAGACGATTACCACGGGCAACCTGCTGCTGAGCATCATCAACCTGTATGGCGTGCACCAGGACAGCCTGGGAGACAGCACCGGATTCTTAACGGGCCTCGTGTAAGCAGGCCCATCTCCGGAAGGAGAGGGGAGCATGCGTTTCCGATATACGTTCGCAGTGTGCGCGGCGGCGGTGGGAGTGTCGCTGGCCGCGAATGGCGCGGTGAACAGCCTGGTGGCGGATGCCGCGATGAGGGGCGATGCGACGGCAGTGCAAGCGCTGCTCAAGCAGAAGGCGGACGTCAACGCGGCGCAGGCGGACGGGGCGACGGCTATCCAGTGGGCGGCGTATCGCAACGACCTGGCGCTGGCGGACGTGCTGATCCGGGCGGGGGCGGATGTGAAGTCAGCCAACCGCGACGGCGCGACACCGCTTTCGCTGGCGGCGGAAAACGGCAGCGCGGCGATGATCGAGAAATTGATCGAAGCCGGCGCCGATCCAAACGAACGGCGGCCGAACGGGGAGACCGCACTGATGATGGCGGCGCGAAATGGCAACGTGGCCGCCGTCAAAGTGCTGCTCGACCACAGAGCGGATGTGAACGCGAAAGAAAGTCTGCGCGGGACGACGGCGTTGATGTGGGCGGCTGAGCAGTCGCATGCGGAAGCCGTGAAGGTACTGCTCGAACACGGAGCGGACAAGAGCGCGGCGACCAACCCCGACACACGGAACTCGCGGCTCAATATCGCGCCCAGCGTGCAGCAGCGGCTCAATTCGGCGCAGGGCGCCGGCGGACTGCGGTTCAACCGCGCCCGAGCGGGCGCGCGGGCCGGCGCCGGTGGCGTTTCCGCCGATGATTTTGACGTGGAGGCGTTCTTCCGGGGACCGCAGATTAAGGATGGCGGCGGCCTGACGCCGCTGGCTTATGCGGCGCGCGAAGGATGCTTCGATTGCGCGAAAGACCTGGTGGAAGCGGGCGCGGACGTCAACCAGCTTACGCTATATGGCTGGAGCCCACTTCTAGTGGCGACGCAGAACCGACATTACCAGCTGGCCGCGTATTTGCTCGATCACGGCGCCAATCCCAACCTCGCGAACAAAGGCGGCTGGACGCCGCTATATCTGGCTACGGACAACCGCAACATCGAGAGCGGCGACTATCCGGTGCGCCGGCCGGATATGGACCATCTCGACTATATCAAGCTGCTGCTCGAGAAAGGCGCGAACGTCAACGCCCGGATCTGCGGGGCGCAGTCCACGGACAAAGAATGCAAAGGCGACACCACCGAGACGCGGACGAATTTTACGATGCAGTGGCTGTATGAAGACGGCGCGACTCCGTTTCTGCGCGCGGCGCAATCGGGCGATGTGACGCTGATGAAACTGCTGCTGGCGAAGGGCGCCGATCCGAAGATCGCCACGGCGCATAACGACACGGCCCTGGCAGTGGCCGCCGGAATCGGGTGGGTCGAAGGCGTGACGTTCGAGTGGTCGCCGGAGCAAAGCGTGGAAGCGGTCAAGATGTGTCTCGACCTGGGGATCGATCCGAACGCAGCCGACGATCAGGGCCGCACGGCACTGCACGGCGCGGCGCACAAAGGCCGCACCGAAGTGATTCAACTGCTTGTGGACCAGGGAGCGAACCTGGAAGCGCACGACATGGGCAGCCGCGACACGGTGAACGGCGCGATGAAAGGGCTGACCTGGATACCGCTCGATTGGGCGCGCGGCCTGGTGCGGGTGGGCGTGCAATCCGCGATCGCGCATCCAGAAGCGGAGAAGCTGCTGGTGAAGCTGATGTCGGACCGCGGCATGCCGATCCCAGCGCCGCCGAAGTCTTCGATTTGTCTGACCAAGGGGACTACCGGCTGCGAATGATGCTCCCTCGGGCCGCGCCCCGGTAAGCCAAAGCTTCCTGAGGAGGCGGACCGGTATAACGGGCGCGTGGGCGGATTAAGTCGCCCGCGGCGTACTGTTCGAGGGCATGCGCGATCCAACCCGTGGTGCGGGCGAGTGCGAAAAGCAGGAGCGGCGCGCCCGGCGGCAGGCGATACATGCGGGCCAGGGCGACTAACCCGAAATCCAGATTGGGCTGATCCTGCAATGCGGCGGAGGCGGCTTTCCAAAGGCTGCGCACGAAACGCCATCCGGCGCGATTGTCGGCGGCCTGCGCGAGGCGCAGCAACAGGGCGGCCCGGGGGTCGCCGGCCGGATAGAGCGGATGAGAGAAGCCGGGGAGATCTTCTCCGCGGCGCATGCGGTTGAGGATGGTGGCGCGGGCGCGTTCCGGAGAGCCCGCCTCGGCGAACAAGGCTGCGACGCGCTCACTGGCACCGCCATGACGACTGCCGCGCAGAGTGGCTAATGCCGCCGACACCACATCATAGGGAGAGGCTCCGGCGGAGGCGGCGCAGCGGGCGGTGAACGCGGAGGCGTTGAGTTCATGGTCGGCGCAGAGCACCAGCGCGGCACGGAGAGCCGGGGCGGCCAGCGGCCGCGTCCAGGCGGCAGCCAGCGCATTGTGAGCGGGAAGGGCGCTTTCGGCACCGGCGATGACGGCGAGAAACAGCCGGACAATGCGCGCGCCGGTTTGCCGTACCGCGGCGGGACGGAGGTCGTGCGCCGCCGGGTCGGATGCGGCCGCGAGCGGCAAGGCCATTTGAAAGCGGGTCAACGGGTCTGGGGCGATGCCTTGCAGCCTCGATAATTGGCGTTGTGCCGGTGCGTGAAAGATCGTCAATGATTCCGATGGCTCTTCCCACAGCAACGCGGCGACCTGTTCAAGGGCGGCGGTCTCGGCGAGCTTTAAGACGTCGCGGCCGCGATAGTAGAGCGCGCCATTCTGAATGAGCGTGATGCTCGAATCGAGCACGGGACTGCCCCAGTGCAAACCTCGCGCGGCGGCCTTCGCCGGATCGCGTCGAGTGTCTCTGCGCTCCTGCAGACGCTCGATATCTTCGCGGTAATACCGGCGCTCGCGGGTCCGGCCGGGGACGGGTTCGGAGCGGAGTTGGCCGCGGCTCGTGTAGGCGTAGAGGGTGGCACGGCTGACGCCCAAAGCCGCGGCGGCCTCGGCAGCGGTCCAATAGCGCGGTTCGGCTCGCATATATTGATTTCTGAATCAATATTGACAACATAACGGGCAGGACGCAACATAAAGGCGTGATACAGGGTCTGGAGGGTGTAGTGGCGGCTTCCACGCGGCTCAGCCACGTGGATGGAGAAGCCGGGCGGCTGATTCTGGCGGGTTATGCGGCGGAGGAGCTGGCGCCGCGGGTGAGCTTCGAAGAAATCGCTTACCTGTTTTTGGAGGGGCGCCTTCCGGATGCCGCGGAGCATACGGAATTCGCGCGGAAGCTGGCGGCGCGGCGCGCGCTGCCCGGGGCGGCGATCGAACTGCTGCGGGAAGCGGCGGCGCGGAAAGCAACGCCCATGGACGCGCTTCTGATGGCGACGCCGCTGCTCCGGCTGGCGCAGGCGGAGGACGCGCGCCCCGACGCGCTCACGGCAATCGCGGCGTTTCCGTCGCTGGTCGGAACGTACTGGCGGCTGCTCGAGGGAAAGGCGCCGGTTCCCATCCGCCAGGATCTGCCGCATGCCGCGCATTACCTGCATCAACTGTTTGGGACCGAGCCCGCGCCGGAACGTACGCGCGCGCTTGAAACGTATCTGAATACGGTTTGCGATCACGGCCTGAATGCTTCGACGTTCACGGCGCGGGTGATTGTATCAACGAAGTCGGATGTGATCTCGGCGATCACCGGGGCCGTGGGCGCACTAAAGGGGCCGCTGCACGGCGGCGCGCCGGGCCCGGCGCTTGAAATGGTATTCGAGGCCGGGGCGCCGGAGCGCGCGGAGGCGGTGATTCGAGCGCGGCTGGATCGCGGCGAGCGGCTGATGGGATTCGGCCATCGCGTGTACCGCGTTCGGGATCCCCGGGCCGACATTCTAGCTGCCGCCGCGGAGCGGTTTTATGCGAACGGGGGAGACCGGCAGCTTTACGACCTGGCGCGAGCCGTCGAGCGCGCCGCGCTTCGATTACTGCGCGAGCGGAAGCCGGACCGGCGCCTGGACACGAACGTCGAGTTCTATACGGCCCTGCTGCTGCACGGACTGGGACTTCCCGCGGAGCTGTTCACCCCAACCTTCGCGGTGGGCCGTGTTCTCGGCTGGGCGGCGCATTGCCTGGAACAAGTGCGCGAAGGTAAGCTAATCCGTCCGCAATCGGTTTACGTGGGGCCGACGGGTTTGCGCGTGGAGGATCCGACCGCGGCGTCGACCACCTTCTGAACCGGCACCGGCCGCCGGATGCGGTATAGTTCCAACGCAAACAAGGTGAGCGTGAACCCGCTGACGGCCAGGTGGCCGGCCGTTTCGCGAGGACTGAGCAGGATCAGGTAAGGCAGCGGCGTCATCAAGAGAAGAGCCCAAGTCTGTGTCCAGAGCGGGTGCCCGGTTTCGAAGGGCAACATCAGCGCCGGCAGGAGCAGCAGGGCATCATATCCGTAGGCATGAGGGCTTACCAGCAGCCCCCCGGCCAGAGCCAAGGCCATCGCGGACGCCAGAGGCAAGCGGCGGCTGAGGATCCAACAGGCAGCAACCACGGCGATCGACAAGGCGATTTGCACCGGAAGACTGCCACCAAACATCGAGAGGAGGCCGGCGAGAGTGGGCATGCGGTCGGGGGCGGGGTTGAACTCGGGAGCGCGCGAGAGAGAGAGGAGGCGCGCCGGCCAGTCGGCCCCTTCGGCGGCGAACGAGACCAGCAGCATCACGGCGCCGCCGACGATGCCGCCCTGGAGGGATTTCCATTTTCCGCGCGCGGCGAGGAGGACGGGCAGAAGCAGAGCGAGATGCGGCTTGGCAGCGCAGGCGGAGAGCGCCACGCCCGCCCAAAAATCGCGCTCCTTGCGAAGCAACGCCAGTCCGAGCGCGACGAAGAACAGGAACAGGACCGAATCCTGACCGAACGCCAGGCACATGGCCGCCGGGATGGACCAGCATAGGGCCGCGGCCAGGCGCTCCCAGCGCGACAGGGGCCAGAGTGCGACGACGGCGGCGAGGGCGGCGAATCCCAAAATGAGCCATAGCGCGCGCGCGACTGTATACGGCATCACAGAGAAAGGCACGAACGCGATGGCGAAAGCGGGGATGCGGCCGAAGGGGACGGTTCGGAGGGTGTGTTCGAGCTCGATCGGGCGGAGCGCGGCCCAGTCGTAGAGCCGGCCGGATCCGACGAGCTTTCCGGCGGAATAGAATTCATTGAAATCGACATTCCAGGCGGTGGGACTGCGCAGCGCCATCACGGTGCAGAAGGCGGCGCCCGCGAGGCTGATGAGCAGGTAGACCGCGATATGAGAGCGGGTTCGGCGGGGCATGGAATGGGCCGGCGGCCAGATGGTCGACGTCACTAAAATAGTAACAGGAGGGGAAGTATGGAAATCGATCGCACGGCGTTCCTGGCGAGCCTGGGGAGCGCGGCCACGATCGACAGGATGAGCGACGAGGAGAAGGCCGACGCGCTCGAAGAGCATATGATGCGGCAGTTGAACGGCGCGAAATTCCCGACGGCGTCGGAAGTCGAAGCTCAGATCGAGGCGCGGCAGTGGCGGCGGGGTGTCGGCAGACTGTTTGTCAGCCCGCGAGGAAATGTGAACAAGCTGCCGGCGATGCCGGAGAAACCGACGCTGATCGATTTCTTCAACCTACGGTTTCAAGGCACCGCCAATCACGTGCTGCAGAGCGCGAATCTGGCGAAGAAGAACGGGATGTCGGAGGAGATCATCCTGGCTTGCCTGCTGCACGATACGGTGCAGGCGCTGATCCGAGTGGAACACGGGTGGTGGGGTGCGCAGCTGTTTGAGCCGTACATTTCGGAGAAAGCCGCGTTCGCGATCCGGTATCACCAGGTGCTGCGATTCTACGAAGACCAGGAGAACGGCTACAAGTATCCGGATCTATACCGGCGGGTGTTCGGCGCCGACTACAAGCCGGAACCGTATATCGAGGCCACTTACGAGATGGTGCGGAAGCATAAGTGGTACATTTATCCGCGCCAGGTGACGGTAAACGATCTATACGCGTTCGAGCCGAACGTGAACCCGCAGCTGGAGGAGTTCACGGATATAATCGGGCGGCACTTCAAGCAGCCAAAGGAAGGGCTGGGATTCGACAACAGCCCGGTGGCGCACATGTGGCGCTCCATAATGCGGCCGGACGCGCCGCTGTAAACGTTAAGGGCAGGCGGGAGACCTGCCCCCCGTCAGCTTGGTAGTTTGTAAGCGATCAGTTCGGCCGGGAAGTTGGCTCCGCCGATGGCTACCACGAGGTATTGCTTGCCGTTCAGCATGTAGGTCATCGGCGTGCCGGTCTGGCCCGCGGGCATATAGACGGCGCCGGCATCCTTGCCGGTGGCTTTGTCATAGGCGCGCAGCATGGCGCCGACCTGGCCGGAAGGCGTGGTGAACGTGCCGCGCTCGCCGGCTATGACGAGGGTCTTGGTCACGAGCACGCTGAACACGCCGGGGCGGCCGGTACGCGGAATTGTGACCCCTTTCAGCGCGGGGTGATTGCGGATGTTGTCGGGTGTTTCGCCGTGGGCGATCTGCCAAATGATGTCACCGCGATCGAGGTTAATGGCCGTGATGCTGGCGTAGGGCGGTTTGACCAACGGCAGGCCCTGGACGGTCAGACCACCGCCGCCACCTTCACCACCGCCGCCAGGTCCGCGGCCGCTGCGGGGCGCCGCGCTGCCGGAGATGTAGCGCATATCGGAGCGGTTGTTGGTGGGAGGCAACAGGCCCAGCGCGGTCAGAGCGCGCTGCGAAGGCACATAGGCAGTATGGGTTTCGGGATCGAATGCGCCGCCGGCCCAGTTGGTGCCGCCGCCGGCGGTGGCTAAAGCCAGCGTTGCATAGGGGCCTTCAGGCTTGCTGACAACGGGCGGGGTGAAGATCGGGCCGAGCTTGTACCTGGAGGCGATCTGCACGGCTTCGGCGTGCAACTCGGGCGTGAAGTCGATCAGGTCCTGCATCTCAAAACCCTGGCGGTCATAAGCGGGAGGCTTTACCGGAAAAGGCTGGGTAGGGGAATACCATTCGCCGGGAACGTCGCCCTTTTCGACCGGGCGCTCTTGCATGCCGAAGATCGGTTGGCCTGTTTCGCGGTTGAACACGTATAAGAACGCCTGCTTGGTGGGCTGCGCGAGAGCCTTCACGGGGCGCCCGTTTTGCATGATGTCGACGAGCATGGGCGCATCGGGGATATCCATATCCCAGATGCCGTGATGGACCAACTGGTAGTGCCACTTGCGCTGGCCGGTTTTGAGATCGACGGCGACGACGCTTTCGCCGAACAGACCATTGCCGGGACGATGGCCGCCGTAGTAATCGCCAGTGGGGAGTTCGACCGGAATGAACGCCATGCCCAAGTCGGTATCGACGCTGATCTGTCCCCAAGCTCCGGCGTTGCCGGTGTAGGTGGCGGAATCGTTCTGCCAGGTGTCATAGCCGAATTCACCGAGTTTGGGGATGGTGTGGAAGATCCAGAGGCGCTGGCCGGTCTTGACGTCGAAGGCGCGCACGTAACCCTTCACATTGGTCTTGCTGGTGGGAACGCCGCCGGGCTTATGGGCAGCGCCGACGATCACGATATCACCGGCGACCACAGGTGCGGCGTGCAGGCCGATTTCACTGGACTCGGGATCGATCTCCTGATCGTCATTCATTTTCAGGTCGACCGCCCCGTTGACGCCGAAGCTGGTAATGGGATTGCCGGTTTTGGCACTGAGCGCGATCAGGCGGTAGCCGGGCGTTACATAAAGGATGCGCTCTTCCTGGCCGTTGGTCCAGTAGGCGAGTCCGCGGCCGGAGAGCTTGCGGGGCGCGACATCGCCGCGCCTGCCTTCCTGTTCGGAGTGGACCCACTGCAATTCGCCGGTGGCTGCGTTGAGGGCGACCACGGCCCGCCGGGTGCCGGCTGTGGCGTACATGACGCCATTGACCATGAGGGGAGTGCCTTCGAGATTATATTCAGGCGTGGGGCCGAGGTTATCGGTTTTGAAGCGCCAGGCTACCTGCAGCTGATTGAAGTTGGCCGCGCTGATCTGATCGAGGGCGGAGTAGTGGGTATTGCCGAGGTCGCCGCCATAGGTGCGCCACTCCCCGTTTTTGGCGCCGGTCTGGGCCCAGAGCGGTAGCGCGAGGGCCGCCAAAAACAACGCGGCGGTTCGCTGCGAAAACAAAAGCCTCATGGTGCACTCCTTCTTATAAGAGACTGCGCTGTCGTAAGATTATATGCCAAGGGCCGGGGAGGAGGATGGCGATGCTTTCCAGACGGACGTTTTCGAAGGCGCTAGCGGGGGCGCCGGCAATTCTGCGCGGGCAGGCCCCGGGCTTACGGGGGCGAATCAAGATTGATACGGAACGAACGATCGGTGAGATCGACCCGAAAATCTACGGCAACTTTATCGAACATCTGGGCAGGTGCATCGACGGCGGCGTGTTCGACGAGAAATCGGCGCTAGCCGATGCCGATGGCTATCGGCAGGACGTGCTGGACGCGGCGAAAAAGCTCGGAGTCAGTATTCTGCGATGGCCGGGCGGGAACTTCTCTTCGAATTACCACTGGCGCGATGGGATCGGGCCCCGGGACCAGCGGCCGCCCCGGCTGGAAATGGCGTGGGGCACCGTGGAGAGCAACCGCTTCGGCACGCACGAGTTCCTCGACTACACCGCGCTGTTGGGGGCGGAGCCCTACATCTGTGCGAATCTGGGCACGGGCACATGGGAAGAGGCGCAGCAGTGGGTGGAATACTGCAATTCGGCCGAAGACACGGCGATGACGCGGCTGCGGAGACAAAACGGACGGCGCGATCCGTGGAAGGTGACTTACTGGGGCTTGGGCAACGAGATCGACGGTCCGTGGCAGATGGGGCATCGCAGCGCCGACGACTACGGGAAATTCGCGCTAGAAGCAGCGAAGCTCATGAAGCTGACGGACCCGAACGTGAAGCTGATCGCGGCGGGGTCGTCGAACTTCGGGGCGGGTTCGGACTGGACCGGCTGGAACCGGACGGTGCTGGAATATCTGAAGAATCACGCCGATTATCTGTCGCTGCACACATACGTGGGCAACCCGCAGAACGAGTTTGACGATTTCCTGGCCAGTTCGCTGGAGCTAAGCGCGAGGATCAAGACGGGCGAGGGGATCATTAATGCGGCGCTATCGGGCGTGCGGGGCCGCAAGATCTACATCGCTTGGGACGAGTGGAACGTATGGTACCGGGCGCGCGGCAACCAGGAGCGCGGCCGCCGTATTCTCGAGGAACATTACAACCTGGAAGATGCGCTGGTAGTGGCGACCTTTCTTAATGCGTTCGTGAACCATGCGCATATCGTCAAGATCGCGAACATGGCGCAGCTAGTGAATGTGATCGCGCCGATATTCACCAACGAGAGAGGCCTGTACCTGCAAACCATTTACTATCCGCTGCAGTTGTTTGCCGGGCACGTGCGGGGCACGGCCCTGGAGCTATTCGTGGACAGCCCGAAGTACAGGAGCCGCCGGTTTGACGAGGTGGATTACCTCGATATATCGGCGAGTCTGAACGATGGGAGGGTGGTGCTGAACGTAGTGAACCGGCATCGCGACCAGGCGATTGATGTGGAATTCGAACTGGAAGATAAGCAGTTTCAAGGGCCGGCCGCGGTGACGGAAGTGAATGGGCCGGATATCAAATCGGAGAACAGCTTCGAGACCGTGACGGTGAAGCCGGTAAAGCGCTCCGTGGCGACGGACGGTAGGAAGCTGCGGTACCGCTTGCCGCCGCACTCATACACGATGCTGGAAGCGAAACTGGTCTGATTTAGCGGCCGGATTTCAATTTCTGTTCCACGCTTCGGACCTTGTCGTCGATGGTCTGATCGCGATCGGTGCGCGTACCAAATCGGATGTTCGTGGAGATGCGCGGGACACCCTGGGCATGCAACTGCTCATGGCACCGCTTGACAGCCTCGAAGACGCGGTCCCAATCGCCCTCTACGTTGGTTCCGTAAGCGTGCAGGCGGGTGGAGAGGCCGGCGTCGGCGAAGATCCGTTCGCAAACGGCGATCTCCCGGGAAACCGAGACGCCCACACCCAGAGGGATGATGCAGATATCGGCGATCACGTTCATATTGTCATTGTGACGCGGCTTGCCAGGCCATTTGAAAGCGCATAGAATTCGAGGGTGCGGGCGATCGCGGCGCTTCTGGTTGGGAGTGCGAGCTTCATGAATGCGGCCATCGGGGTGACCCGGTCGGATTTTCGGCAAGACGGGCGGACGGTACAGCGGTCTCGCTGTACACACTGACCAACCGGCATCGCGTGGAAGCGCGGATCACCAACTACGGCGGGATCGTGGTATCGCTGAAAACGCCGGACCGCACGGGCGCGATCGCGGACGTTGTGCTCGGATGCGGGGCTGATCCCTACCGGAGAGCAGCGTTCGGTGGCCGGCACTCCGTTCGACTTTCGGTCACCGGCCCCGATCGGGTCGCGAATCGGGCAGAGTGACGAGCAACTCAACCGGGGCGGCGGATACGATCAATTGGGTGCTGAACCGCACGGCGCCGGGTCTGACGCTGGCGGCGCATGTTGAGGAACCGGTGAGCGGCCGCGTACTCGAGCTGCTCACGAGCGAGCCGGGCGTGCAGTTTTGCACTGCGAATTCCTTGGCGAGCATGCCGGGCAAAGGTTGGGTTTCGTACGAACGCCGTTCTGGATTCTGTTTTGAGACCCAGCATTTTCCCCGATTCTCCGAATCAACCGAAATTTCCCTCCACGGCACTGAAGCCCGGCGATGTGTTCCGCAGTACGACCGTATTCCGTTTTCTCACGAAATAAGAGCATCCGGCACGGGCCGACACCGGGTTTGTAACGGTTCGAACGCTGTTTTCGCACCATCGTTCAAAGTGTAACGGCGTTGGACTTCAGAGTGCACACGATTCGCCGTTTCGAACCTATGCTGAGCTCCAACGAAGAGAAATCGCGCGCGAGATCGCAAAGATTCAGCAGTGTTGTGGATCCGCTTTCGGACCCGCACATCAATGGCGAGTATCTGGCGAAAAACCCGAGCTGGCACATCGAATACTCGCCCTGGAAGGCGGAAAACGTGCGGCGGCTGCTGGACAAACAAAAGCTTCAGCCGCGGACGATTTGCGATGTCGGCTGCGGCGTGGGAGAAGTTCTGAGGCAACTGCAGCTGAAGATGGATCCGGAGTGCCGATTTTGGGGCTATGACATAGCGCCGGCGGCGATCCGGCTGGCCCACGAGCGGGAGAACGAACGGCTGAAGGTGAAGGTGGCGGACTTCGGCGAGATCGAAACGCCCCGCTTCGATCTGCTGCTGGTTCTTGAAGTGATCGATCATATCGAGGATTATCTGGGGTTCCTGCGGATGCTGCGGGAGCGAGCCGAGTGGAAGATTATCAGCTTTTCGCTCGATATCACGGTGCAGAGCGCGATCCGCACCGGCGTATTCACGCGATGGCGGGAGGGGCTGCGGCACCTGCACCATTTCAACGAGGAGATCGCACTGGACACGCTGCGGCACACGGGGTACGAAGTGGTGGAGCATTGTTACGGACCGTGGCCGAATCAAGCGCGCGGGCTTTCGGCGGCGCTGCTCAAAGCAATCCGGGGGGCGAGCTTTGCGATCAGCCCGGAACTTTCGGTAAAGCTCTTCGGCGGGTGCAACCTGGTGGTGCTGGCGCGTTAGCGGCGCCTGGCGGTGCGGGTGCGGCGGGGGCGCGCGCTACTCCGAACCAGCTTGTCGAAGCCCGCGAGCAGCTCTTCGCGGCGCGAGTAGGGGCCTGGGGTATAGGCGCGGCTCTGGATCCCGAGCTGCGATTGCTCGACAATCCGCCAGTCTTCGCGATTGGTGCAGTCCCAGAATTCCACGGCATCGGTTGGGTCAAACCCGGGGCTGGCGACTGTGGACTCATGAAAATACCATTCGCAGATAATTTCGGTGCGGTCCACTGCCTTGGGCCAGAGGGTGTGGATGAGCATGTAATCGGGATGAAGCGCCAGCAGCAGGTTGGGAAAAATCGCGTAGTAGTAGACATGCTTCCGCTGGAATTCGTTCAGGCCCGGCAGGTAGGGACGGCGAAGGCGGCCATCGGCGTTCATAGTCTGCGCGCTTCCGGAAAACCCCATAGCGCCGCCGATGTAGGTGTCGCGAGGCGGTTCGTTATCGGCGCCGAGATAATCGGTCAGACGGTTCAGCCCGGGGTGCACGAGCGGGCAGTGCAAGCATTCGTTGTAGTTGAGTATGACCAGCTTCCAATTGGCTTTGACGTCGTACAGGATGCGACGGCCGAGGCGGAGCTCTTCCATGCGCCAGGCGGCGAATCTTCCGGGAAGACCGGCGAGTTGACGAGACAGCGGTTGGGGGCGGCGCCCCATATGCAGGAAGATGTGACCGTCCCATAGGGCGGCATGGAGCGGCTGGAGCGGATAGTCCTCGCGCCGGAAGCCCACGCCATCCATATGCGGGGCGCCCACGAGCCGGCCGTCGAGCGCATAGGCCCAACCATGATAGGGACACAGAATACGCGCGCTAAATGTTCCTTCGGCGGCGGAACACAAGCGGGTGCCGCGATGGCGGCAGACGTTATAAAAGGCGCGGATGGTGGAATCGGAGTCGCGCACGACGATCAGGCTTTCGCCCGCGAGATCGCGCAGGAAGTAGTCGCCGGCGTGGGGGATGACGTCGGCGCGCCCGGCGCAGAACCAGCGGCGGGCGAAGAATCGTTCAACTTCGTCCTGGAACCATCCGGGATCGGTGTAGTATCGCGCCGGCAACGTCTTGGACGGCATGGCTGGATTCCAGCGTACTGCACGGCGCGGCGACCTGTCACCGGGGCTCGCTTACTTCTTAGTCCAGGCGTCGGTGATGTGGCCTTCGTTGATCTCCTTGTTGTTTTCGTCGCAGGAGTATTCCATGATTTCCTGGCCGGGTTTCATGAGGACGAAGGTGCGGGTGTTCTTCCACGGTTTTGTGTACATCTTCGGATCGTCGATCGTGACTTCGTACTTCAAGTGCTGAAAGTCGGGGCGGTCGATTCGCTCGATGACGTGGAGGGCATCGCTGGTGAGGCGCTCGGGTTCGGTATCGAGCCAGGTGCGGCCGTTGAAGCCGATGGTGTCGATCACGAGGGTATCGCCATCCCACTTGCCGACCGAGTTGCCCATCCAGGTGGCGTCAAGCTCCTTGGGATGATCGCGGCTGTCGGTGGGCACGACGTGGAACATATTGTTCTGCTCGAAGAGAATGGCCAGGCGATTGACGTTCTGCACGAATTCGAGCGGGTAGGGGGTGCCCCACGAGCGCACATAGCCCCAGGGCAGGCAGTGGACGCCGTAATCGAATTTGGGCTTGCTGTTTTCGGTCTTGCCGTACGGCGTCAGCAAAGAATCGATATTTTTGAAGCCGGTGCTGGTGCAGCCCATGGTGCCGCCGACGCAGCGGCCACTGACGTCTTTGCTCATATCGCCGACGCGCGGATGGTCCCATACGCCGCTCAAGTCGGGCTTGCCGTTGGATAGCTTGGGCACGGATTGGCTGAAAGCGCTTACCGCCGCGAGGGCCAGAATCCAGATCGCGCAGTAGATTCTCATGGAAGTCCTCCTCTTCGTGTTTCAAGATCATATCGCACCGTAAGAATGAGTGATGAAACGCCGTTTCGGAAGCTAACGGAACAGGCTCTCCAGCTTCCCGAGCGCGTCTTCGATGCGCTGCGGCTTGCGCAAGACGCCTTCGAATAAGTCCCCTTTGTCGCGGAAGCGGCCGGGGGCGTTGCGGATGTGGAACTGGGCGGGATCTAATCCATGTTTCACTTCGGACCACGCGAGCGGGGTCGCTACCGGGGCTCCGGGGTAGGCGCGTAGCACGTAGGGGGCGGCGATGGTCTTCGATTTCGCGATCTGGAGGTAGTCGAAATACACTCGGTTCTTCTTGCGCTTGAGGACAGCGCGGGGGGTGGTGAACAGGTCGGGGTCCTGACGGTGGACGAGCCGGGCAATCAACTCGGCGAAGATGCGGGCCTCCTCATAGCTGTAGACGGGCTCGACCGGAATGTAGACGTGCAGGCCGTCGCCGCCGGTGGTCTTGGGATAGCCGGTCATGCCGATCCGGTCCAGAACGTTCTTCACCAGCAGGGCCGCATCGACGATCCTCTCGAACGGGCACTCCTGCGGATCGAGATCGATGAGCACGAAGTCGGGATTGTCCAGCGACTGCGAGCGGCTCATCCACGGGTTGTGATCGATGCATCCGAGGTTCACGAGGTACAGCAGGCTGGCGTGGTCCCGGGCGAAAACGTAGTTGATCGGCTTTTCGGTGTGGTCGGAGGCAATTAATTCGGTGCGCAGCCAAGGCGCAAAGGCATCAGGAACATTCTTTTGAAAGAAATATTCTTCCTTAATGCCATTCGGATAGCGCTTGAGCGAGAGCGGGCGGTCTTGGAGATGGGGCAAGATCAAATGGGCCACGGCGGCATAGTAGTTCAGGACATCACGCTTGGTATAGCCTTCGTCGGGGTAGAACACCTTGTTCAGGTTGGTGAACTTGAGGAGGTGGCCGTCGATCTCGCGTGTGGCTTCCTTTTCACCGGAAGCGAAAAGCTCGGCCTGCTCGCGGGTTACTTCGCGGGAATCGAGGTCGTTGCGCATCCCGAGATAGACCGGCGCACGGAGGCGGTTGTCGGGGGTCCAGTTGGCGTATTTGACTTGCGCGATCAGTTCGGGACGCACCCACGTCATACCGCGGTCGGGCTGCGGGCGCTCCTCGAAGGGACACTTATCGGTGACCAGCGGCTTCATGCGCGCGTACAGATCGGCGAGCGTTTTCTGAGTGAAGCCGGTTCCGACGTTGCCGACCCAGTTCAGTTTTTTGCCTTCATGCAGGCCGAGCACGAGCGCGCCAAAGTAGGAGCGGTCGCCTTGCGGAGCCGTGAATCCGCCGATGAGAAATTCCTGCTGGTTGACGACCTTGATTTTGACCCAATCACCGCTGCGCTTGGATTCGTAGCAGCTGTTGGCGCGTTTGGCGACGATGCCTTCCAGGCCGTGGGCGCGCGCGGCCTCGAGCATTTCCTCTCCGGCGGCGGGGAAGACTTCGGAAATCCGCAGGACTGCGTTGGGAGCGACCACGGCTTCCAGCAGTTTCCGCCGCTCGCTCAAGGCCACGTTGCGCAGATCGTAACCATCAAGATAGAGAAGGTCGAACGCGAAATAGACGACCGGAGTGGAACGAACCAGGTGCGCGATGGTGTTGGGATCGGAGTTGGCGATACGCGGCTGGATCAAGTGAAAACGGGAAACGCCCTTGTCGTCGAGGACGGCGATTTCGCCGTCGAGCACCGCCTGTCGCGAGGCGATCTGGTGCGGGAGGAGGGCCAACTCGGGGTATTGGCGTTCGCAGCGCAAGCCGCTGCGGCCCTGCAGGCGCACTTCTTCGCGATCGATGAACGCGAGGGCGCGGACGCCATCCCATTTCACTTCGAACAGCCAGTCCGGGCCCTTGGGCGGATGCTCCGAGAGCGTCGCCTTCATGGGCTCAATGGCGTCCGGCATGGCCGCGGCGCGGGCGCCTTTCAGTGCGCCCGGCGCGATTTGAGTTTTTTTTTAGGAGCCGCGGCGGGGGCGGTCGTGGGGGCCGAAGTGGTTTTGGCCGCGCGCCTCGCGGGCCTGCTGCTTTCCCAGACGCGATCGACTGCGCCCGCGGTTTTGCGCTTGGTCTTGCGGGCCGGAGCATTGTGCGCGATCTCTTCCTGAGTGCGGCCGGAGAGCACGCTATACGCATGCGCTTCGACATCCCAACCGGGCACGGCAAACTCATCGCGCTTCTTGATGAGCAGCCACTCGTTGCCTTTGCCGCGGCCTTTCATGTGGACGATGGCGAAATCGCCGTGCAGCTTTTCGCCGTGCAACCGGAATTTCACATCCCCACGCGCCAACTGCTCGGCTCCGGTCACATCGCCGAGAAGTTCGAACGTGCCGCTGTCCCACAGCATGACGCTGCCGGCGCCGTAATTGTCTTCGGGAATATTGCCTTCGAAGCCGCCGTAGTCGATCGGGTGGTCTTCCACATGAGCGGCGAAGTGGCGCACGCCGGGATCCAGCGTGGGGCCTTTCGGCACGGCCCAGGATTTCAGGACGCCGTCAATTTCCAGCCGGAAGTCGTAGTGCAGGCGCGTCGCGTCGTGCCGTTGCACGCAAAAGTAATTGGCATTGCGTTTGCTGTTGGCACTACCGGGCGGCGGTTCCGGGGTTTTTTCGAACCGGCGTTTGGCGGCATATTCTTCTAAAGACATAAACGGTTGATTTTGTTCTATTTACATGCTACCGTGAAAGCCAGCCCCGAGGGGGTGAGGAGTCGCACATATGGCAGCCACTGTCTGGTCCGGGCACTTGACGTTCGGTTTAGTCTCCTTTCCGGTTCGGCTTTTCAGCGCCGCGCGCAGCGAAACCGTCAGCTTCAATCTGCTGCACAAAGATGACCACTCGCGTATCCGGCAAGTCACCTTTTGCCAAGCCGAAGACAAGCCGGTGACGCGCAACGAACTGGTGAAAGGCTACGAGTACGAAAAGGGCCAATACGTGGTGGTCGAGGACGAGGATATCAAAAAAGTCGCGCCCAAGACCGCCAAGGTCATGGAGATTCTGGAATTCGTGAAGTCCGACCAGGTGGATCCGATCTACCTGGAGAGTTCCTATTATGTGGCGCCCGATGAAGGCGGTGAAAAGCCGTACGCGCTGCTGTACGAAGCGCTGAGGAAATCGCAGTTTTACGGCGTGGCCAAGGTGGCGATGCACAACCGCGAGCACATCATCATTCTGCGGCCGGGCTCGAAGGGAATTCTGTCGCACACGATGTACTACCAGGACGAGATCCGGCAGGTGGAAGAGTTCCGTACCGACACAAGCCTTGTGAAAGACAAGGAACTCGATATGGCGCAGATGCTGATTTCCTCTCTGGAAGCCGATTTCGAGCCGCAGAAATACCACGACACGTACCGCGAGAACCTGCACAAGATGATCGAGGACAAGATCGAAGGCAAGAAAGTGGTAGCCACGCCGACACCGCATGTGGCGCCTGTGATCGACATCATGGAAGCGCTCAAGCGCAGCCTGGCGGAGAAGAAGAAGCCGGCGATGACGGCGACGGCTTCCGCGCCGCAGGAAGAAGCGGTCGCGGAAGCGGCGCCGAAGAAGCGGACGCGTAAGAGCCGGACGGCGTAACCGCGACAATTTCGGCCAGCGCTCGTGCTGGCTGAACGGAAGCTCGGCCCATTCGGGTTGCAGCGAACTTACGCGTTTACGGCACGGTATGCGGCCACGAACTGATCCAATTGCGCGAATAATTCGTCCAGGATTGCCGGACCGAGTTGAGACGTGGGAACGAGATTCAATCGCGGATTGGCCTTCCAGGTCTCCGCGCGATTGAAGGTAACGGCCGGATTTCGGCGCAGGAAAACGATCTGTACGAAATCCACTTGAACGCAGTAAGCTGTGAACCCATTTGTCTCGCTGCTAGTCACCACCTGCACACGCAAGTAGGGATCGCCGACAGGATATGCGCCGGCGTTCAGGAGACGGATTCCGGCCCGCTCGAGCTTGCGAGCGGCCGCCTGCGCAAGTTCGTCCGCCGTGATTCCCTTGACCGGAGAGGCCAGCGCCAGAGGCTCGATCGCGATGCGCACGCCATCTAGATCGCGCAGGCTCTCGCGGTCGCGCTCATCAGCCATGGGACGGGGTTACGCCAGGTTTGCTGTCCGGATCGGCAGCTTCCGAATGCGTTTCCCGGTGGCGGCGAAGATCGCGTTGGTGACCGCCGGGATGATCTGCGGATTGGTGGCCTCGCCCGCGCCGCTCGGGTTCTCCCGGCTGGGCACTATGTAGACGTCGATCTGCGGCATCTCGTGAATGCGCAGAACGTCGTAGCTATCGAAATTGCCCTGCTGCACGCGGCCGCGTTCCAGCGTGATTTCACCTTTCAGTGCCGCGCTCAAGCCGTAAACGATGCCGCCTTCGATCTGCTGCCGCAATATTCCTGGGTTGATCACCTGCCCGCAATCAAACGCACACACGACGCGGTGGACCCGCAATCGCCCGCGGTTGATTGAGATTTCGGCAATCTGCGCCACGAAAGCGCCCGCGCCGTTGCCCACGGCGACGCCTTGAAATCTGCCCGCTGGCGGTTTTCCCCAGCCGGCCTTCTCGGCCGCGAGGTTCAATACGTTGAGCATGCGCGGCGTCTTCGCCAGAAGCCGACGGCGGACTTCGAGCGGGTCTTTACCGCCGGCGGCCGCCAACTCGTCCAGAAAACTCTCGGCGAAAAACGTGTTTTGATTGACGCCGGGCGCACGCCAGTAGGAAACGGGAACGATGGTCTCAGCGACGCGGTAATCTACCAGCAGGTCCGGGATCTGGTAAGAGACATCGCTTAATCCCACCACCGCCGTAAAATCGACCCCGTCGCGCAGGAAGCCGAAAGAGGGACACGCGATGCTGGCCTTAAGCGCCACCGGCCAGCCGTCGGCGTCCAGGCCGCCGGCGAATTCGACGTAGGACGCCGGGCGGTAGTAGTCGTGCTGCGTGTCATCTTCGCGGGTGTAAGTGACCTTCACCGGAACCGTAAAATGTTTCGCGATTTCGGCGGCCTCCTGCACCCAATCCAGTTCGCCTTCGCCGCGCCTGCCGAATCCGCCGCCGCAATACATCGTGTGGAAGGCAACTTTCTCCGGCGGCAAGCCCAACGCGTCGGCGACGACCTTGCGGGAAGTTGTGGGACTTTGCGTGGACGCCCACACCTCCGCTCCGTCGGGGCGGGCATGCACGGTGCAGTTCATCGGTTCCATCGGAGTATGGGACAGGAACGGGACCTCGTACACGGCTTCGATTTTCCTGGCAGCCTTGGCCAGGCCGGCGGCGGCGTCGCCTTCCTTCCGCGCCACGGCGCCCTTTTCCTTCGCACGATCGGCAAACATCTGCCGCAGACCCGCGCTGGAAATCGAGGCGGCCGCGCCCTCGTCCCATTGCACGCTCAGAGCTTTGCGTCCCTGCATCGCGGCCCACGTGTTTTCGGCAACTACGGCCACGCCGCGCGCCAGCGCAATGACATCCCTAACGCCGGGCACACTCCTGGTTTTGGCGGCATCGAACGAAGCGACTTTGCCGCCGAACACCGGGCAGCGCTCGACGACCGCGTAGAGAAGCCCCTCGGGCCGCGCATCGATGCCGAATCTGGCGCGGCCGGTCAC
>Ga0070734_10000954_pt1 | contig 48242 bp, 36 predicted proteins | sample Coa_R1_8_FD_66444 | JGI IMG/M metagenome (GOLD analysis project Ga0070734, IMG submission 66444) | Surface soil microbial communities from Centralia Pennsylvania, which are recovering from an underground coalmine fire - Coalmine... | ecosystem: Environmental > Terrestrial > Soil > Unclassified ...
CCGGTCCCGCCGCCCCCGGTCCCGCCGCCCCCGGTCCCGCCGCCGCCGGTCCCACCACTCCCAATTCCGCCGCTCCCGGTCCCGCCGCCGGCGCTGCCCCCCGTGGACGTGACGCCCGCCGAGCCACCGCTGGCCCTTCCCCCCGTGCCGATCGCAGAGCCGCCGGTTCCCCCCGAAGTCGACGTCCCCAGGGTTGAACTTCCGCATCCGATGAGTCCCAACAACACTCCGAGAACGAGCGTTAGCCGCCACTTCCTATGTGTCCGGTCGCTGGATGGAAGTGCGAGAGCCTCGATCGTGGGCGAAGGTGTCATCCACTAATGCTGTCCGCAGGCCCGTGCTTGTTGACAGGAACTGTCCTCAGAGCCGTTCCGAGCTCATGACCCGCTCGCGAGCGCCCTGGTGTCAGGGCGTTCGCGCGCAGCGGATTCCGAACGAGGACGTCCGATCGGTCGCGTAGAGAAGGTCGCCACGAAAGAAGGACTGCAGGTAGGGCGACGCGCTGCTTCGGAACGAACCGCCGCGGTTCACCCGCCCCGATCCTCCCTGAAAGGCCGCGCAGTCGATGCACGGATCTCCGAAGGACGCGTAGACGTCGAGGTTCCACTCCGACGTCTCACCCGCCAGATCCAAGTGTCCCCAGCGCCCGGCGCCCATCTTGGTCGTGCCGACTGGCGCCAGGTTGACGAGTCCGGTACAGCCACCACCGTCCGCGCCATGGTCGCAGCCAAAGATCGCGTACGCGCTCGACGTTCCCGGGTCATCTTCGCCCCACGGGTACTCGCGTTGCTGACTGCCGCCCGCCGACGCGTACTCGAACTCGGCCTCGCTGGGAAGGAAGCCGCCGTCCCAGATACAGAACGCGTAGGCTTCGTACCAGTTCACGCAATTGATCGGGAAGTCTTCGTTGCTGCCGGCCGTCTTGGTCCAGGTGGCGTACGTCGGATCGCAGGCGAGGTTCTGGTTCGTCAGCATGAGGTTGCTGTTGTTCGAGGTGACCCAGCCCGGCTCGTAGCTGGGCGCGCCGGCGTCGACGGAGCCTGCCGCGTTCACCAGTCCTTTTCCGCCGTTGAGGTGCGTGTGCTTGCCGGAACCTGACGGCGGCGTGTAGCCGGAGCCGCCGTTCCAGGCCTGGACGAACTGCCGGAATCGGCCCACGGTGACCAGATACTTGTCGAGGCGGAAGTTGCTGACGACGGCGGGATCGTCCTGGCCCATCGGCCCCGTCCCGTCATTGGAGTACGTTCGGTAGTACGCGCCGCAGGGCACCTCCAGAGTGGTGCAGCAGCTCTCCTTGTTGGCCCCGCAGTCGGTGCGGCCCGACCCGCCCGACGCGCAGCTCGGCGGCACCGGGCAGCCATTCTGAGCGCAGGAGGGCGCCGGTTCCGAGGAACAGACCGCGCCCGCATCTGGCGCGGTCACCTGGCCTGCCCCGCCTCCCTGCGCGCTGCCGGCGTCGGAGCTTCCCGCCGAGCCTGCAGATCCGCCGCCACCGCTCGAACCGGCGTGGCCGCCCGATGCGGTGCCGCCCGTCGAACCACCGGACTGGCCGCCCGTGCCCCCGCCGGCGACGCCGGCCGAGCCGTTCGTCCCACTTTGCCCGGCTTGCCCGCGGGTGGGCGCGGGCGACCCGCAACCGACCGTCCAGACCAGCGGAACACAGAGGAGGGCCGCGCAACGCAAGACCACGCGCGAGCCCCGTGTCGCCACGCTCGAAATCATCCCGCGCCGGCTCAATAGGCGCCGAATTCCGCGATGGCCGGGACGCCCCGGGCCGAGTCGATGACCAGGGCCACCGCGTCGGCGGTGGTCTTGTTGAGTTGCCAGAGCTGGCGCTGCCCGATGACCGTCCCCTTGATCTGATTTCCGGACGCATCCTTCGGCGCCTTGTTCCAGGTCCCGTTCTGCTTGATCTCGACGTGGTAGCCCGTTGATCGCTCGCCGAGCTCGATCGGCTCCCGGATGCTGAGCACGCTGAAGGTGATCGACGACGGGGGATCGATCTCCAGCCGGCCGCTGGTCTTGCCCGACGCCGCCGCCCAGTAGGTACAGACGTCGTCGTCGACGGCCTTGTCCCCGCCGAAGCCGGCCGTGGCCCAGGTGGAGTCAGGCGTGGTCGGTTGGCCCTTGAGCGCGTCGGTCTGATAGAGGCCCGAGTACCAGCTCCCGAATTGCTGAAGCAGGGTGACATCCTTCGAGTCAAACGCGCCGGTGTTGGACGGCGGCACGTTGAAGATGAGCGTGGAGTTCATGCCGACGCTCGTGAAGTAGATCGACTGCATGTTGCTGAGGGGCATCGGCGTGTCTTGCGGGTGCCAGAACCAATGGTCGCCGTCCGTCAGACGATCCGACACGTTGGTCTCCCAGGCGCACCAGAGGTTCGTCCCGACCAGGGTGCCGTTCGCCAGCGCGGCACAATGGGAGAGATCGAGGCTGGAGGTCGTTCGGCTGGCCTGTCCGTTCTCGTTGCCGATCCACTGCAGGTCGGGAAACACCGGGGGTGTCGCGGCCGAGGTCATCTGGGACACTTCGGGACCGGCCCAGATCAAGATGTGCGGTTGCAGCTGGCGCGCCAGCTTGAACACGTGCGACCAGTCGACCGTGGCCGGCGTTCCGTCCGATCCCGGGGCGTTGAAACCGTCGAACTCGATCTCATAGACCGGCCCGTAGTTGGTCAGCAGGTCGGTCATCTGGCTTTCCAGGTAGGCTTGATAGCCGGTCTTCGAGCTGGCGAAGTGCTGGTCCCAGGGCGCCAGGTAGATCGCCACGCGCATGCCGGCCGCGTGCATGGCGTCGGTCCACATCTTCACGACGTCCCCCCCGCCGTTCATCCACCCCGACTGCGCCACGGAGTACTGATTGCAGTCGTTGGTCGAGCTGGAGGGCCACAGGCAAAACCCGATGCTGTGCTTGGTGGTGAGCATCGCCTGCCGAAACCCGGCCCCCTTCAGCGTGCTGACCCAGGCGTTGACCGTGTCTTGCGTCAGGTTGGTCGGCGCGAACACCGTCGGCTTGTCCGCCGTGTTTCCCTGCTCCGTCCCGTCGAACGTGGCCAGCGAGAAGTGGATGAATGCCGTCAGCTCCGTGTGCTGGTAGCTGGCCTGTTCGGGGCTGGGGACAGGCGTGACCGCCGCGGGGCCGCTGGTGTTTGACTGGAACAGATTCGGGCAGGTGGTCACGAAGCTTCCGTCGGGCTGGATTCCGGGCTGGCCCGCGCTGCCCCCGGCGCCGCCTCCCGTGCCCGGCGCGCCGCCGTGGGCGCCACCGCTGGCGCTGCTGCCCGCGCTCCCGCCGGCGTTCGAGCCGCCGCTGGCCGTGACACCCCCAGTGGTTCCACCGGCGCCGCTACCACCCGCGCTGCTACCGCCCGTGCTGCTACCGCCCGTGCTGCTGCCGCCCGTGCTGCTACCGCCCGTGCTCGTACCGCTCCCGCCCGTGCCACCTGCGCTGCTCCCACCGCTGCCGATCCCGCCGGTGCTCGTGCCGCCGCTGCCGCTGCCGCCCGTCGCGGTGCCGCCTCCCGAGCCGCCCATGCTCGGGTGACCGCCCGTCGAGGTCGTCCCCCCGCTTCCGCTGGTGGTCGCAGGATTTCCCCCCGATGAGGTGCACTGCCAGAAGAGGGCGACGGACGCGAGCAAAACGAGGCGGTGATGGTGGAGATTCATGGCTCTTCCACTCTGGGTGGGCGGTTCTCGGAAACCGGCTCACCTGCCGGACGAAAAATCAGCGCCGTAGGTCGGCGCCGATCGAGAGAGCGACCCAAGGGCCCCGAATCGCGATCGCCGTGGAGCCGGCCGCGAGCTCGTCGACGGAGGACAGCGACCAGCCAGCTTCCCCGCCTAGGGCGAGCGCCAGGCGCCCGAGCGTCGTGGCGAGACTGGCGTTCAACATCGGTCCGCCCCACGGGCGGACGAAGCTCGAGGCGCTGACGTTTGTAGGATCGGCGCTGCTCCCGGACTCCCGGACAAGTCCGATCCGCCCGCCCAGCCCGATGTCGGCGCGCAGACGACCCCGTCCGACGCACAGCCGGAACGCGAGACCGGTCGAGAGTAACGAGGCAGTGGTCTGACCGACATTGGGAACGTCTTTCGACCCCACGGCGAGCTCGACGTCCCCGGTCAGGAGACCGCGCCTGGTCGCGGCCACACCGACGTCGAGGCGGCCACCGAAGACAGAAGCGCCCGCTTCTCGGACGAAGCTCCGCCATAGACCAGCCGCGCCCACTCGCGTTTCACGGGCCGCAGGCGCGGGCGGACGAGTCGGTGCTGGGACCGGCGCCTGCATCGCGGGCGCGGCCCCGATCTGGCGGGCGAGGATGCGCTCGCGGACGGCCGCGCTGCGCGCCGCGAGCAACTCGACCCCGAGCAACGCCAGGGCGCGCGGGGCCGCGTCGCCCGGAAAGTCGTCGAGCCGAATGATCCGCTCGGTGGGCGCCTCGCCGGAGCGCCCTCGGGCCTCGACGGCGGCGAGGTCGCCGGCGCAGCGGACGGAGAGGCGCTCCGCACCGCCGGCCTCACCCTGGCCTGCCTCACCCTGGCCTTCGTCGAGCAGCAGGTCACCGATCTCGACGCTCACCACGCGTCGCACGACCGCGGCCGAGACCGCGGGACATCCCTTGACGTCCAGCTGGACGCGCCCGTCGCTGCCCGACCCGCCCGCTTCGACGGCCGACGCCGAGGCGTTGGCGGCGATGAAGGCCCACGCGACCGAGAGTGCCGCTGGCCGGAGCCTCACTTGGCTCCGCCGGCCGTCCTCACCGTCGAGATGCGCCGCCCGTTCGGATAGAGGAGCTGGTACTCTTCGGCGCGTGCTCGGGCCTCCGCCGACAGACCGGCCCGCCCCAGCGCCTCGACCTCGCGCGCCAGTGAATCTTCGGCGAACGGACCGCTCGGCGACAGCCGGCGGGCCTGCGCGAATGCGGCGGCCGCCTCCACCGGACGGTTCAGCTCCATGAGGAGCAGTCGCCCCAAGGTGAACGCCGCCAGCGGGGCACGCGGATCGTCCGAGTGTTCGCGCAGGAGCTTCCGCAGCAGCTCCGCGCCTTCGCTCGCGTGTCCGGCCAGACGCGCGCGGTCGGCGGCCAGCAGGAGGTCCGCGGCGGCTTCGCCTTTGTCCGCGCCGGGGGCCACCAGCGATGCGGTCTTGGCCCTTGGTGCGCGCGGGCCGTGGGCCGTCTTCGACGGACCCGGCGAACGATCTCCGAAGGCGGCAGTGCCGAGCGGCGGGTACCAGCCGCTCTGCCCGGCGCTCACCAGGGTAGAGCCCGTCGCCCAGTCGACGCGCACGGTGCCGCGCTGGACCGCGACGCCGACGCGGTCGGCGACCCGCTCGACGGTGAACGCGGTACCGACCACGGTGACCGTCACGTCACCGGCGCGCACGGTGAACGTGCGCTTCGGACGTGGGGTGACCTCGAAAGACCCCCGGCCGCGCTCCAGGGACAGTCCCACATGATCCGGCTGCTCCTCGACGAGCGCGATTTTGGTTTCCGCGTCGAGAGGAACCGCCGTCGACCCATCCGACAGACGCAACGTCCGCTCCGCCAGCGCGGCCGCGATCCCAGCGGGCGCCGCCGCGACCTGCGGTTGGGGCGGAGGGCCCGGGCGATGAACGAGCAGCACGCCGGTGACGGCCAGGCTGGCGGTGGCCCCGACCGCCAGCACCGCCCGCAGCGTCGTCGTGCGTCGCTGGCGCTGCCGCCGTGCGGCCGCCACCAGGCGGTCGACGTCGCGATCGGACAGGCCCGCGTCGATGCGCTTCCCGGCGCTGGCGATCCGCCGCATCAGGTCCTGGCTGTCACTCATCCGACAACCTCTGCTCGATGAGGCGCTGGCCGCGGGCCACCCGTCGCTTGGCGGTAGCCAGCGTACAGCCGCAGAGCTTCGCCACCGCCTCCATCGTCTCGCCTTCGATGATATGCAACGTGAACGCTAGCCGGTTGTCGATCGGCATCTCCTCCAGGACCCGGTAGACCGCCCGTACCAGGACCCGGTCGGCCGGAGATGCGCGGGGGTCCACCAGGACCGTCTCGGCGGCGTCGCGGTCGAGGCCCAGAAAGCGCCAGGCCCGCCGCGCACGCAAGCGCCGTCTGACGGTCCGCACGGCGACGGTCGCCAGCCAGCCCTTGACGGCCTCCGGTTCACGGAGGCGCGCCACACCCGCCGACGCCTCCACGAAGACATCCTGAATCAGATCCTCCACCTCGCCCGGGCGTCCGCCGAGGCGCAGGACGATCGCCCCGACGTACCGGCAGTACCGCCGGTAGACCTCGTCCAGCGTCGGAGGGTGATCCACATCGGGCACCAGACGCAGCACGACCTCCTGAGGGTGTCCGACCTTGTGCACCTTAGGCTGATTGCCTCCAGCCCCCTGAGTGCGTCACGGCAGAGAACTGGCTCACCCTCTTTGTGGCGCAGTGAGGCACCAGTGGTCATCTGCCTGCTCTTTTTCGTACTCAGTCGGTCCCGCTGGAACAGTAGTAACGGGGCGCCACACGCGCATGACTGGTTGGCTTCGGCTCCTGCTCACCTCTACCGTCGCGCTCACCAGCTGCAGCTGGCGAGATTCGGTGCTCACCCTGCGCGCCGACGCGGGCGTCGCCGGACCGGACGCGGGTAGCCTCATTCTCGAAGAGTGCCCGATCGCATCCGGCTCGCCCTCGCCTCTCGAGCCGGTCCCGACGCCGGCGCAGGTCGCGTTTCAGCGCACCGAGCTCACGGCCTACCTTCACTTCGGGCTGAACACCTTCGACGGCACCGAGTATGGCAACGCCGCCGTCGACACGCCGTCCCTGTTCAATCCCACCAACCTCGACGCCAGCGAGTGGGTGGCCGCGCTCAAGGACGCTGGGTTTCGGCAGGCCAAGCTGGTCGTCAAGCACGCGACCGGGTTCTGCCTCTGGCCGTCGGCCTACACCGACTACTCGGTCAAGAACAGTCCCTGGAAGAACGGCCAGGGCGACGTGGTGCGCGACTTCACCGACGCCATGCACGCCGCGGGGATGCGCGTGGCCCTCTACCTATCGCCCCTCGACGACCACTACCCGAGCTCCAGCGCCGACTACGAGACCTACTTCCGCAATCAGCTCACCGAGCTCCTGACGAACTATGGGCCGGTATACGAGATCGAGTTCAACGGATATCAGGCGCCGAGCTCGCTCGACTGGTCGGGGATCGCCGCGCTCGCGCACCGCCTGCAACCAGGCGTGCTCGTCTACATGGGCACGGAAATCGCCGCCACGGGGGCCGATGTTCGGTATCTGGGCGTGCAGAGCGGGCAAGGCGCGCGGACGACCTCGTCCATCGGCGATGTGCCGAACGGCGGTCCCTCCAATGTCTGGTATCCGGCCGAGGGTCCGCTGTCCGATCGCGGGCTCAACACCTGGTTCTGGCACCCGAACAACTCGGTCATTTCCCTCGCCAACTTGCAGTCCGTCTACTTCACGACGGTCGGGATGAACACCACACTGATCCTGAACGTCCCGCCAGCCACGACCGGCCAGTTCGACACACCGGACGTGAATCTACTGTCTCAGTTCGCCAACTGGTATGGCGCGCTCTACGCGACGAATCTGAGCCAGGGGCAGCCGATCTCGACTGACTCGACCTGGGCCAATCCCGGCTTCGAGCCGGCCAAGGCGGTGGACGGCGATCTCTGTACGTACTGGGCCGCCGCGGCCGGGCACACGACCGCCCGCCTGGAGGTGAGGCCGCCCGCACCCGCCACCTTCAGCCTCGTCAGCATCCGCGAACCGATCGAGCTGGGGGAACGCACCACGGCCTATCACCTCGAGATCGAGCAGAACGGAACCTGGAACAAGACGCCGACCGACATCACCGGCGCGACCATCGCGGGCACCACCATCGGACAGCGCCAGCTGTGGCAGGTACCGCCGACCTCGGCCGAGGCGGTCGCGCTCGTCATCGACTCCGCCAAGGACGTCCCGGCGATCGCGGAGTTTGGTCTCTACTGAAAGCTGCTCGACTGGGCGGCTTCAAGAGTGTGGGTAGGGGCGCGCTGCGACCGGCGGCGTGGTCCCCTCGATCCAGGCCGGGCTTCCTTGCGAGGTGATTGTGATGCTGGCGCTGGTCAGTCCGGACGACGTGGCCTGGATGACGGTCGTTCCAGAATAGTAGGTGTGGAACTCGGTCGCCGCTTGTCCGTCGAGGATGGCGATGTCGGACGCTGCACCGGACCCTGGCGGCGTGAAGGTGATGCTGGTGCCGGTAGGGAACTCGCCGGGTCCGGAGACGATCTTCAGGGTCACCGGGACGTTGTTGTTGATCGGCTTGCCCGATCTGTCGACCACCGTGACGAGCAACCAGGAGTCCTGGGTGCCATCCACCGCCGTCAGCGCCGTGGTGCTCGCCGTGAGCTTGAGCCCGGCCGGCGTGCCCGAGGTCGGGAAGGTTGGCGGCGCCACGTTCGCGTAGGCGTTGCGATACCAGTAGTAGGACCGCTTGGGGATCCGGAAGTAATCGACGATGCCCATGATGCCGTACGAGGCGGCGTCCTGAGTGCCGTGGTCGAAGACACACCACTTGGACACGCCGCTGCGCCAGCTGTACTGGGTGGGCATGCCGTTCGAGACGGCCAGGTTGGCCCAGCCGGGATCGTAGCTGCCCGGCCGCGTCGACGACACGCTTCCGTACTCCGACACCAGGTTGGGCATACCCGGATTGTCGTACCCGGTTCCGTCACCGTTGAAGCCCGCCACGTCACCGAGCGTGTCCGGCTGCGTGCTCCCGATCGCCGACTGCGCGCCGCCGATGGCCGCGGGCCGACCGGTCGGCGCCGGATCGAGCTGGTGAGTCAGGGCGACCGCTTTCTGCAGCAAGGAGATGACCCGGGAGGCGGGGCCGCCGGTGAAGAAGTCCTCGTTGCCCATGCTCCAGGCGATGATGCTCGGGTGGTTGCGGTGGATGCGGATCATGTCCGTCAGGCTCGCCAGCACGTTGGCGTCGAAGGCGTCGTAATCGCCGGAGGTGCTGGGGTACGCGCCGTTGTAGGGCCAGCCGCCCGAGCCGCCGAAGCCGCCCCAGAAGCAGTTCTCCGACCAGAGCAGGACGCCGAGCTGATCGGTGGCATCGGCGAAGGCGGGCGCCTTCGGATAGTGCGAGCCGCGAATGAAGTTCATCCCGGCGTCCTTGACCATCTTGACGTCGCGGTAGAGCGCCGAGTCAGCCACCCCGTCGCCCCACCCCGCGTGGTCTTGATGGACGTTCCCGCCATGGATCCAGTAGTGGGCGCCGTTCAATGAGAAGCCCTGCGAGCCCGACCAGCTGAACCAGCGGAAGCCGAAGGGCGTGGTGAAGGTGTCGATGGTGCCGGTCGCGTCGGACAGGTGAGACACTGCCTGGTACATCGTCGGGTGGTCGGGATGCCACAGTGATGGGTTACTGATCGCCGGCGTCGTCTGATCGAACGTCACGGTCGCGGCCGCGGCGACCTGCTGCTGCGACGAGATGGTGGCGACGACGTTGTTCGCGCTGTCCAAGATGTCCGTCTTCAGCGTGGCGGTCACGGCCGCCGAGCGGCTGTTCTGCACCTCCGTCTTGATCTCGACGGTGCTCGAGGAGCCCGAGTTCGTCGCCAGCGTCGGTGTGGTGACCCAGGTTCCGTACCAGGTGACGTGTAGCGGGTCGGTGATGACCAGATTGACGTCGCGGTAGATGCCGCCCTGGAAGGTGTGATCGCCGGTGAGCGGCGGGAGCTGAGCATTCCAGTTGTTGTTGAGGCGCACCGCGACCACGTTGTCGCCCGCGCTGAGGGCGGAGCTGATGTCGATGGAGAACCCGTTGTACCCGCCCAGGTGTTGCCCGACCTGCTTGCCGTTGACGTAGATCTGCGCCTGGTCGAACGCCGCCTGGAACTCGATGAACACCGACTTGCCCGACCATGAGGACGGCACCGTGAAATGCTTCCGGTACCAGCCATAGCCGACGTAGAACGACGTCGACGCGAAATAGGGCAGACCAAAGGAGTGCGGCAGGCCCACGCTGTCCCAGGCCGAGTCATCGAAGGTCGTCGCCTGTGCGCCCGACACATCGGCTCGCTTGAACTTCCAGGACTGGTTGAAGTTCTGGATCACCCGAGCGGAGGTAGGAGCAGCGCCGCCGCTACCCCCCGATCCAACTGAGCCCGCCGCTCCACCCGAGCCGGTTGACCCGCCCGAGCCTGTTAATCCGCCCGCGCCCGTTGTCCCACCCTTCGAGCCACCCGTTCCGGTCGTCCCTGACACGCCGCCTGCGCCACTCACGCCGCCTGCATCCGTCGCGCCGGTTCCGCCGGTTGCCACGCTCGACCCCGCCGCCCCACCGGTTCCGCCACTCGCGCTCGCAGACCCGCCGGATCCTGCACCCGTGCCGCTCTGACCGCCGGTTCCGCCGCCTGTCCCACCGAGTCCGCTCTTTCCCGCGGAGCCACTGCCGGCTCCACCTCCGCTCGACTGGCAAGCGGCCGCGTAGAGGGCGACCGAGGCGGTGATGACGAGAAGTCGAATCTTCACTGACTCAGCCCCGTTCGAAGCTGCCGGGAGGCACACCCCAAGAGCGAAGAGCTTTCAGCGGGAGCAGAGATTGTCCTAGAGGTTGGCGAGGTCATGGCTTGTCCGCCCTTAGTGGCTGCCTCTCGGAAACCGGCTCACCTCAAAACGCTGCGCGCCACCGCGCGCGCAGGTGGCGTCGGATCGGGTGGGCCCACGCGGTCCCGAAGATGGAGCCCGTCGCGCTCCCGCGAGCTTCAGCCCTGATAGACGAGCGTCCGCCCAGGTGACACGGCCGCGATGCTCAATCGCGGGTTTTTCTCGGGCCCACTGGGGGCCCATTTGAACGAATTTCTAAGGAATCCTGAGGCTCTCAACGGCTCTCACGCGACCCCAACGTAACGACGCAAGGCTCGAAGATCATTCTGCAAGTCGGCACAACGCTTGGGTTTTGTGCGATCTTCGGGCCCTGTTTCGAATCCCGCTGGGGTCGCTGCCTAACTATGGGTGCTGCCTACCCGTGAGTAGTGCGTCCTGCACGAGACCAGCAACGGCGGCCATGCCGGTCGCATTCGGGTGGTAAGGCGCCCCTCCCTGGAGCGAATAGCGGAATCGCTGCGTCCATGGCGATACTGACCAGGCGTGGTGCTCGACTGAAGCCGCCGAGGCGGACACGTAGTCCCAGCCGGCGGCTCCGGCCGCGCCGCGGATCGCGTCCGCAAGTCGCGTCGCGATCCCGCGGCCCCACTCTGCGATCGCCGGCGGCATGGGGGCAAGCGAGTCGTGGCCTACAGGCGGCAGAATGGTCAGGTAGTCGACCGCCAGGACTCGGCAGGCGGGCGCCTGACGGCGGAGTCGATCGGCGATCGTGGCGAGGTTGCTGGCCAACTGCGCGAAACGCCCCTCAACGGCACCAGGGTCGCCGAAAGACGCGATGCGAGCGGCGATAGGTGGCAGCGTCCGCAACAGGCGAGGGAGGCTCGCCAAGGTGAGCCTTCCCAGGAAGCCGACGTCGTTGCCGCCTGCCGTGATCGTGACCAAGCTCGTGGTCGCTGTGACAGCGTCGAGCTGCGTCCGCAGGATGTCTGCAGTCGTTGCGCCGGAGTAGCTCACGTCGTCTAGATCCAAGCCGAGTGCAGCGGCGACGAGGTGCGCGTAGTTCCCCGACGACCTACCGGCCAAGAGAGGGCTTCCCGGGACGCGGCTCGGAACGCCGGGGCCCGCGGCGAATGAGCTACCGATGGCGACGTAGCGGCTCCCCGCCGCGATCGACCCTTTCATGGCCTCGGAGCTTCCTCAGTCCCAGACGGGCAAGCTGCCTCCTCGGTAGCGGGCACCGTGGCCGCCCTTCGGAAGGATCTCCTTGATTCGGGCAAGGTCGCCCTGCGTGAGTGTCGCGTCGACGGCACCGAGGTTCTCTTCGAGCCGCTTCGGACTCCGGGTACCGGGGATGGCCACGATGTCCTCGCCCTGCGCAAGTATCCACGCAAGGGCCAGCTGGGGCACGGTGATGCCTTTGGCCCGGGCGAGCTCGCCCAGCAGGCGTGTTGCCTCCAGGTTTTTCTCGTAGTTTCCGGGGATGAACCGCTCGTCCTGCCGGCGCATGTCTCCTTCGGGGTACTCAGCCGCAGGCCGCGGATTCCCGACCAAGAACCCGCGACCAAGGGGTGAGTACGCCACGAAGCCAATTCCCAATTCTCGAATGGTCGGGAAGAGCACCTCGACGTCGCGCTCGAACAACGAATACTCCGTCTGGAGGACCGAGACCGGGTGCACCGCGTGGGCACGCCGGATGGTCTTCGCTCCGGCCTCGCTCAGCCCGAAGTAGCGCACCTTGCCTGCCTGGATGAGATCCTTCACCGTTCCGGCCACATCCTCGATGGGCACGTTGGGATCCACGCGGTGCTGATAGAGGACGTCGATGTGATCCGTGCCGAGGTAGCCAAGACTGTTTTCGACGACCTCGCGGATGTGCGCTGGACGGCTGTCCACGCCGTAGCTGCGCGTGAACCCGAACTTGGTGGCGATCACCACCTTGTCGCGAACGTCCTTCAAAGCTCGACCAACGATCTTTTCGTTCTCGCCCCAGCCGTACAGCTCGGCGGTATCGAAGTGCGTCACCCCCAGGTCGTATGCGCGGCGGATCGTCGCGATGCTCTCCTTCTCGTCCGAAGGTCCGTAAGCCAGATTGATCCCCATGGAACCGTATCCCAACGCGGATGAGATCAAGCCCTGATGGCCCAAACGTCGCTTTTGCATGACCGTCCTTTCCTCGTCGCGCGGTCGCGCGCCACCCACCAGCGGCGACACCAAACTGTTTGGTTTGATCTAGTGCACGATCAGCCACCTGTCAAACCGAACGGTTCGGTGTGGTATTGTGGGCGGTGTCGATGGGGACGGCCGACGCAGACTCTGCTCGTGAGCGAATCGTCGTCGCGGCGAAGGGAGAGTTCGCCGCTCACGGGATTGCGGGCGCCCGCGTCGAGCGGATCGCGAAGGACGCCCGCACGAGCAAGGAGCGCCTCTACGCGTACTTCCGCAGTAAAGAAGAGCTCTACGCACATGTGATGAGCCGCGAGCTGGCCGTCATCGCCGAGGCGACACACCTGGACGCTGCCGACCTTCCTGGATATGCGGGACGGTTGTTCGACTACTTCACCGCCAACACCGATCACTTCCGGTTGATCGCATGGGGCCGGCTGGAATTTGAGGTCCCGAGAACGCTCGCCAAGGACGACCCGACGGAGAAGGTCGTGCGCCGAAAGCTCGACCAGATCCGAGAGGCCCAGCGAGGCGGCTATATCGACCCCACCTGGGAACCCGTTGACGTACTTGCGCTGGTAACCCAGATCGCCACGACGTGGTGCAGTCAGGGACATCTTCGAAGCATCGCTGCTCCGAAGGCCCGTCGTGCCGACGTCGCTGCGCACAGAGCGGCAGTCGTCGAGGCGGTTCAGCGCATCTTTCCGGCCCGAGCCGATCGGCCGCGCTCGAAGTGACCCGGGAGCGAGGCCCCCGCGCAGGCCGAGCGTCCCACGGATCGATTCGAGGCACTTTCTTCGTTTGCCCATCAGCCGCGGTCCATTCCCTGGCCGCTCCTCACCGTGCGAAGAGCCGCTGGCGGCGCCTCGCCGTCGCAAGTCGCGCGCGTATCTGCTCCAGCAGCTCGAGGGCCCTAGCGAGGTCCCAGTTCCTGACGGCGTTTGCCGCGAGAACGGCCAGCAGCGAACGCCAAAGTCACGTTCGAGCGTACTACTGCCGCGAAGAGGGCTGGTTAGCCAGCTTCACACCCCGCATGCCCAGGCCGACGTCGAGGCATCGCTTAGCCCGCGACCACAGGTGCAGGCATGGGGGGCGCTCTCTAGGGGCAACGATGCTCGACACCCGAACGGATAGCGTGGCCCGCCTGCGTCGGAGCTCCCGTCGGGAGCCTCACAGCCGTCCCCGGTGCTATTCGGGAGCGCGTCACAGTCGGGGGTAAAAGTCGCGGCGCCAGCTCCGCCCTCGACTCGCGTGCTATTGGCGCGATCGCCGCCCGTTCAGTGCGCTTTGCGCTGCCTGCGGAAGTCGGCGACGCAGCTATCACAAATCTCCAAGCCCGATTCCTGCGCTTCGTCCATGGTGCGGTAGATGGGCTCGCGCGTGGCGCCACAATAGGCCCCGAGCGGGGTGGCCCTCTTGACGGCGAGAGCGGTACCCGGCGAGACGCTGCGGTCGACCTTCGGGATCCGGAGATGAGCGAGGGACATGTCGCTCAGGCTACGGACAAAGCTGGGGATCGACCACTATTTATCGACCACCATTGTCGACCGATCGGCCTAGCTCGTGACGCCGGGGACCGGATCCGGGGTGCCGTCGAGGTAGTTCGGAGCGTCGACCGGGCGCTCGCTCCCCTGCCTGGTACGGTAGAAGATCTTCTTGGTGGCGTTGAGTCGAACGAGGTTCTGAGCGAGATCGTGGTCTTCGTAGATGTGCGCCGGAAGGCAAAATCCGTCGCAAAACCCGCAATAGACGACGTTCCCGGGACCCCGGTCGGCCGCTTCCAGATAGTCGCCGTGCAGGTAGTGTCGCAGCGCGCTCATGCTCCGGTTCGTCCCGGGGATCTGGGCAGATCGGGGAGAACGCTGGATGACGCTCTGGTAGGCTGCACTGCCCAATACGTAGCACGGGTAACTGCAGGCGTCCGGTCGAATGCGCCGTAGCAGGGCACAACGACTCCCGCCGCTCCATTTTGTTCTCGAACCAGCAGCGACGATGGCGTGCGGGATCGGCTCGCGGCGGTAGATTCGCCCGAGGCTCGACCGTCACGTCGGGCGGGTCGCTCGATTCTCTGCGGCAGCTGCCGCTTCGGGCACCACGACGATCTCCGGCGCCGCAGGGCGGCGCTCGGTTGACGCGACAAATGCGGTTGGCGTCGAGGTGGTCGCCTTGGCGCCGAACGCCGCGAGCGACCCCTCGACCCCGGTTCGCCGGCTACCAGCGCCTTCCGCCGCCGCCGCCCCGGCCACCACCGCCACCACCGCCGCCCCGGCCACCCGTGCGCTCCTCCGCCTCCTTGACGGTGACGGCGCGACCGCCGAGCTCGCGGCCGTTCAGCTCCGCGATCGCGGCCTGGGCCTCCTGGTCGCTGCTCAGCTCGACGAAGGCGAAGCCGCGCGGCCGCCCGGTGTCACGATCCATCACCACCTTGGTCTCGGCGACGGTGCCGAACTTGCCGAAGATGTCCCTCAGATCCAGCTCGGTCGTGTCGTACGAAAGGTTCCCAACATAAAGACGTTTACCCAATTGATTTCTCCTGTGTGCATCCGGCGAAAACTGTCGCCGTTCAGAAGCCTCAAGCCTGCCGACGATCGACCGAGCGGCTGACAGGCGAAGCTGCGACGCAGAGACGAAATCAGAAAGAAGGGAACTTGGGCAGAGAGTTAGCACGCTCCACACCGCGGCGCCATCTTTCCTTTCGAAGGGCCGTCGCGGCGATGGGCGGCAGAGTCCAGCATGCGAATCCGGCTGGGGTCGCAGGTTCCTGTCTACAGCAAAGTGCGGGGACAGCGCGCGCATGCGCGCGCGGCAGGCGCCGCCGAGCTTCGGGCTCTCTGCCTTCACACGGCGTGCGCGCACCAATCCGTCGCTCCCGCGCCCTTTGAGATACGTGCGACGCTTGGCCCCGGTACTTGTTCTCCCTTGGCTAGTAGGGTGCGGAGCGCCGGCGGGCGGCGGGGCAGCCGGGACCAGTGGCACCGCCGGAGCCGCCGGGCCCGGAGCTGCGGGAACTGGCGCGGACGCGGGAAAGGGCGGCAGCGCAGGAGGCCGGGCGGGAGGCGGCAGCGGAGGTGCGAGCAGTGGCGTGGGCGGTGCGGGCGGCGCCGCGGGGACCGATGCAGGAGGTGGCGGCGGCCGGGCGAGCGGCGGTACGGCCGGTGCCGCCGCGGGGGGCGCCTCAGGTGGCTCTGGCGGGACGAAGGGTGGGACCACCGGTGCGGGAGGGAAAGCCGGTGTCGGGGGAGGCTCCTCGGGCGGGAGCGCGGGTGCCGGCGGGAGAGCCGGAAGCGCCGGAATGACGGGCTCCATCGATGGGGGCACCGGCGATGCCAGTCTGCCGGGAACCCACAACCCTGTTCTGCCCGGGCTCAACGCCGATCCGCAGGTCGCGTTGTTCGACAACACCTTCTACATCTACCCGACCACCGACGGGCTCGGGACCGGCTGGCCCTCGAGGACGTTCAGCGTCTTCTCGTCGACCAACCTGGTCGAGTGGACCAATCGCGGCGTCATCCTCGACTTGCCGACGGATCTGACCTGGGCCACCGGTCACGCCTGGGCCCCCAGCATCGCGCGGGTGGGCGCCACGTACTATTTCTACTTCAGCGCGGACAAACAGCTGGGCGTCGCGACGAGCTCGTCGCCGGTGGGCCCCTTCAAGGACGCGCTGGGGCATCCCCTGATCACCAACTACCAGTTCGGTCCGGCATCGATCGATCCCTACCTGTTCATCGACGACGACGGCACGCCCTACCTGTTCTTCGGCAGCGGCACCGGCGGCCTTCGGATGATCCAGATGAACAAGGACATGATTTCTTTCACCGGAACACCCGCCAACGTCTCACCGAGCGGGGCCAGCGGTAGGCTGGAAGGCAGCGCGATGTTCAAGCGGAATGGGACCTACTACCTGCAATGGTCCGAAGGCGACACGACCAAGCCCACCTATCAGGTCGCGTATGCGCGCGCGCAATCTCCGGCTGGCCCCTTCGCGCGTATCGGCACGATCCTGCAAGAGGATGCGACGCTCGGGATTCTGGGGACGGGGGGCAGCACCGTCCTGGCCATTCCCGGACGCGACGAGTTTTACATGGTCTATCACCGCTTCAAGATTCCCGGCGGCGACGGAGCCGACCGCGAGGTCTGCATCGATCGGATGTTTTTCAACAGCGACGGGACGATCGTTCCCGTCAAGCCGACCCTGGCGGGGTTACAGGCAGCCGTAGCCCCCTGATCCGGCTCGTCAGGGCGTCGTAGGAGCCGTCGCGCTCTGGTACACCTTGAACTCCACGACGCTGACCCGATCGGCATAGTCCGTCTGCAGGATGGTCCGGATCTCGCCCTGCGCGACGGGCAGATTGGCTGACAGAACCGTCAGCCGGAGATAGCGCGCGGTGGCCGCGTGAGAATCGGTGACCGGGGACAGCGCCGTGGTGTTCGTCGAACGATCGGCGTAGGCGTGCCAGGCGGTCGAGGCCTGAGCTGACGCCGCGCTGCTGGCCTCAGCCTGCGCCAGGTATTCAATGCGGTACTTGTACGCGCGCAGCACGTACTCGAACGTCGTTTCGCAGCGCCCCACCGATTGGTCGCGACCGAGATCGACGACCAAGCTGCCTGGAAGCGTGCTCGGCGCCCAGCGCGTGCCGCGGTTGTTATCGACGGCAAAGCGCGCCGCGTAGAAGCCCTTTTGCGCGGGGAAGGTCTCCGGAACACTGACCGACGTGCCGCCCTTGTAGTCGCTCTCACTCGACGCGAGCACGGCCGCGCCGAAGGCGAGGTCGACCTCGGCCGCGGCGCGCCCGCTCTGGACGAGAGTCTCCAAGCTGCCCGTGCCAGCCCAGACGCCCGAGTGCGTCTGCAAGTCGAGGCTGATCGTGCTGCCCGCGATTTGCAATCGGTCGATCGAGACCTGTCGTTTGACGTCGACGTATGGATAGTGCTGCCGATGATAGACGAGATAGGTGTCGTTTCCGTACTGCAAGATCGAGTCGTGCCCTGGACCGAGGACTCGCTCGGTATCGTCTCTCTGGACGATCTCGCCGGTTGCATGTGTGAACGGCCCGACCGGCGACGACGCGACCGCGTACTGCACGTTGTAGTCCTGACAACCGTTGTTCGAATACGTCATGAAGTAGCGGCTGCCGTTTTTGAACAAACAAGAGCCTTCCTCGTAGTTCGTCAACCCGGTCAGTTGCTTGAACTTGTGGGCGCTGCCGTCCGTCATGCGGGCGTCCGAATTGTCGATGCTCACCGACAAGTCTGACGCAAAGGCCAGCTTGGCGATGCCAACCGCGCCTCCCCCGCCGAAGGTCATGTAGACGCCGTCAGTGTCCGTGAAGAACTGGGCGTCGAACCAGTCGTTGGCCCCCCACATTTCGCCCTGTTTGTAGAGTGGAAAGGTCGATGACGTGGTGCCGGTGGTGGCGTTCGCCCATGGACCGAGAGGGGTACTGGAGCGCGCGACATAGGTGCCGACCGCGGCGGGATTGTTGATGGCGTAGAGCAGATAGTACTGACCATTGCTCGGGTGCCGCACGATCGAAGGCGCCCACAGCGATTGCGTTGGCCAACTCGCCGGCAGACTGAGCGCCTGTGACCGCCAGTGCACGAAGTCCTTCGAGTACCAGACTGTGGGCTCGGCGCTGTAGCTGATCCATGAACCGTCGGTCGTGGAGAACACATAGAAAGTGCTCGACGTGCTGTCGTAGAAGATCGACGGATCGGCGAAATATCCCGGCAAGAACGGATTTCCCGTGTTCGGGCTATCCCAGGCGGTGCCCGCTGTGGGCACGTTCGTCGGCCCGCCGGCTGCGCCCCCTGCGCCCGGGCTCCCACCTGCCGCGCCGCCACCGAATCCGCCCTTCCCGCCCGCACCCGCCACCCCGCCCGTGCCGCCGCCCGTTCCGCCCGCGCCGCCGCCCGTGCCGCCCGTGCCGCCCACGCCGCCGCCCGTGCCGCCGCCCGTGCCGGCCACGCCGCCGCCCGTGCCGCCCATACCAATTGCCGCGCCGCCCCGACCACCGCTCGCCCCGCCGTCGGCTCCTGCGTCGATCGTGCCGCCGCCCGTTCCCCCGCTGCCCCCGCGCCCTTGAGTCGCCCCCCCAGATCCGCTCCCCGTGCTTCTGCCGCCCATGGACGCTCCACACCCCATTAGCCACAAGAGAACGAGAGAACGCGCCAGACGCCCCATGCATCCAGGAGGGGTAACCAGCGACGAACTGGTGCGATTGCCGCAGAGAGAGTCGAGCGCGCGTCTGGCGGCCGACTGCCGCGGCTTGGTGCACGCGGATGGGCGCCAGATCCCAGCCATTCGAATCCCGCTGGGATCGCCTGCTTCCAGCAGACCGCGCCGGGCGCCGTCCACTTGTGCGAGCCTGGTGTATGCAGGGCGAAGATCGGGGGGGGATCAGCGTCCCTGTTTTGACTAGAATGGGTCGATGAGCGTGGGACGGCCCTTCGATGTTCATCATTGAGCTCAGCTACAAAGTCGACCTCGACCAGATCGACGCCCAGCGCGCGGCGCACCAGGCCTATCTGGACAGGCACTACGCGGAAGGAGACTTCGTGATGTCTGGCGCCAAGGTCCCGCGCGAGGGCGGCATCATCCTCGCGGTGGGCGGGAGCCGGGCCGGCGTGGAGGCGATCGTGCGCGAGGACCCGTTCGTGGCGCGCGGCCTCGCGGACTATCGGATCGTCGAGTTTCGCGCGAGCCAGCAGGCCGAGGACCTCGGGCAGCGCGTCGCGGCCTCGGAGCCCAGGCGCCTCCAGGCAACGTGAGCGCCGGGGGACTTCGCCCCCCCGATCCCTTCACTTGCTTCGGCTAGCAGCCGGGAAAACAAGCGGTGCCCATCCGCTCGGCGGCCTTCGCGCGTCCCGCGGCGGCGATTTCGAGGACCTTGCCGACGGTCTCGCGCGCCACGCGCTGGAGCTCTGGCGTGGTTGCGTACTTGGCCAGCAGGCGCTGCCCGAGCTGCTGGTGCGCGCGTTCGTCGGGCTGGATGTATTCGCGGTAGATACGCACCGTCTCCGCATCCCCGCGCAGCTCGCAGAACTTCATGAAGTTCTCGTTGACGGCGTAGGCGATCGACTCCAGCGTGAACAGCCCCGCAGCGACCCGCTCCACGGTCGTGGATAGGCCCTTCAAGTATTGAAACAGCGGGTTGTCGGGCATCGCGAATCCGGAGACGTCAAACCCGAGCGCCGCGAGCCGGTCCGCGACCACTTGAAAATGGCCGGCCTCGTCTCCGGCCTGTCGCGCCAGCGCGAGCTTCACGTCAATCTCGGAGGCGGTCGGCATCCACGCGGCCGCCACCTCGCTGACGCTGATCTCGTTGGCCAGCGCGACCTGCAGCATCTTCTGCGCATCGCCTGGCGTGCCGTCGGTCAGCGACGTCCGTCCCGCGCCGACGATCGGAAGGAGCCTATCGGCCTTGAAGGTCTCGAGCTCTTGAATGAACTGGATGGCGTCCATCTCCATGCTTATAGCTCATCGCCGCAACCGAACCGGCGTTTCGATCAGCCCCGGACCGCCGCAGCGCGGTCCTGGCGTGATCGCCCAGATGTGAGCAACCGCTGCCAGGCAGCTCTTCTCCCTCGCGATTCTTGCGGCTTGGGCAAGGCACGAACGCGAGCTGACGGCCCAGACATTCACGCCTAGTTTTTCAGCATCGAAAGGAAGGCGGAACGCATGCAGCTATCAACCGAACAGTCGCGCTGGCTTCTCAAGGTGCTTCAACCGGAACAGACCCTCGGCTCGCTGCCGGGCGTGGCAGCCCTTTCCGAGGCTGTTCGCGCCGCTCTTCTCGGGCTTGCTCCCGAGGTATACGCCGCCGAGCAGGCGCGGATGCTGGCGGGCGCCAAGGAAGCGGCGCGCGAGTTGCTCTCCCAGGCTGCCGTCACCGCGATGATCGATCGTCTCCCCTTGAAACAGGGCGCCCGGATCGTCGCCTTCGGCGACAGCCACACGTCGGACCCGCAGTCTTGGGCCGTGATCCTGAAAGAGCTCTTGACCGCGCGCGGCGCCTCGATGGCCATCAACGCCGCCCCCGGTGACACGACGACGCACCGGTTGATCCGGATCGGCGAAGTGGTCGCGCAGCAGCCCGACTGGATCCTCTTTCTCGTCGGCGTGAACGACGCGCGCACGCAAGGGCCCGCGCCGACCAAGACGCTGGTCGATCACCAGGAGACCGTGCGGAATCTGCGCGAGCTGCACCAGCGGGCCTCTCACGAGACGAAGGCGCGGTGCCTGTGGATCACGCCTCCGCCCGTCAATGAGGAACGCGTCTCGACCCATTGGGGCCTATCGCGCTTCGGTGTCCGCTTCCGCAACGAGGACGTCGCACGGGTAGCGGCCGCCGTTCGGGACATCGGCGCTCCGACGGTCGACCTGTTTTCGATTCTCGGCACGCCGCCCGCGCCCGAGTTGCTCATGGACGACGGGCTCCACTTGACGCTCGCTGGTCAGAGGCGTCTCGCGTTCGAGGTCATGCGAGGCTGGAGCACGGTCTCGTGACCTGTCTCGTCACCGGAGCCACCGGGAACGTCGGCTCGCTGGTCACACGGCGTCTGATCGATCGCGGACACCGTCCCTGCGTCTTCGTGCGCGATCCCGAGAAGGGGCGCCGGCTCTTCGGGGACCAGGTCGAGATTCGTGTTGGCGATCTCGGTGACATCTCGAGCGCGCTCGCCGGGATCAGCGACCTCTTTCTGCTCAACAGTGGGCCCGACCTCGAGATCCGAGATCGGGCCGCCGCGTTCGCCGCCAAGGCCGCGGGGGTGCGCCACCTGGTCAAGCTCTCGACGCTGGACGTGAGCACCGGGGTAGGCACCGGGGGCTGGCACGCCCGCGGAGAGCACGCCGTCCGCGAGAGCGGCGTCCCGTTCACGTTCATCCGCTCCTCGGCGTTCATGTCCAACGCGCTGAGCTGGGCGCACACGATCAAGCGTGAGGGCGCCTTACGGACGTCGACCGGCAACGGCAAGATCGCCTTCATCCACCCGGCGGACATCGCCGATGTCGCGGTGAAGGCGTTGACCACACGCGCCCACGACGGTGAAGCGCTGGTGATCACCGGCCCGCAGGCTCTCACCTACCGCCAGATGGCGTCGCGGATTGGCGCGGCGATCGGCAAGACCATCTGCTTCGAGCAGATCTCCGACGAAGCCGCACGGCCGACCTTCGACCGCGCGTATGCGGATGCCCTCGTCGACATCTGGCGCGCCATCCGGGAGGGCCGCCTGGCGACGGTAACCGACGGTGTTCAGCAGGTCCTGGGACGCAGACCCGTCACCTTCGATCAATGGGCGGAAGAAAACGCCGGAGCCTTCAAGCGTTCCGGCACGACTCGAGGCAAGAGAGGACGGTCTGCACGGCCTCCTTCCTCACCGACGCGGCCGAGATAGGGGGACGCCGCTGCGAGATGCCGTGCACGAGCGCTTCGATCACGTTGGGGAGAACGAACAGCATCCGCTCCGACGAGGTGACGCGCTCGAAGGTCTCCCGAAGTGCGCGGCGAAAACCCAAGGGACCCTCGGGGACCTGCTCCGAGACCAGCTCGTGCAGCTCGGGCTCCGCGGCGTGGAGATCCGCCAGCCCCTCCACGAGCGTGCGGGTGAACTCGTCGAGAGGCCTGGAGCGTTCGGTCATCGCGCGCTCGATCACCTGGTGAACGTCCTCGACGTGGCGCGCATGCAGCGCGGTGAAGATTGCCTTCTTGTTGGGGAAGTATTGATAGAGCGACCCGATGCTCACGCCTGCTGCTTCTGCGATTCGGTTGGTGGTGACCGCGTCGACTCCCTCTCGCCGAATCACCCGCGGGACCGCGCCCAGCACCGCATGCACGGTCTGCCGGGACCGGCCCTGGCGAGGTTCGCGTCGCATCCTCTCCTGGTCCCGGCTCGTGGTTCTCATCCGCCCAACCACTCTAGCATCTCGAGCAATCGAGCTGCTCAGCCTGATTCGACGGAGTGCCTTCGTCGATAGCGCCATCCCAGCAAGGCACCTACCGCGAGGTGAGGGACGCCGTAGATCGCGAGCGCGAGGGCGAGCACCTGGGACGCGGGTTGGGAATAGCCCTGCCCCAAGGAAGAGATCTCCCGGTGATGTTGAAAGAAGACGATCGTGATGACCACCGCGACGGTTCCGGCAGCGGCGAGCGACCAGACGATCATCGCACGTCGCCGCGCCAGCCGCGTCGCCGCGTAGCCCACGACCTGGGGCAGCACGATGCTGATCGTCGTTGCCGTCGCGATCTCCCGGGCCGTCATGCCACGTCCCCCCCTACCGCCACTCTATACAAGGTCGTTGCACGGGATCAACGACTCACCCGCGCGGAACCAGGACCTTTACGCCGGGTCGCTGCGTTCCATCCCGGCGGGGACCGGGAAGTAGTCGCCTTTCGGTCCGATGGCGTGGCCCGCCGGAACGGGGATCCCCAGCTCATCGATGCGGAAGACGCTGGGCGGCAGCCGCAGCGATTCACGCAACCGGTCCATGGTCCCGGGTACGAAGGGGTAAAGCATGATCATCAGGTTCTTCAACACGTAGAACGCGCTGTAGAGCGCGTTGCGCCGCCCTTCTTCCGGGTGTCGATCGTCGTGCGGTTTGTACTGCGCGAAGAGGCTGTTGATGACGCGGGCGTAGTTTTCCACCTCGAAGAGCATGTTCGGGTAGTCGGCGCGGTCCATCGACCTCACGTAGCGCTGGACCATCCGCACCGTGTCGCTGAGTACGCCGTCCACCAGCACACCGTCGGGGACGCGCCCATCGAACTTCGAGTGCGCCGCCGAGATCGGGCGTTCGAAGGCGGCGTTGAGCGGACCGGCCAGGAAACGGTTGCGCTCGTCCAGCTTGCCGAACTCGAAGTCCGACGGCTTCTCCGACAGCCCCAGCAGCGCCAGGTAATAACGAATCTGGTCTGGCGCGTAGCCTTTCTCGTCCAGCAGCTGATCGCCGCCATAGAAGTTGCCGCGGCTCTTGCTCATCTTTTCGCCCGACACCATGAGGTGGAAGGCGCTGACGATGTCGGTCAGCTGCAGCTCGCCGGGCAGCGGCATGCGCTGCGGATCATCCTGCGTCCCGAGCCACATCGCCCCCTGCATGAGCACGTAGAAGAACACGTTGTCCTGCCCGAGGAATTGCGTGACCCGCGCTTCGGGATCGCGCCAGTACTGGGCGTAGGTCTCCGGGTCCAGCCCCTTCTTCGCCAGAGCTGCCTTCGAGAACGCGATGGGGGCGATCAACGAGTCGGGCCAGACGTAGAGGGTCTTGCCCGCCAGCTCCGGATCGATGGCCGGCACCGGCACCCCCCAGGCGATGTCGCGGGTTATCGACCGGTGCGCCCACTCGTTGGCAATGGTCGAGGGGATGCCGGCCGCCGCCAGCGCTGCGCGACCCTTCTCCAAGGAGGCCTTGTCGCCAAACTGCACGACCACCTTCTTGCCCGGGGCGTACTTGCTCTTGTGCGCGGGGAGCGTGGCCTTGAGCGCCTTGTAGGTCTCCTCGTGCTCGCCGTCGAAGCGCAGCGACGGCAGCACCTTCTCCAGCGTGTCGGCGATGACCGAGGGGCGCCAGGCCTTCTTCTTGGCCTTGCCTTCGATCCAGCCGCGCAGCACCTCTGACACCTTCCACATGTCCAGGAACCAATGGACGGTGTCGCGCATCTCGGGCGTGGTGTTGGACAGCACGCTCCTCGGGTTGATGAGCGCCGTCGGCTCGTGCTGGTGGCCGCAGCGATCGCACTCGTCGCTGTATGCGCCGTCGTAGTTGCACTTCGGGTTGGGGCAGGTCCCCCGCACCAGGCGGTCGGGCAGGAAGCGCCCGAGCTGGGGGTCGTACCACTGCCGGCTGGTGCGCTTTTCCAGCATGCCGTTTCGGTGCAGGTTGGTCAGGAAGAAGTCGCACAGCTGCTTCTGGATCGGAAACGTCTCGGGCTGTGAGGTGCCGGTGTAGACGTCGACGCCGATGGCGTAGCGGGCCAGCGTCACCTGCTGCTGGGCGTGGATGCCGTCGATGAACTGGCGGATCGGGATCCCGGCCGCCGCGGCCGACACCTCGCTGGTCGAGCCATGGTCGTCGGTGCCGTTGACGAACAGGACGTTCTCGCGGCCGATGAGCATGCCCATCCAGCGGCTGTAGATGTCGGCCGGCAGATGCGCCCCGGCCAGGTGGCCGAGGTGGAGCGGCCCGTTGGCGTAAGGCATCCCCGCGGTGACGAGCGCGCGCCGCGGACGCTGGACGGTCTTCAAGACCGAAGCCACGTCGACGGGGACGTGCGGGTTCTTGCCGGTGAAATCGGGTGCTTGGGGAGTCTTTTGGCCTGCCACGGGACCGAGGAGCTTGCCTCGGGAAGTGCTGTCGCACAAGCGACCGATGGCGACGAGCGGCCGCCTGGTTCGGCGCACCATGGAAGCCCTCGCCGGCGGCGCGATCGCCTTCCCCTGGCACGAGTCGCGGATGCGCACCGACTCATCGAGGACGGTGGTCTGGTCGGAGAGATCGCGATCGACTGCCGCTGATCCCCGGCGCCCGTTCACCCGTTGGCCGGCAAACACAAACCGCACGAGAAATGACGAAATCGAACGTTTATGGATTGACGGAATTATGCCGCCGGTGATAACAATGATCTCGCGCGACGTCTTCTTTCGTTGCGCAACCGGGGGGGGCGATGCGGCAAAGAGCCTGGATTGGCGTATTGGGCCCGTGTCTCATCTGGTCGTGCGCTCAGCGCCCCCCCGATGAGGTGACGGTTCAGCGGGGGCTCGCCTCGACGGCCGACTCGTCCAACCAGAAATGGACAGCGTTCGACGAGAGCCTCGTGGCGCCGCTCTGGCTGGGGGATGACGACAAGGGAGCGCTCATCGCGCCGCTGTATCGGGGCGCGGCGGTGGCGATCGAGGACTTCGTCTTCGTCCCGCCCGACCATGATTGCACGGACGTGCGCGCCACCCTGCGCATCGACTGGGACAGCCACAAGAACCAGGTCCACTACCAGGTCAAGTACAAGAAGGTGCCGGTTCACCCGTCGGTGCACCGGACCGAAGGGGTCGACTTCTTCACCAACCCGGCCCACAAATCGCCGGCGAGCTTCGACGACGGCGGTTTCCGCTTCTGGACGATCCTCACCGCCCCGACGGGGCTGACGAAGAACTTCTATTACGACGGCGCGACGCTCCAGTTCGTGGGCAGCGAGTACGACTTCCCGAACGGCCCGCCGGCGACCGCGTTCCCGGTCAGCCTCCCCGTCTTCACGCTGTTCGGCAGCAAGCTCTACTTCGCCAACGCCGACGGCACGATGTTCCACGAGTACACCGTCCCCTACGATCACGTGACGGCGGAGGGGGGGATCTTTGCGCTCGCCTACACGTCGTTCATCCCGCTCGATCTCTGCGAGAGCAATTCGGTTCAGCCAACGCTCGGGCAACTGCGTCCCTGGGCCAGCCCCTGGCAACCGCCGTCGCTGGCGGCGAACTGGAAGGATGTCCTGCACGGCGGGGCGGCGTTCGACACCACCGTTGACCAGAACCTGCCGTTCCCAGAAACGTTCGGGTTCGAGCCGTACGTCTACAGCGGCATCGCCTTCATCGGGAACGCCGTCGCGCCGCAAGGGGGGGTCCCCAACGGCGCGGTCGTTCACCTTTCATCAATCATCCTGCAGGTGGCGCCAGCGCTGCGGCCCATCGTCGGCGGCAACGGAACCGGGTGCCAATCCTTCGTGGCCGAGCCTCACGTGACGGCGCCGCGGTTCTGCGAGATGGCGCAATCAGGGGGACGTCGATGAGGATACAGAGACGTCTCACGTTGCCGCTCCTGACCGTGGCCCTCACGGCGACTGCGGTGACCGGGTGGGCCAGCGACAGCACGGCGCTCCGCGATCTCTTCGACGCCTCGATCCGGTACACCGACAAGGTCGAGTTCCCCGATCGGATCGGTGACCTCGGTGACCCCACCCGGGGCCAGGCGAGCTTCGGCATCGGCGCGGACGGCATGACCCTGGATTCGTCGCAGGCGTTGTTCCAGGGTCTCTCGCAGGTCGGGGGCACGGTGGTGAGCAACGGGCGGACCTGCGCCACCTGCCACCGGCCGGGGACCGCCAAGCTCGGGTTGCCGCCGCTGCCGCTGTCGTCGACGGTCCCGCCCACCGACCCGCTGTTCACGGGGCTACAAGCCGACACCGGCGTCGAGCCGCAGGGGCTCCCGAACTTCGACCAGCTCGGGCTCCTGTTCCACCGCCCGACCCGCCTGAACCCGTTCTTTCCCGAGGACTCGGACTCGCGCCAGCTTTTCTTCTGGCGGAAGACGACGCGCCTCGTGAACACGGTCTTCACCTTCGGGTTCCTCAACGAAGGGCGCATGCGCGAGCTCGTCGAGACGTCCCGCGGCGCTGTCTTCACCCACACGCAGAACGGCGACCTCCGCTTCGACGACCTGGTCGCCGTTCAGCGGCTGCAGGACATCAGCCGGTTCATGGAAGACACCATCGACCCGCCCGAATTGCAGGCGCTGCTCGACCCCACCGATCCCAACTACCAAGCGTTGGTCAACGATCCCTTCGCCACCGTGCACCCGACGACGCAGCTTCAGCGCCAGGGCGAGAACGTCTTCCAGCACTACTGCATGGACTGCCACAACATGCCCAACGTGTTCAGCAACCGCGACCACGTGAACGCGCCGCCGCACGCCGGGCCGCCCCCCTACGGGCACTCCTTCGACATCGGGGTCGCCGAGCGGAACGCGCACCATCTGGAGTTCCGCCGCTTCGATCCCGCCACGGGGCAGCGGGTCCAGCTCATCCTGCCGCTCATCGCCCAGGACGGGACGATCGTGAACCTGCCGGTCGTCGACGACGTCGGCCTGGCCGGCGGCACGTTCCGCTACGAGGACCTGCACAAGTTCAAGGTGCCGCAGCTCCGGCGCGTGGCCCAGCTCGGGCCCTACTTCCACGACAACTCGGCGGCAACGCTGGCCGACGTCGTCGACTACTTCAACGGCGATCAGTACAACCAGTCGGTCGACGGGCGGCTCCACCCCATCCACTTGAACGCGGGCGATCGCGAAGCGCTGCTCGCCTTCTTGCAGATTCTCTGATCGGCGCGCGGCTCGCCCCGGCGATCGCGCGCTCCGGATTTCTTTCGCCGGACACGTCCCGTTTTCGCCTGCGTGACCGAAAGGTCAGCGTTCTGTCGCGATCAGCCTCTGCGGATGCGCGTATCTGTGAATGCGCGCGATCGCGCGGAGGTGGCTCGTGGAACAGGGAAGGGTGATTCTTCGTGGGTTGGTCCTGGTGTCGGCCGTGAGCCTGAGCATGGCCGCGTGCCAGAGAGGTGGAGACGACCGCAGCGAGCCGGGCGGCGCCGAAACGGGGACGGTCGTCGCCGTGCAAGCGGCGGTCCCATCCAATGGCGCCGGGCGCGGCCAGTCGCGCTTCCTGGGTTTCCGCGCGCCGGCCGGCGCACGCCCGACGGCGGTCAACACCACGCTGGACGGAAGGCCGGGGGCGATCCTCCCCAACGGCCGGTTCGTCACGCCCGCCGGAACCGAGGTGAACGTCCTCGCGCCCAAGCCGTTCGGGCTGGCCGTCTCTCCCGACGAGAACACCCTGGCCACCATCAACTCCGGCGCGGCGAAATTCTCGGTCACGCTGATTCGCGGCACGCGCGGCGCCAGCCCGACGGCGACGGCGGTCCCGTTGGACGCCACCTTCATGGGCGTCCTGTTCTCTCCGGACGGTAAGCTGTTTTACGCCTCGGGCGGCGATAACGGGAACATCTGGGTTGGCGACGTGGCCACCGCGACCGTGATTGGCTCGGTGAACCTGAACGGCGCCAGCCACCCGCTGGATCGACCGCTCTCGCCGACGACCGATCCGGCCCAGCGGTACAAGGGAACGTTCCCGGGCAACATGGTCCTGTCGCGGAACGGACGCTACCTCTACGTCGTCGACCAGGGCGCGTTCCAGGTCCACGCGGTCGACACGACGAAGATCGTCACCGGCGCCGACGCCGGAGGCAACGTGCTCGAGCCCGACAACTTCGCGGCGGTGGTCTCGCGCACCAAGGTCGGGCACTACCCGTTCGGGATCGCCCTGTCGCCGGATGATCGAACGCTGCTGGTCTCGAACGTGGGCGTCTTCCAGTACACGCACCTGCGGCCACCGTCGCCGACGGGCAACAACAACGTCGACTACCCGCTCTGCGTCCCGGCGATGGGCTACCCCGACGAGGTGAGGTCGCCGAAGACCATCAACATCCACAAGATCGACGCCAGCACGGTGAGCGGCCTGCCCACCAGCTTCAGCGTCCCCGACGGCATCCGGTGCGGCTACGTTCCGGCGGACGTCACCTACACCATCCCGGCGCCCGGCGATCCAAACGCGCCGGAGTCGTCATCGGTGTTCGCGATCGACGTGTCGCATCCCGAGGCGCCGTCGGTGCTGGGCGTGGTCCGCACCGGGCTCGCCGTCGGCGCGGCCGACGAGGGCGGTCGGAGCGCCTACGGCGCCAGCCACCCGAACGCCGTGGCCATCGGCGGGGGTCGCATTTACGTCTCGAGCGGAACGAACGACAGCGTCGCGGTGCTGGACCAGCGAACGCGCGCCGCGGTCGGCCAGATCTCGCTGGCGGTCCTCACCGGCTCGGACCGTGTGCTGCGCGGCGTGCAGCCGGTATCGCTGGCGCTCGCGCCCGACAACCGCACCCTGTACGTCGCCGAGGCGGGCCTGAACGCGATCGCGGTGGTCAGCCTGGACCACGCGCCGAGCGTGGTGGGGATGGTCCCGACGGGCTGGTGGCCGAGCAGCGTCAAGGTGAGCCACGACGGCAAGACCCTGTTCGTGGCCACCGCCAAGGGCCGCGGCGGCGGCCCCAACCTGAACAACCAGTCGCCCAAGCTGACCGACCTCGGCACCGCGGAGATCATCCTCGTGCCCGGCCACCAGCAGCTCGCCGACGACACCTCGCAGGTGCTGCACAACAACGGCTTCGACGCCGACGACCAGCCCGACTGTGCGGATGGGCCGATCCCGAACCGCCCCGGCGTCGCCAGCCGCCAGATCAAGCACGTCATCTTCATCAACAAGGAGAACTCGACCCACGACCAGATGCTGGGCGACATCACCAGCACGCGCCAGGGCGTGCCGGTCGACGGCGACCCGGCGTTCTCGCTGGGCCTCGCCGCCAGCCCCAACCACCACGAGCTGGCCTTGAGCTACGCCTTTGGCGACAACTTCTTCCTGGAGCCGACGGTCTCCTCTGACGGCCATCGCTGGCTGACCAACAACTTCACGACCGAGCTCGAGGAGACGCACTGGCCGGCCGACTACGGCGGTCACAAGCGCGACTCGGGCGACGACCCCGAGGTGATCGCCAACTATCCGGGCCGTGTCGGGTTCACCGACGCCAACGCCTCGCCCGAGCCGAACGATCTGGACGAGCACGGCGGAATCTACCGGCACCTGATCGACAACGGTCTCGAGTTCGTCAACTTCGGCAACGGCTTCGAGTTCGCGCTGGTGGACGAGGACAACGCCACCGAGCCGACCGGCATCCGCGAGCACGCCAACGTGCCCCGCGAGGAGATCGTCCGCGTCCGGACCGACGATCTCTACCCCGAGTTCAACACGCACATCCCCGACTCGCCGCTGCCCGAGAACCCCGATCGGTTCAACCGGTTCGGCCGCTTCAAGCAGATGTTCGAGGCGCACTACATCGACCGCGCCCACGACGTGTGCACGCTGCCGGCCTACACCGACCTCTATTACCCGAACGACCACGGCGGCGGCGCCAACGACATCAACCCGAACGGGCCGGCCTGGGACTACACGCGCTTCGTGCAGGACAACGACGCCGCCCTGGGCCTGACCGTCGACCTCATCTCCAAGAGCCCGTGCTGGAAGGACACCGTCATCTTCGTCGTCGAGGACGACACCCAGAACGGCTCCGACCACGTCGACGGCTATCGGTCCCTGTTCCTGGCCATCTCGCCCTGGGTGAAGCGCGAGACCGTGATCAAGACGCACGTCAGCCTGGAGTCGATCTTCAAGACGGTCGACCTGATCTTCGGGATCGGCCCCCTCAACCAGTACGACGCCGCCGCAACCGACCTGCGCGAGGTGTTCACGTCGGAGCCGGATTTCAGCCCGTACGACTTCGTGCAACCGACGTTCGTGGCCCGGGCCAAGAAGAGCTGGAAGCGGCTCACCCGCGGGATCGACTTCTCGGCCCCCGACCGCGACGAGGAGCAACTCCGGCGCGCCATCGCCCGCTCGGAGGGCCTGCCGCGCCGTTCGCCGAAGCCCAAGCAGCCCGTGATGGCCGCGCGCTGAACTGCGGCATCACTGAAGCCCGGCACGGGGCTTCACCTGGACGACGGCGATCGAGGCTGGTGAGCTCCGCCAACGAGCATGTTACCGTGCCGGCGTGGGCACGACCGGGCTCGCACTGGCCTGATGAGCACGTCCCTCGTGCTCTTCATGATGGCGCTCGTCTCGCTGGCGATGTCGACCCGCCTCTGGCTCAAGCTGGGCTGGATCGGGGTGCGAGCCGTTCGGCCTGGCGGCGCAGCGCTGGCCAGCTGGTGCCTGCGCCACCTGTGCCCCAACGGCCGCGGGTTCCTGCCGGCCGCTCTCGTCCTGCGGGGGTACGCGGCCGCCGACCGCGGCGACACCCAGAGCGCCGTCGCCGACGCCGACCGGGCCCTCGAGATCGCGCACGGGGCCAGCCCCGACCTGTGCCGGTGGTATTTCGTCAACGCGGCGATCGACATCTACGTCAACGCCGGTCGCTACGGGAGGGCGCTCGCTGCCGCCGAGCGCTGGACGGCGGAGGCGCAGGCGCGCGGCGTCGCACAGCACCCCCGCCTCCACGCCTACGCGGCGATCAACCGCGCCGAGGCGCTCCACAACGTGGGCGAGCACCAGGCCGCGCTGCGACTGCTGGACGAGACCGAACACCAGGCCACGCCCCGCGACAGGCTGTCGCGGGAAGGCCTGGAGCTGCTGCGCGCGTGGATCCTGTCGCACGTGGGCCGCGCCCCCGAGGCGTGGACGCGACTGGCGTCGATCGCCCCCCGGACGTTCGGGCCGCGGTATCGCGCCGAGTACCACTTCACGCGCGCCCTGGCGCTGTGCGAAACAGGTGAGCTCGAGGCGGCCGAGCGCGAGGCGCGCGCGGGAACCGGCGTGGCCCGGCGCGCGGCCAGCCGGCGGAACGCGCTGCACGTCGAGGCGCGCGTCGCCATGGCCGCCCAGGACGACGCGCGCGTCATCGCGCTCCTCGAGCGGGCCCGCCGTCACGGCTACCAGGGGCAGGCCGCCCCGGTCCTCGTGCACCTCGGCCAGGCTTACGAGCGCGCCGGCAACCCGGCCGAGGCACGGCGCGCGTACCAGGATGCGCTGGCCGCCGATCCCGAGAGCTTCGCCTGTGGCGCGGCCAACGCGCGCCTCGCGGTGCTCGCCGATGACCTCTCCCCGTCCGTCTGACGAAGCCGTTTAGAACTCGTAGCCGAGCATGCCGCCGGCGTCCCAGTTCGTGAGCGCGCTGCTGGTCTCGCCCTGGAAGATCGACTGGTCATAGGTCGGCCGGACCGTGAACCGCGCGTCCGCCACGAAGCCGTGGTAACCGACCATGAAGCCGGCGGCCAGCGGCACCGAGAGCGTGTTGTCCGTCCCGCTCGAAAAGCTGGCCAGGCCCGTCGGGGTGTAGTTGCTGACGTGGTAGGCGTTCCAGCCGAGACCGCCCAGGACGTACGGCTCGAGCAGCGTGCTGCCGGCGTAGAGAGGAGAGTTGACGCGCAGGACCCCCTCGAAGCCGTTGCGGACCAGCGTGGCGTTGCCGAAGGCGCGCCCGTCGATCGTGTTCGCGCCGCCGACGTACGACGCCTCGAACCCGACGAGCCTGCGGGTCACCATCGCCACGCGGACCGTCCACGATCCGCCGGTGTTGGTCTGGCCTCGCGTGCCTCCGTTGGTGAAGTCGGTCGCGCCACCACCGGCCATGACCGCCAGCCCCCAGCCGGTCGCCGGCATCCAGCGGTTCTGCGTCTCGCCCGGCAGGACGTCCACCGTCCGACCGGGAGCGGCCGGCGCCATCACGGGCGCCGGCTCGACCGCGGAAGGCGGCGCCTCGGGAATCGGCTGAGCCTGCGTGTCCGGCGGCGCGTTCGCCGCGTCGTCCTGGGCGAGAGCGGTCCCCGTGAACGCCGTGGCGACGACGGTCGCGGCCACCAGAATGGATCGGTCGAGCTGCATGACCCTGCCCTCCTCCAACTCCGTTCGTCTGACCTCAAAGATGCGAAGGCCCGGGGCGCCTGCGCAGCCCTTGACGAGGGCTTGCAGCACCGACCGACGAAGCGGCCCCGGCGAGACGCAACTGCGGCGCCGGATGAAACGACTAGGGGCGATACGCCGCCGGCAAGCGGCGCTCGCCGAGCCGGACCGGCGTCTCGAGATCGATCGTCGACGCCGAGCTGCCGAGCAGCACCTTGTACGTGCCCGGGGCTATCCGCCAGCCGCCCCCCGTCTCGCTGAACACCGCGAGCAAGCGCGGATCGACGCGCAGCTCGACGTCCGTGCTCGCCCCGGGCGCGAGATCGACCTTGCGCCATGCACCGAGGCGCTTGGGCGCCTCCCAGCCGCCGGCGACCGGCGCCACGTAGATCTGAGCGACGTCCTTGCCGGCCCGCTGGCCCACGTTGCGCACGCGAAACTTCACCACCAGGTCCTGGCCATCCAGCCGTGCCGCGAGGCCGCTGTGCTCGAAGCGGGTGTACGAGAGCCCGAACCCGAACGGGAACAGCGGCGGCAGCTTCTTTGCGTCGTGCCACTTGTACCCGACCGCCGCGCCTTCCGCGTAGCTGACGTCATCGGTCTTCTTGCCCGCGGCGTCCGTGGCGGTCAGCGCGGGTCGGGCCAGCTGGCTGGCGTCCTTCGGAAAGCTGATGGGCAGCCGGCCGGACGGGTTGGCGCGGCCGAACAGGAGATTCGCTATCGCCTCGCCGCCGCTGGTGCCCGGGTACCAGACCTGGAGCACACCCCGCACCTCGTTGAGCCACGGCATGAACACGGCGCCGCCCGTTTCGAGCACCACGATGGCGCGACCGTTCGCCTGGGCGACCGCGCTCACCAGCGCGTCTTGCTGGTCCGGCAACGTGAGCGAGCCGTCGAAGGACTCGCCGTTCCACGAGGTGACGAACACGATCGCCACGTCACTCTTCGCCGCCAGGCGCGCGGCCGCGGCGCGATCCTGGCCGTCGGCGAATTGCACCTCGGCCCGCGGCGCCAGCGCCTTGATGGCGCGCAAGGGCGCCGACGCGTGATACATCACCGGCCCCGGCCAGGACTTCGGATCGAGGTCGGGCACCGCGTTGCCGCCCACGCCGTACACCAGCGACGACCCGCCGCCCGCCAGCACACCCTTGTCGGCGTGGCCGCCGATCACCGCGATGCGCTTGATGTCGGCGCCCAGCGGCAGCAGAGCGCCGTCGTTCTTGAGCAGCACCGCTCCCTGTTCGGCGCCCTGGCGCGAGACGGCGGCGTGCGCCTCGAGGTCCTTGGCGGGCAGATCGATCGGGCCGCCGCCGACGGGATGGTCGATCACCCCCTTGGCGAACATCGTTCGCAGGATGTGCCTGGCCATCTCGTTCAACCGCGCCTCGGGCACCTCGCCGGTTTCGACCGCCGCCAGGAGCGGCTCGCGAAAGAACGGCTTGGCGTCGAACGGCCAGCCGGACTCCTGGTCGACGCCGCTGCGCGCGGCCTTGGCCGTGCTGTAAACGGCGCCCCAGTCCGACATCGTGTAGCCGCGCCACCCCCAGTCCCGCCGCAGCAGATCCGTGAGCAGATACGAGCTCTCACAGGCGTGCTCGCCCCACACCTTGTTGTACGAGCACATGACGGCGCCCGGGTTCGCCTGCTCGATCGCCAGCTGAAACGCCAGCAGGTCGGACATGCGCGCCTGATCTCGATCGATGCGCACGTCGACCGTGTTGCGATCGGTCTCCTGATCGTTCAGCGCGAAGTGCTTGATCGTCGAGATGATGTGATTGGACTCGATGCCGGCGATCTGGGCGCCGACGATGACGCCCGCCAGCAGCGGATCCTCGCCGCCGTACTCGAAGTTGCGGCCGTTGCGCGGCTCGCGCACCAGGTTCACGCCACCCGCCAGCATCACGTTGAATCCCGAGGCGCGCGCCTCGGCGCCGATCATCTCGCCCGCCCGGCGCGCGAGCGCCGGATCCCAGCTCGCCGCCGTCGCCAGGCCGGAGGGCAACGCCGTGCGCCCGCGCTTGGCCTTGGCGCCGGGTTGCGACGCGACGCCGACGCCCGCGTCCGTCTCCCATTGCGCCGGAATCCCCAGGCGCGGGATGCCGGGCACGTAGCCCGCCGAGCCGGGGCGCGCCTCCGGCGGCGCGACATATTTCTTCCAGGGCGCGTCGGTCGCGAAGTAGCCGAACACCAGCGTCTGCTTCTCGGCCCGCGACATCACGGCGAGCAAGAGGTCGGCGCGCCGATCGGCGTCGAAGGATGCGTTCATCCACGGCCGATCGGCGCCCGGGGCCGGAAGAGCGACCGACCCGGCGGCGGCGAGGCTCGCCAGGACGATCGCGAACGAGACGGTGCGATGTTTCAGGGGGTGGGTGCCGGTCATCGCGCGCAGTCTAAACGAACTCGGCGGGAAGGCGCCGGGTCCGCCACGACCGTCTCCCCCGGCGCGGCTGATGACGCCGTGGCGACCCCAGCCCCGCGAAGAGGCGCGCCGTCAGTTGCTGGTCGTCGTCACGTTTGCGACGGGGAACTGGATGCTTCCGGTACCGCCCCCCACCTCGACGTTGATGTGGACCGAGGCGAGCGTTCCCAGGGTCCAGCCTGGCTGCGCCGCCCACGACGCGAAGTGTTTGGTCAGGTTGATGGTCCCGCACTGGCGAGGCTTGGCCCGATTGGCGGTGATGTTCGTCCAGTTGCCCGTATGACCGGATTCGCAGGCATTGGCGCCACCCGTTCCGCTGGTCTGGCTGGTCACCAGGTAGTAGGTATCCCCGTCAATGGTCACCGCCGTGCCGTTGTTCGGCAGCGAACCGCTGTACGAGTCTTCGTTGATGTACCACTCGATGCACGGACTGTGCATCCACCCGTACATTCCGATCGACGAGTAGCCGAAGCAGTTCGTGCCCGTGCAGTCGGTCCCGGTCTTGGTCTCCGAGAACTCGGCCGCGATCGTCCCGTAGGCCGTGTAGGCCTGCGGGGTGTTGAAATCGAGCCCGAGGTGGGCGAGGAAATCCGAGCTGTTGCTCCAGGACGCGGAGAACGCGTGCGCGTTGGGGAAGACGGTGATGCTTCCGCCGCTCCCATTCGTCCAGATGCCGTAGTTGAGACCGTCCGCCGTCCCGCTGATGTTCGTCCCCGTCTTGGTGGTTCCGCCGGTCGTCGGGAGGGTGGCCGTGCAATCGACCGTCAGACCTCCATCCACGCCGGAGCCGCCGGTTCCCGTCGTGCCAGCCCCCCCGGTCCCGGTGGAGCCGGCGGCGCCCTTCGTGCCGCCCGAGCCGGTCGCGCCACCGTGCCCGGCCGCGCCGCCCGAGCCGGTCGCACCGCCGTGGCCCGTCGTCGTCGTGCCGCCCGAGCCCGTCGTGCCGCCCGAGCCGATGGTTCCGCCCGAGCCGGTGGTGCCGCCCGAGCCGGTCGTTCCACCGGAGCCCGTTGTCCCTCCCGAGCCGGTCGTTCCGCCCGTACCGGTGGCCCCCCCCGAGCCGGTGTTCCCGACCGTTCCGCCCGAGCCAGTCGTTCCCCCCGCCCCCGTCGTTCCGCCGGAGCCGGAGGAACCGCACCCCGCGAGGAGCAGACATGTGGCGACGCCTGACAATAGGGCTCTGGATCTCATGGGGGGACTCCTTCAGCGGACGGGGGGGACTTCGACGAGGACCTGCAGCCGGGCGGCTGACGCAACCTGCCCACTCCGGCGCCAGGCTATTCCCTCGAGCCGTCGATCTGATCCCGCCGCCCCGACGACGCCCCTCAACCCCGCGATTCCGCGCCTACTCGCGGCTCGTGTAGCACTGAAGCTGGACGTCGACGCCCTGGGCGTCCTTCATCCGCAGATGAACGCGCTGGCTCTGGCGATCGACCTCGTCTTGATCGCATTCCACTGTGACGTCGGCCCGCGAGCCGTTGGTGTCGTCGCACTCTATCGAGGCCATCTGGCGGATGTGACCACTGGACGCCTTCGAGTTTTCGCTCCCCGCATGGAATTCCCATCCCCCCATCGACCCGAGAAAGAACGGCGGCAGCTTCAATTCCTTCCAATGCGGCCAGCCGCCGCCCGTGATCGAAAACAGGAAGCGGGTGCGGAACGGCCTGAGGGCCGCCCCGGCGGACTGTCCCGTCAGTCCGCCGATCTCAGTCTTGTCTACCCTCGCGTGAGACGGCCCCCAGGCCGGCCCGACATGCGCCGAAAGGTCCCCGAGGTCGATGGTGCTGTCTGCCTGCGCTCGCGGCGTCGGCTTGGAGATGTCCGGCGGCGGAGCGACGGCGGTTGGCCTCGCCGCGGCCGATCCAGCGGCGGGCGGCGAAGACGGGCGCCATTCGTGGCGGTAGAGCGTCATCGCGCCGGCCACCGCTCCAGCGACAACGAACCCACGCAACAGCAGCTGGCCGAGTCCGTCCCCCATGATTACCCCTCGCTGAGAGAGCACCGAAGTCTAGCCGCCACGGGCGCCGCCAGTCCACCCGGGGGGACCGTGGACGCCGCCCGACCTAGCCAGCCTGGGACAGGCTCCGGAGGCGGATCAGGCTGATCGAGAAGGCCAGCGCGGGCACCGCGACCACGACCAACAGCGCAGGCTGCGGCCCGAGCATCGCGCACAGGGCGAGCGTCAGCGCGGACGAGAGTCCAAGCGCGACGGACGAGGCCCTCAGCCGCCTCCGCGTGGCGCCAGTGTGGATCAGCATGCCGCACCCGAACAGCAGCGAGCCGAACGCCGAGGCGAACAGCAGCACGAAGACCGCAGCCCGCCAGCCCTCCGAGAAGTAGTAGACACCGAGCGCGATCACGGCCAGGCCGACCAGAACCATCAGGTCCGCGAGCGAGTCCCGCAAGCGGCTCCAGAGGCTCTCGCGCTCGAGCGGCACCTCCTGAGGATACACGCGCCAGGTCCGGCGCGGAGCCGCGGCCTCAATCACCGCAGCGGACGACCAGCGTCCAGCCTTCGTGGAGGTAGGCGCGTCGGACCGTCCCGGGGGCGCCGCAGGTCCGTTGGTCGTCGCCCGGCAGCACGCACAGCGCGTGAGGGCCGGCGTGGGTGCGGACGGGGATCTTCTTCCGCGCCGCGATGTCGCCCACCGCCGCCCCGTCGATGGTCAGCGCGGACGGCTGCGCGCAGCGGCTGTTGTCGATCTGGATCCAGACGGCCGGCGCCGCGCCGTCTGCCGCCTCGGTGGCCGTGCCCGAGCGCCCTCCCCCTTTCGCGCCGGCCGCCGCCGTCGTCTCGTCCTGCGGCTCCAGCTCCCAGCTCTTCGGGTTCGCCGGGTCGGGCCCGCTCGGATCGACCGCGGTGCTGCCCGGTCGCTGGTCGGGAGCGGCGGCCGCGACCGCCGGCGACAGCTTGCAGCCGGCGTGGCGCATCTCCTCGCCGAGCTGGTCGTAGAAGGCGGCGCGCATCTCCCGGTAGTCGCGCACCCGGTCCTGGAAGAGGTCGTGCGCCTTCTTGGCCCGGTTCCGGTAGTCGGGCGTCAGCGCCACGATGTCGCCCAGCTCCTCGGCGCGCCGGATCTCCCGGAACCGCGCGGCCATGCGGCGGCCCAGCGCCAGATACCGGCGTCCCACCGCCGAGGCGCCGGCGTAGACCGGCCCGATCTCGGCCGGGCAGGTGATCGGCGGGGCCGCGCCGACCGGGCCCAGCTGCGCCAGCGCCGCGTGGACGGCGGCCGAGAACTCGTCCCGCACCGACTCCATCTCGCCCTGCAACGCGACGAACTGGTCGATCGCTTCGCGGAGCGACGCCGCGTCGCCGAACACCGGATCGATGCGCGGCGCCACCTCGGTCCGGAACGACTTGTCGGCGGGCGCCCCGGCGGTACCCGGCGCCTGCGCGAGCACGGCCAGAATCACGGGAAGCGAAGCAATCATCAGGCTCACAGGTTGCTCGAGGAGCGCTCGATGAGCGCCAGGTTCTGGCGCGCGTCTTCGTTGCCGGGATCGAGATCGACCGCGGCCTTGAAGCTCTCCGTCGCCTCCTCGACCTTGCCGAGCGTCAGCGCCACCACGCCCGTGAAGAAGCGGACGCGCGCATCGCCAGGATCGATCGCGGCGGCGGCGCGCAGCTCGTCCAGCGCCTCGGCGTCGCGCCCCAGCCCGTGCAGCGCCAGCGCGAAGTTGTAGCGGGCGACGACCCGCTGCGGCCGCTTCTTCACGGCGCGGCTCAGGTACCAGAGCGCCTGTTTGGGCTCGCCCCGCCGGAGCGCGATGGCGCCCAGGTTCGAGAACGCCTCGCCCAGCATGCCGGGAAACTGCCCGCCCTCTTCGAACAGCCGTTCGGCGCGGTCCAGATCGCCAGCCTCGAAGTAGGCGCTGGCCAGCAAGAACACGGGCCGCGGGTCCTGCGGCGCCAGCGCGCGCAGGCGGGCGTAATACGTCGCGGCTGTCTTCAGATCGCCGCGCTCGCGCGCCAGGTCCGCCGCCAGCTTCAACGCCCCGGTGTGGTGCGGCCGCCGGCGCAGCACCTCGGCGTAGACCGCGGCCGCCTCGGCCTTACGGGCCAGCGCCAGGTATGCCGCGCCCAGATCCATGCGCAGGTCCAGGTCGTTGGGGTCGCCCTTGACCGCCTCCTCCAGCTGGACCGCCAGCGCGGTGCCCTCGCGCCGCGACGAGAGCACCATCACCAGCTGCCGACGAGCCTGCGCATCGTCGGGCGTCGCGGCCAGCACCGCCTCCAGCTCGCGCTGCGCTTCGGGCAATCGGCCCGCCTCCAGCAGCAGATCCGCGTACGCGCGGCGCGCCGAGACGTCGGCGGGGTCCAGCTCGACCAGCTGGGCGTAGCGCTCGCGCGCGTTCGCTCCGCCGGCGGCGCGATCGATGGCCGCCAGGCTGCGCAGCGCCAGCAGGTAGTCGGCGCGACGGTCGAGCGCGTAGGTCAGCATCGCCCGCGCGGGCGGCGTCTTCCCCGTCGCCAGCAAGGCCATGGCCATGAACCGCCGCGCCTCGGGGACCGTCGGCTCGACGAGGAGGGCGTGGCGCAGCACCTGGGCCGCCAGCTCGGCGCGCGCCGGCCCGCCCCCGCCGCCGTGAAACGCCCCCACCGCGCGGCCATAGAGGACGAAGGCGTACGCATCGTGGGAGAACCGGGCGTGCGCGACCGCCAGCGTCGCTGCGTCGAAGCCGACGCCGGGCAGCGAGGCGAACGCCGCCGCCGCCGCGTCGAGCGCGACCACGTCGAGCGCGTCCTTCGCTCCGACGCGCGTGGCGCTGGCGCAGAGCTCGTTCGGCGACGCCGCGCGGTGGATCTCCACCGTCACCGCGACGTTCCAGTCGGGCCTCCGCTCGAACGTGCCGCTCACCAGCCAGGCGGCGCCGGCGGGAGCCGTGCGGGCAAACAGCTCGGGGCGACCGGCGAAGCGCAGCGGCGCCGCCTGCGCGAACCGCTCCGCGATCAGCGCCGGCAGCCCGTAGCTGAGGTGCTGGAGCGCGCCGATGCGCTGCGCGTTCCGGAACGGCTCGACCGCGAAGCCCTGCCGCGCGGCGACCGGCGCCTCGGAGGCCCGAGCAGGAACCTCGGCAGCCCGAGCGGGCGCGCCCACACTCAACCACAGCGCCGCCGCGATGGTCGCGGCGAGCGTGGGTCGCATATGTCTCTCAATCGGCAACGCATCGAAAATAATTGAGGTCTGCTGGATTTCCAGGAGAAGTGCCGAAAGATATCCACAGGACAGCACGTGACAGACCTTTCGCGCCGCTCGAGGGCCGTTCTCCGAATCTTCGTTCGCGTGGCGCTGGTCGCGACGGTGGTCATGCTGGGGACCGCGGTCGGTGCGGGCGCGCTGGTCTATCGAAAGTATCGAAACGACCTGCCCAAGAAGCTGGACGTCGTCACCGACTATCGGCCGCTGCGCGCCAGCCAGATCTTCAGCGCCGACGGCGAGATGATCGGCGAGTTCTACGTCGAGAAGCGCGTGCTGGTCCCGATCGAAGAGGTCCCGGACGTCGTCAAGAAGGCCTTCGTCGCGGCCGAGGACGTGCGCTTCTACAAGCACCACGGCGTCGACTATCAGGGGATCTTGCGGGCGGCCTGGACCGACCTGCGGGCGGGCCAGGTCGTGCAGGGCGGCTCCAGCATCACGCAGCAGGTCGCCAAGCTGCTGCTCGTCGGCCACGAGCGATCGCTGTCGCGCAAGCTGCGCGAGGCCCTGCTGGCGTACCGGATCGAGAAGCAGCTGACCAAGGATCAGATCCTGGGCATCTATCTCAACCACGTCTATCTGGGCCACGGCTCGTACGGCGTGGTGGCGGCGGCCAAGGCGTACTTCGGAAAGCGCCTGTCCGATCTGACCGCGGCCGAGGCGGCGATGCTGGCCGCGCTGCCCAAGTCACCCTCGCGCATCACGCCGTTCAACGACTTCCCGCGCGCGCAGGCGCGGCAGCGTTACGTGCTGGACCAGATGCAGGAGGCCGGCTTCCTCAGCCCGGCCGCGGCGCAGGCCGCGCGGCACGAGACGCTGGGGCTGGTCGCCGAGCGCCGCACGCTGACCAATGTGGCGGCGCCCTACTTCGTCGAGACGGTCCGCAAGTACGTCGCCGAGCGGTACGGCGAGGAAGACCTGCTGGAAAAGGGGCTCCGCATCCAGACGACGCTGAGCATGCGCGACCAGCGCGCCGCCGAGACGGCGGTACGGCGCGGGCTGGAGGATCTGGCCCGCAAGCTGGGCTTCGCCGGACCGATCGGGCACGTCGACGCCGGCGATCGCGCGCGCCTGACCAGCGGGCGGCCGCGGCCGCTGGGCCCCGCCGGCTTCGAGATCGACGACGCCGAGCAGTCCGGGCCGCTGGTGGCGCTGCCCGAGCCGCAGGCCGCGCTCATCGACGCCACCCATCCCGGCGCGCGCCTGCGCGAGCCGATCGCGCGGCACGTGACCGGCGACGCGCAGGCGGCGCTGCGGCGGGCCGCGCGCGCGCCCGCCCCGCCGATGTTCCCGACCGATCCCGACACCACCTACGCCGCCGTGGTGACGGCCGCGGGCAAGACGTTGAACGTCGCGTCGGGCGGCCTGACCGTGCGCCTCGAGCCGGCCGACGAGGCACGGGTGCTGGCCTGGCAGGGACAGGGCGGCGCGCGCATCGGGCCGGGCGACGTGCTGGCGGTGCAGTTCCGGAACAACGACGTCGCGCCGCCTGGTCCGCGCCGGCCCAGGCCGACCGCGGTGCTGGCCAGCACGCCGCCGGTGCAGGGGGCGCTGGTCGCGCTGGATCCGCACACCGGCCAGCTCCTGGCCATGGTCGGCGGCTACGACTACGCGGGGAGCCAGTTCAACCGCGTCACGCAGGCGCGCCGCCAGATCGGCTCGGCCATCAAGCCGTTCATCTACGCGGCGGCGATCGATCAGGGGATGACGCCGCTGACGATCAAGTGGGACGCGCCGGTCAAGTTCAAGACCGCCTCCGGCATCTGGGCGCCGCACAACTACAAGCCCGAGTACCTGGGCCCGGTCACGCTGCGCACGGCGCTCGCCAAGAGCATCAACACCGTCTCGGCGCAGCTGGTGGCGCAGATGGGCGTCGACCGGGTGGTCGACGTGATGCGCGGGCTGGGCGTCGCCTCGCCGCTGCCGCACAGCCTGTCGCTGGCGCTGGGCACCGCCGATCTGGGCCTGGAAGAGACCGCCTATGCGCTGGCTTCGTTCCCGGCCGGCGGCAAGCTGGTGCAGCCGCTCACGATCCTGCGCATCACCGACGGCGACGGCCACCTGCTGGAACAGCACGCCCCCGCGCCGTCGCGGGAGCAGCGGCTCTCGCCCGAGACGGCCTACGTCGTGACCGACATGATGAAGGGCGTGATCGAGGTCGGGACGGGCAAGAAGGCGCAGGCGCTGGGGCGGCCCGTCGCCGGCAAGACCGGCACGTCGACCAACTATCGCGACGCCTGGTTCTACGGCTTCACGCCCGATCTGGTGTGCGGCGTCTGGGTCGGCCGCGACGACTTCAAGCCGGTCGCCCACGACGCGACCGGCGGGCAGGTGGCGGTGCCCATCTGGCTGGACTTCATGCGCACGGCGGTCAAGGGACAGCCGGTGCGCGACTTCCCCATCCCCCCCGGCGTGGTGATGGCGCGCGCGAACCCCGAGACGGGCGAGCCCGCCTCGCCCAACAAGCCGAAGAGCCGCCTGATCCCGTTCAAGCGCGGCACGCTGCCCCCCGCTTTCCGGGGCGGCGGCGGGTTCGCCGACCAGGACTTTTGAGCGGCTGGCGGCTCAGTTGGTGACCGTCGGGATCTGGAAGCTCTCCCAGGCCGGCGTCTCGTTCACCCGGTTCTGCGGCTGGTTCCAGAGATAGATGGCCGGGTAGCTGGTCACCACCGACAGCTCGTCGACGACGACAGCGGTGACGTAGAGCTGCGAGACCGCGACGGTCGTCGTGGTCGCGTTGAAGGTGTTCGTGACCACCGGCAAGCCGTAATGGTTGGTCGAGAAGACGAGCCAGTAGAACTTGCGGCCGCCGACCGTCGGCGCGACCGGCGCGAAACGCGGCCAGTGGTTGTTGATGCCGGGGCTACTGAGGCCCGCGCACGCCGGTGGGTCGTTGGCCTGCAGGCGGATCGCGAGCGTCTGCGTGGGGTGCTGAACCACGAAGATCTCCGCGTTCGGGTTGGCATACATCGCCTGGCCGGCCGGCACCGCGGTGTAGGCGATCAGCTGGTCGTCGGGCGAAAATGAAGGGTAGTACTCCTCGTACGTGGCGGTGCTGGCGCCGGCGACCGGCGTCGCCGCGCCGCCCGCGTGGTTGGCGTAAGGAATCTCGTACAGGTCGGTGGCGCCGGTGGCGAGCCGGCTGTCCTGAGTCCCGCAGCCGTTCGCCGTCCCGGGCGCCGAACAGGCCGTCGACGCGTACACGATGCGGGTGCCGTCGTGGCTCCAGGTCGGGAACGCCGCCGCCGGGTGCGGATCGCCGGTGCGCGCGAGGTAACCGAACGCCTGCCCCTCGACCGGAACCACCACGCCGTTGACGGTCGTGGTCGCGGTGGACTCGAGGTCGATCCAGGCCAGCCGTCCCGGTTGTTCGTCGTCGGTCACCCACGGCATGGAGGTGGTCGCCATCTGCGTCGCGATGACCGCCTTCCGATCGCCCGCGGTCCAGTGCGCCGCGGAGAACGTCATCGGGCCCGCCCACGGGTATTGCACGAACGTGAGGGGCGACGTGCAGCTGTTCCAGTTCGTGCAACTGCCGCCTGCGAACCCGGGCAGCGCGGCGCCGACCTTGCCGGTGGCGTCGGGGGTGACCGAGGCGAAACCGGCGGGCCACGGCCAGGCGTCGACGAAGCTCACGAAATTGCCGTCGGGCGTCCCGGCGTGACAGCCGGTGCAGTGCGACGCTTGCGTGACGCCGCCCTGGGTTCCCACCGGCTGCGCGACGTCCGTGATCTTGAGGACGTCGACGGTGGCCTCGTCTCCCGGCGCGAAACCCTTCAGCGTGGCGTCGTTGACGATCGCCGTCTGCGACATGGTCTCGATGCCGGGCTTGCCTGCCTGGGTGGGATCCATCGCGAAGAACACGATGCTGCCCGTCGCGGCGGCGGGGGCGATCCGGAGCTTCACCGTCGTCGCGCCTCCCCCGACGGTCTGCACCGACACGGCGACGTCCTCGTCGACCACGTGACTGGCCAGCGCCGACCAGATCGACTGGGGGAGCGCCCACGTCTCGCCCATCGCGTACGCCACCAGATCGTTGACCTCGCGGTCGGCGTGAAACGTGATCTTCAGCAGCCCGGTCGAGCCCGGGACACGGACGCGTGGTCGCAGCCAGTTGCTGGGAAACAGGGCCCCGTCCTCGGGCTCGGTCACGCAAGGTCCCGCGCCGCTCGGCGGGCCGAACATGGACGGCGCGTTGGCGGGAACGCCGGCACCGAGGATCGGCGCCGTCGGAAAATCCGTGCAGGCGGTGCACGGCGTCGCGCTTCCGCCGGCGCCCGCTGTACCGCCGCCGGCGCCCGCGCTGCCGCCACCCGCCGCACCGCCGACGCCCGCCGCGCCGCCACCGCTGCCTCCCGCGGCGCCCGCCGCACCGCCGGCGCCCGAGCCGCCGCCCGCGCCTCCGCCGCCCCCCGCGGCGCCCGCCGCGCCACCGCCGCCCGCCGTGCCACCGGCGCCCGCCATGCCACCGGCGCCACCACTCGTCCCCGCGGCGCCTCCTGCGCTGCCGGCGCTTCCTTTACCGGCGATGCCGCCGACGCCACCGCCGCCGATTCCACCGCTTGCTCCGCCAGCGCCGCCGCGTCCTCCGGCCCCGGCCTTTCCACCGCCGCCCCCCGAGCCCCCAGAGCCCCCCCCGTTTCCGCCGCTGCACGCGAGGCTGAGCAACGCCCCGAACGCCACCACTCGCACCACCGACAGCAATCCGCGCATCAATCCCTCGTCAGGCTAGGAGGGACAGCGTACCGCATCCGCCGGCCGGAACGAATTGCTGCCAGAGGCGTGCGGCCGCTGCCGGCGGGGTGGCGCTCCGCTGGATCCCGCCGCTTTCGCTCGCGCTTCAACGGAACACCGCGGACGCAGAACGCCGCGGGCGCCTTCGCGTGACATTGACCGCCGCCGACCCGAAATGCGATTCTGGAAAACTTGAAATCAACCTGGCGCTCTCGAGCTCGGCACTCTGACTGGCGCTCTCTTTCGGTCCAGTTGCTGGTCATCGGCACCCTGGCAGCCGGCGCGACCGGTTGTTCACACACCGGCCAGCAAGCGACCGACGGCGCGCCGCCGCCGCCCACCTCTTGCCTCACCGACGCCGATTGCGCGGGCGCCACGATGGCCTGCGTGGCCAGCACGTGCCGTACGAAGTGCGCGTCCGATCGCACCTGCACGCCGCTCGGCCTGCTCTGCGATTTCTCGACCGGCTCATGCGTCCGATGCCTCGTCTCCTCGGACTGCCCCAGCGGTCGGTCCTGCCAGGCGGGCGCCTGCGTCGCGGGCGTGGGCCTCGACGCCGGGAGCGGAACCGGCGGAGCGGGCGCCGGGGGCGGAGCGGGAGGCGGCGGCGGAGCGGGAGGCGGCGGCGGAACGGGAGGCGGCGGCGGAACGGGAGGCGGCGGCGGAACGGGAGGCGCGACCGGTACCGCGGGCGCCGGCGCGGCGGGCGGCGGCGCTGGCGGTGGTGGCGGCGCGGCGGCCGGCGGTAGCTCGGGGACGGCCGGGGTCGGTTCCGGCGGGTCGGGGCTCGGCGGCAGCACCGGCGGGCGAGCGACCGGCGGCGCCGGTGGTACCGCGGGCGGCGCCGGCGGCACTGCCGGCGGGGCGGGAGGCACCGCGGGCGGAGGCACGATGGGCGGCGCAGCGGGTGGTGGCCACGGCGGCTCGAGCGGCACCGGCGGCTCAGCCGGAGCGGGCGGGACGGCGACCGCCTCGAGTTGCCGCGGCGTCGCCGCGATCTGCGGGCCGAGCTTCGACCAAGACTGCTGCGGCTCGATCCTCGTGCCGGGCGGAACCTTCTATCGAAGCTACGACGGGGTGAACTCCGGCTATACGAGCCAGGCCTACCCGGCGACGGTGAGCGACTTTCGCCTCGACAGGTATGAGGTCACCGTCGCGCGCTTCCGCACCTTCGTCGCCGCCTACACCCAGAACCTGATTCCGCAGGGGGCGGGCGCGAACCCCAACAACCCGGCGGACACCGGCTGGAGCACGACGTGGAACGCCAGCCTCGAGACCAGCGCCTCGATGCTGACGGCCGCGATCAAGTACAGCTCTCCGACCTGGACCGACACCCCGGGCACCGTGCAGGCCGAGGCGCTGCCCATCAACGACCTGAACTGGTACGAGGCGGCCGCGTTCTGCATCTGGGACGGAGGGCGGCTCCCGACGGAGGCGGAGTGGAACTACGCGGCCGCCGGCGGGATGGAGCAGCGCGTGTACCCGTGGTCGACCCCGGCGACCAGCTCGGTCATCGACCCCACGTACGCGGCCTACATGGCGCCCGGATATGCGATCCAGGTCTATCCGGTCGGCTCGAGATCGCCCAAGGGGGACGGCAAGTGGGGGCACGCCGACCTGGCGGGGAACGTGGACGAGTGGGTGCAGGACACCTGGGGCACCTACCCCACGCCGTGCACCAACTGCGCGCCGCTGACGATCGCCGGCCAGTTCCCGCTCAAGGTCTACCGCGGCGGCAGCTACGTCGACGCCACGACGAACCTGATCACCTCTGACCGCCTCAACGGCATCACGCTCACCAGCCGCTCGACCTCGTTCGGCGTGCGCTGCGCCAGGAACGTCCCGTGAGCGCGCCGGTACGACTCAGCCGGCGCTGAATCCCGCGGGGGCCGCAATGCTCCGGCTCCGGAGGTCGAGCGGCTGAGCAAGGACCGGCCGCAAGAAGCATTCGATCCTCCGCGGGCGAATGCCGCATCGGATCGAAACTCAGTTACCATCGACGCCGACTCATGGCTGCAACGAGGATCTGCGTGAAGCGACGTCGGCTGAGCTCATTTGGATTCCTGGTGACGGTGATGACCGTCGGGTGCGGTGGTGGGGGCAAGGGAGCGACCACCGGGAGCGGCGGCGTCCAGGGGACCGGCGGCAGCGCCGGCGGGTCCGTCGGCAGCGGCGGCAGCGTTAGCAGCGGTGGCAGCGGGGGCAGCGGTGGATCGACGGGCAGCGGCGGCGGTGCTGGAGGCACCTGCCCGACGGACGGCTTCGCGTCGGCGCCCACCGCCTGGTCGTTGCCGTCGTTTGGCTCCTGCGCGTTCGACCAGGGCACCAGCGGGATCGTGCAGAACGGTTCCCTCTCCTACTCGACCCTCGACATCAACGGCGACGGCAAGCCCGATCTCGTCGTCTCCTACGTGGCCTCCAACTGCTCCCCCACCGTCCCCGCCGCGCAGTGGCTCGTGTACCTCAACGACGGCACCGGATTCTCGTCGACCGCCACCCCCTGGTCCTTGCCGTCGTTCGGCTCGTCATGCGCCTTCAACCAGGGGACCAGCGGAATCGTGCAGAACGGTTCCCTCTCCTACTCCACCCTCGACATGAACGGCGACGGCAAGCCCGATCTCGTCGTCTCCTACGTGGCCTCCAACTGCTCTCCCACCGTCCCCGCCGCGCAGTGGCTCGTGTACCTCAACAACGGCACCGGATTCTCGTCGACCGCCATCCCCTGGTCGTTGCCGTCGTTCGGCTCGTCATGCGCCTTCAACCAGGGCGCCAGCGGGATCGTGCAGAACGGTTCCCTCTCCTACTCCACCCTCGACATGAACGGCGACGGCAAGCCCGATCTCGTCGTCTCCTACGTGGCCTCCAACTGCTCTCCCACCGTCCCC
>Ga0070734_10000956_pt1 | contig 48186 bp, 49 predicted proteins | sample Coa_R1_8_FD_66444 | JGI IMG/M metagenome (GOLD analysis project Ga0070734, IMG submission 66444) | Surface soil microbial communities from Centralia Pennsylvania, which are recovering from an underground coalmine fire - Coalmine... | ecosystem: Environmental > Terrestrial > Soil > Unclassified ...
CATGCAGGGCGAAGGACGCGCCGTCGAGGGTCGTGATGACCTCGGGCGCAGCCTCGCGCTGCGCCGGTGCAGCGCTGTGCGCCGCGCCGGCGAGCGGGGCGCGCGATGAGGCGGGCTGCGCGATCGCCGCCTGCAGGGCCTGCTCGAGAGCATCATCGACCAGGTGTCCGACGAAGAGCACCTCGCCGTCGCGGCCGATGACCACGTGCTGCGGCGTGACGCGCAGATTGAACGCCCGCGCGAAGCGCCCATCGTCGATCACGATCGGCATCTTCAGACCGAGCGCGCGCCGGTAGGCGCGCACGTCCTCCGCGGTCTCGTTGAACCCGGTGTCGACCGCGATCACGGCGATCTGCTCGCTCCGCGTCTCGAAGGTGTGCTCGAAGTGCGGCATCTGCTCGCGGCAGGGAACGCACCAGGTCGCCCAGAACTTGAGGTACACCGGACGCTGGCCGTAATACTTCGCGAGATCGATGGTCTCGCCATCGATCGTCTTGAGCGAAAGCGCGGGCGCCGGATGCCCGATGAGATCGCGGCCCGCGTCCTGGGCGCGCTCCTGTCCGGTGGCGGCGAGCACCGGTGCGGATGCGAGCGACCACGCCAGCCCTGTAATCCCAAGCCATCGAGCCTGCATCTGGGGGCCCCGACAGTGACTCCGGCTTCCTAGATAGCACGCCTCGCGTTACCGTCAACACCCCCGAGCCACCCGAGGAATGCCGCCATGAGTCCTGAAACAGCCCCCTTCCCGGGCGGCATCGTCCGCTCCGGTCGCCCCGGCCGCCCACGCCACCCCGGACGCCGCGGCCTTCCGGCCGCACGAGGCCTGCTGCTGTTTGCGGCTTTGCTCGCGGGGCAAGCCGCCGTGAGCGACACGCCCCCCGATGCGCAGGTGCAATCCCTGCTCAACGTCCCCATCGCGGAGCTCGGGCACCGGGAGCTCGACATGATCACGGTCGAATACCCCCCGGGCGGCAGCTCCAAGCCCCACCGCCACAATGCCTATGTGATGGTGTATGTGCTCTCCGGCGCGATCGACATGCAGGTCACCGGGCAGCCGCTCGCGCACCTCACCGCGGGTCAAACTTTCCTCGAACGGCCGAACGACGTGCACGAGGTATCGCGTAACGCGAGCCAGACAGAGCCGGCGAAGTTCCTGGTCGTCATGCTGAAGAAGGCGCCGCCGGCCGCCTCGAAATGACGACGCTGCGCCCCGGCAATGAGCCGGCCTCGTCGTTGTAGTCGATCCTTGAGGCCCGCCGACGGGCGGGATGTGATGGATTCGTGAGGGTGCTAGAGTTGGCCCATGAGCACCCCGCTGCGCAGGCTGTTTGATCTGACCGGTCGGCACGCGCTGATCACCGGGAGCTCCCGCGGACTCGGCTTGCAGATGGCCGAAGCCCTCGGTGAGGCCGGAGCCTCGCTCCTCATCACCTCGCGCAAGGCGAGCGAGCTCGAGGTGAGCGCCGAGCGGCTGCGGGCGCAGGGCTTCACGGTCGACTGGCTCGCCGCGGACAGCAGCGATCCTGCGGCCATCGCGCGTCTGGGTGAGTGGGCGCTCGACAAGCGCCCGCACATCGACATTCTCGTCAACAACGCGGGCGCGGCCTGGGGCGCACCCGCCGAGGATCACCCGCTCGAGGGATGGGACAAGGTCCAGAACCTCAACGTACGCGCGGTGTTCCTGCTGAGTCAGTTCATCGCCAAGCACAGCATGATTCCGCGGCGTCGCGGGCGCATCATCATGACCGCATCGACCGCCGGTCTCGGCGGCAATCCGCGTGGCCATGAGACCGTCGCCTACAACACGAGCAAGGCCGCGGTCATCGGGCTGACGCGCACGCTCGCCGGCGAATGGGGCGAGTTCGACATCACGGTCAATGCCATCGCGCCCGGCTGGTTTCCGAGCAAGATGACCCGCGGCACCTTCGACAAGCTCGGTGTCGAGCGCCTCGCGGCCATGGCGCCGCTCGGTCGGGTCGGCGATGACGATGATCTGAAGGGCGCGGTGGTGCTGTTCGCCTCCGATGCCGGCAAGCACATCACCGGTCAGGTACTGGCGATCGACGGGGGAGCCTCGGCGGTCGTCGCCGGATGAAAGGAGCGAGCCTATGCGCCGCGGACTGATCCTGCCCCTTTACGCAGCCAGTGCACTCGCGGCGTGGGCCGCATCCGCGCCGGGCTTCGCCGAAGCGAGCCCACCGGGCGCCTCAGCCGCCGCGAGCTCACCCGTTCCAGGCGCGGGCGGCAGCGGGAATACCGGCGTGCAGTTCGGCGGCCAGTGCGTCGAAGGCCTCGCCGAGGCGCACCACGTGATGACCAATTGCGCGGTGACCTGGAAGGACAGCGACGGCAAGACGTATTGCTTCAGCAGCGAGGCCGCGAAGAAGGTTTTCCTCGCGGACCCGCAGGCACAGCTGCGCAAGGCGCGCGACTTCATCGCCGCAAGCAGCGTCGAGTCGACCGAGAAGCTGATGCAGGATTTCGATGCCGCAGATGCCGAGACGCTCGTGAAGGGGCAGATCACCAGCGCGCTCGCGAAGAACAACGGCGTGTATCCGCTCGTCGATCCGCTCGATGGCACCTTGCTCCGGCTCGCCTTCGATGGCATCGATTTCACGCGCACGATCGACGGCTACGGCTTCTTTCCCGACGTCAAGTTTCACGACGCAGCGGATCCGAAGAAGCGCTACCTGGTCGATTTCTGGGTGATCCCTTCGCAGGGCGAGCTCAAGGTGCAGGAGGTGCGCATCTACAAGGCCCCGCAGGCCGCCGAGGGGGGCGGCTGGACGCTGATGGCGCGTCAGCCCATTCCGTGGTGGTGGATTCCGGCCTCCGAGCATCCAGGACACGTCGCGCAGAAGCGCAGCTGGGAAGTGATGTCGGCGGTCGAGCAGCACGCCCTCGATGAGGCCGCGAAGAATGGCGGCATCTTCAAGCTCAAGGATGACAAGACGGGCCAGGTCCTTGACCTCGAGTTCATCGACACCCACCAGCCGATCCGGCAGCTCGACGGCAACGGTCATTTCTTCGCCTGCACGGATTTTCGCGTGGTCGGGACCAAGGACCAGATCTACGACATCGATTTCTGGGTCAACGACAAGGACGGTACGCTCACCGTGGATCAGACCAAGGTCCACAAGGTGCCCGAGCTCAAGGAGGGGCAGTGGGTCGAAGTGCCGCGCTACGAATGGAAGGATCTCGGCAGCTCGCACGTCGTGCCGTAGAGCGCCGTGCCCTGCCGGCGGGTGCGCCGGCTCCGCCCGTGCACGAGCAGCGCCCCGTCGGTGCGGCCCGTCAGACCGCCGCGAGCGCCGCGTCGAGATCGGCGCTCAGGTCGCGGATGTCCTCGATGCCGATCGACAGGCGCACCATGTCCTCCGACACGCCCGCCTTGGCGAGCTCCGCGGGCGACAGCTGCCGGTGCGTGGTCGAAGCCGGATGGGTCGCGAGCGAGCGCACATCGCCGATGTTGACCAGCCGGGTGAAGAGCTTGAGCGCATCGAGAAAGCGGGCGCCGCGGGCGCGTCCCTCGCCGGGCGACCCCTTGAGACCGAAGGTCAACAGCCCTGAGGCCTTGCCGGAGAGGTATTTCTGCACGAGCGCATGATCCGGATGACTGCGCAGCCCCGCGTAGTTCACCCAGGACACCTTCGGATGCTCCTCGAGACGGCGTGCGATCGCGAGGGCATTCTCGCTGATCCGATCGATGCGCAGCGCCAGCGTCTCGACTCCCTGCAGGATGAGGAATGCGTTGAAGGGCGAGATCGCCGCCCCGGTGTTCCTCAAGGGCACGACGCGCGCGCGGCCGATGTAGGCTGCCGGCCCGAGCGCCTCGGTGTAGACCACACCGTGATAGCTCACGTCGGGCTCGTTCAAGCGGCGAAAGCGCTGGGGATACTGGGCCCAGGGAAACTTGCCCGAATCGACGATCGCGCCGCCGATGCTGGTGCCGTGACCCCCGAGGTACTTGGTGAGCGAGTGCACGATGATGTCGGCGCCATGCTCGAAGGGCCGGCACAGGTAGGGCGTCGGCACCGTGTTGTCGACGATGAGTGGAATCCCGCGCTCATGGGCGATCGCGGCGATTTTCTCGAAGTCGGTGACGTTGCCCTGCGGGTTGCCGAGCGATTCGACGAACACCGCCTTGGTGCGTGCATCGATGAGCGGCGCGAACGAGCCAGGGTCGCGGTAATCGGCGAAGCGGGTCTCGATGCCGAACTGCGGCAGAGTGTGCGCGAACAGGTTGTAGGTGCCCCCGTACAGGGCGCTCGAGGCGACGATGTTGTCCCCCGTCTCCGTGATGGTCTGGATGGCATACGTCGTGGCCGCCTGGCCCGAGGCGAGCGCGAGCGCAGCGAGGCCACCCTCCAGAGCGGCGAGCCGCTGCTCGAGCACGTCCTGCGTGGGATTCATGATCCGGGTGTAGATGTTCCCCGGCACCTTGAGATCGAACAGGTCCGCGCCGTGCTGCGCGCTGTCGAACGCGTAGGCGACCGTCTGGTAGATCGGCACGGCGACCGCCTTGGTCGTCGCCTCGGGAGAGTACCCCCCGTGCACGGACAGGGTCGCGAAATGCCAGGCGGGTGGGGTCGATGCGCTCATGAGGACTTCCTCGCCCCTGAAGGGGTCTGTCGTTTGGAGTTGAAGCGTAGCGGCTCCGCCGGGCGCGCGACTACTGCCGGGCGGGCATGATCTCATTCCCGAGCGGTAGATGCGCGCCTCGCGGCCGCGGCCGCGGCCGCGCAGGCCCTCTCCCTAGCGCCGCTCGTATTGCAGCATCAGACCCAGGAGGAGTGCCACACCCGGTTGCCACACGAGCAGGGCGCCTCGGATACCATCGACCCCCCCGAGATAGCCCGCCGGCTGGGGGGTGACCGCCTGCTCCCAGAGGGCACCGATCAGCCCGAGCAACGCGCCGCCGAGCGAGCCCACGAGCGCGTACCTCAGCGCGCGCAGGCTCGGACCTTTCGCACCGAACAGCGACAGGGCTGCGAGCAGTACGATGAAGGCGCCGACGGCACCCGCGACGCCGAAGGCCACGTTCGCCCGCTCGGCATGGGAGGAATCGAGCGCCCTCGCGATCTCCATCGCAAGAAGGCCGACGTGGACCGCCGCATAGAGCGAGCCCAGGCACACCGTGACGAACAGCGCGAGCTTCAGGATCTCGCGCTCGCCTTCGTGCACGACGAAGTAGCCGGCGATGAGGGCCCCGAAGAGGAGTCCGGTGCTGTAGAAAAGATTCATCTGCGACAGGCCGAGCACGCTGAGCACCCCGGAAGCGAGCCCGACGGCGCTGATCAGGCCGAGGGCCCCTCTTTCCAGCGCAACGGTCTGTGCCGGCTCCTCGGTCTGTGTCGGCTTCCCGGCCTGTGTCGGCTCCTCGGCATCCATCCCCGTCCGAGTCTCCCGGGCGACCCTAGCCCGTGCCGCCCACCGTCAGCCCATCGATCCGCAGCGTGGGTTGGCCCACGCCGACCGGGACCGACTGTCCTTCCTTCCCGCAGGTGCCGACCCCGGCATCGAGCTCGAGATCGTTGCCGATCAGGCTCACGCGCGTGAGCACATCGGGCCCGTTGCCGATGAGGGTCGCGCCCTTCACCGGCGCGCCCACCTTGCCGTTCTCGATGAGATAGGCCTCGCTCGCGGAGAACACGAACTTGCCCGAGGTGATGTCGACCTGCCCGCCGCCGAAGTTGACCGCATAGAGGCCGCGCTCGACCGAGGCGATGATCTCTTCGGGAGCGCGCGTGCCGGCGCGCATGTAGGTATTGGTCATGCGCGGCAGCGTCATGTGGGCGAATGACTCGCGCCGGCCGTTGCCCGTCGCCGGCATTCCCATGAGGCGCGCATTCATCTTGTCCTGAATGTATCCGCGCAGCACGCCATCCTCGATGAGCACGGTGCACTGGGTGGGCGTGCCCTCATCATCGACGTTCAACGAGCCGCGCCGCTGGGTGAGCGTGCCGTCATCGACCACGGTGATGCCGTCGGCGGCGACCTTCTGACCGATGCGGTTGGAGAACGCGGAGGTGCCCTTGCGGTTGAAGTCGCCCTCGAGCCCATGGCCGATCGCCTCGTGCAACAGGATGCCGGGCCAGCCGGAGCCGAGCACCACCGTCATCGAGCCGGCCGGCGCCGCGATTGCATCGAGATTGACGAGCGCCTGTCGGACCGCCTCGCGCGCATGCTCGAAGGGCACGTCCCCCTTCAGGAGCTCATCGAGACCGAACCGGCCGCCGCCGCCGCTGTAGCCCTGCTCGCGACGCCCGTTCTGCTCGACGATGACCGAGACGTTGACCCGCACCAGCGGGCGCACATCCGCCGAGAGCGTTCCGTCGCTCGCCGCGATCAGCACGACGTCGTGCACCGCCGCCAGCGAGGCCATCACTTGCTTCACCCGCGGATCGATGCGCCGTGTTTCGGCATCGATGCGCATCAGCCAGTCGACCTTGTCCTCATCGCGCACCGTGGCGAGCGGATCGATCGGCAGATAGAGCCGATGGGTGACCGGCCGTTGCCAGGCGCGCACGACACTGCCCGCGCCGCTGCGGGCGATGGCGCGCGCCGCCTCGGAGGCTTCGAGCAGTGCCGGCATCAATACTTCGTCCGTGTACGCGAAGCCGGTCTTCTCGCCGCTCACGGCGCGCACCCCGACCCCCTGCTCGATGCTGTGCGAGCCGTCCTTGACGATGCCATCCTCGAGCGACCAGGACTCCTCGCGCGAGAGCTGGAAGAAGAGATCGGCGTAGTCGACCCCGCGGCTCATGAGCGCCGAGAGCACGGTCTGAAGGCGGCCCTCGTCGAGGCCCGAAGGGGAGAGAATCATCTGCTCGGCGACGTCGAGCAACGGCTTCGCCGCGCTCATGTCGGTGACGTCGCGGGGGTGCCTAGACGGCGGTTGTCGAGAGCCGGAAAGCGCCGGCGCGCCTCGGCTTGCTTGGCGAGATCGATGTCGGCAGTCACCACTCCAGTTCCTTTCGGCAGGCGCGCGAGCACCTGACCCCAGTAATCGACGACCATCGTGTCGCCATAGGTCTCCCGGCCGCTCGAATGCGTTCCGGCCTGTGCCGGCGCCACGACGTAGCACAGATTCTCGATGGCGCGCGCGCGCAGCAACGTCTCCCAGTGCGCGTGCCCCGTCGGCACCGTGAAGGCCGCCGGAATGGCGAGCCACTGGGCGCCCCGGCTCACGAGCTCGCGATACAGCTCCGGAAAGCGCACGTCGTAGCACACCGACATGCCGAGCCGGCCGACGGGCGTATCGGCAAGAACCACCTCGCGTCCCGCGCTCACGTGCGTCGATTCGCGATACTGCTCGCTGCGGCCCGGGATGGCGACATCGAAGAGATGGATCTTATCGTATCGGGCCACGCGGCGGCCCTCGGCATCGATCAGCAGCGAGGTGTTGCGCACGCGCTCCGCCCCGTCCTTGAGCAGCGTCGTGCCGGCGAGAATCCACAGCTTGAGCTCGCGTGCCGCAGCGCGCAAAAAATCCTGCACCGGCCCCTCGCCGTCCGCTTCGGCGACCTGCAGCTTGTCCGCGTCCTTCAGGCCAAGAAAGGGAAAATTCTCCGGCAGGCAGGCGATTTGCGCGTCGCGCTCGCGCGCCTCGCGCAACAGCGCCCGCGCCGCCTGCAGATTGTCCGCAACGACGTGGCTCGAGGTCATCTGGATGGCAGCCACCCGACCCATCACTTCGGCGCCTCCGCAGTCGCCGCCGCAGCGGCGTCTGCACCCTTTAACCGTTCGACTGTTGGATTCTCCCAACTACCGGTAATTCGATAATACCCGCGCACGAGACCCTTCAGCGGCTGTTTGAACACTTGTGTGAACAGCACCACGGCCGCCCCCACCACGGGGCCGCCCGCAAAGGCGGCGAGCGGCAGGGGGCTGCTCGCGACGTTGCCCGTGACCACTGCAGTTTGGTCGAAATCCTTGTTTTTCAAGCCGACGCGCCCGATGAGGCCGATCTCGGCGGCCGGCCCGCGCACCAGCACATCGTCCGTGTAGGCACTCCCGTCCCGGAGCTGGAAATTGCCGCGCATCGTATCGAAGGCGAAGCCCTTGTCGGTCAAGTCGCTGAAATCGAAGGCGAGGCGGCGCGGCAGCTCGGTCAGGCTCGCCAGCCCGACGACGCGTCCCGCGCCGGGCTTCAAGTGCACGATCTGGCCGTTATCGAGGGCGATCTTCAGCTGCCCGGTCGCCGCCGCGAGCGCCTCGGCGCTCGGCAGGCCGAGCCAGCGTAGATCGAACTCGATCGATCCGTCCTTCGCCTCGATCACGGGGTCGAAGCCGAGCTGCTTGAGGGTCGCCGCCACGTCGGTGCTGCGGACCTTGCCGGCGATGCGCGCCACGCTCGCCTCGCGCACGCGCCAGTCGCCCGTTGCGCTCGCGCTGAAGGTCGGGGCGGCGAGCGTGAGCAGCTTCAAGGCGATGCCGTCGTCAACGTGGGTGAGGGTCGCGTGCACATCGCCGAAGCTGCGCTCTGCCCAGCGCAGATCGGCGATGTGCAGATTGACGGCGGGAATCGAGCGCGGATCGACCGCCGAGGCGCCGCCCTCGGCCTTCGCCTCGACCGATGTGTGCACAGCGGCGCCGTTCGAGTCATCGGCCCCCGCCGGCGTGACCGGGTCGAAGACCCTGAGGCGCTCGAACTGAATGCTCAAAGGCGCCGCTGGATCCTTGCTCCCCGGGACGATCACGGTGCCCGCCGCGTTCGGCCCCGACACGCCGATGCGCCAGCCGCCCTCGAGAGCCGCGATGTTCAAGGACAGGTCGCGAAAGGTGAGACCGAGATAGTCGAGCGATTGCACCTGCACGGCCGCGCTGCTCAGGTACGAGCCCGCAGGCTTCGCGCCCTTCGGCATCGCGGCCAGCCGCAACCAGCCCGCAAGATCGAGCCGCTCGAGCCGTCCGGTGACGTTGACGACCTGAGTGTCGCTGAAGAGCGGCGGGTCGGTACCGCCGAGCGCGAGCGCGGCGCGCGCGAGCTTCCAGCCGCCGCTCGTATCGGAGTCGAGAACCGCCGCGCTCTGCGCCACCCCGTCGAGCGTGAGCTTGAGCTCGAGCGCGCCCGAGCTCGGCCACTGCGCCTCCAGGCTCGCAGGGAGCAGTTGCCCCGCTTCCTTGTCGAGCGGTGCCGGCAGTCCGAGCGCGAGGCCGGCGAGATTGCTCACCGCGTGCAGGCTTCGCTCGCGCGCAGGCTCCGGCGACATCCGCAGGCTCGCGCGCCAGTCCGCCTCGCCCGCGAGCTTCACGCTCGCCGGCAGCCCGAGCCCCGCGCGCAAACCCTCGCCGCTCAGCGTGCCGCGAAACTCGAGCACGGTGCGCACTACCGGACGGTTGCGCGGTGCGTGCGCGGTCATGGTGAACGGGCCTCCGAGCAGCCGTCCATGCAGGTCGGCGCGCGCGACCTGCGCCCCGTCGATGTCCACCTCGCCGCTCACCTCGCTCGCCGCAACGCTCGATCCCACACGTGCCGCGCTGTCGCCCTTGAGATCGAGATGCACGAGCACGCGCCGCTGATCGATCTCCTTGAACGGCAGGAACAGGTGCAGCCCGAACTGGAGCGGTCCGTGGGCCTCGGTCGAGGAGAAGCCGTGCTCGGCCATCGCATCGAGCGGGCTTGCGCCGAGAAAGGCCAGCGCATCGCCCGCATCGCCGTGCGCCAGCGCCTCGATCGTGAGCTCGCCGTTCTTGAAGTCGGGGAAGCGCGCCTCGCCCGAGTCGACCTTCAGGCCGCCGGCGCGCGCGCTCTGGATCTTCACGTCCATCCCCTGGTTGCGAAATTCCGCGAGCGCCTCTCCGTCCTCGATGAGCGGCCAGTGGTCGCGATAGTCGAGCGTCATTCCCCCGAGCGCGGCGCGCACGAGGAACAGACCGCTGCCGTCACGGAACGGAAAGTTGCGCACCGGGCCCGAGAAGACCAGATCCGCATGTCCGAGGTGGCCCTTGACGAATGCATGATCGAGCCAGGCGAGGGCGTTGGGCGGCAGCAGCTGGCGCGGAAAGAAGAAGCGCGCCTCGCTCGCATCGCCCCCCTGGATGCTCCCCGCGAGCGTGAGCGTCGGCGAGCTGTCGTCGCGCGGGCTCGACCACGCCACCTGGGCGCGCACGCCCGCTCCATGAGTCTGAAAGCTCACGGCGGGCGTTGCGACCAGGAACTCCTGGCTCGAGCGCCTCCAGTACAGCGTGGTCGTGAGGCGCTCGAGCGCGAGCGGCTCGATGAGCTGATGCGGCCAATAAAACACCGCCTGCCGCGCGTCGATGAGCACGTGACCGCCCTGCTCATCGCCCGCCAGCTCGCCCGACAGGCCGCGAAGCCCGGGCGCACGACCGACCGGCGCGAAGCCCACCTGGCTGAAGCGCGCACGACAGTTGAGCTTCCAGGGGTCGGCCGTCGTCGCGCGCGAAAGCGCGATCCGCATGTCGGACCATTCGCCGCTCGGCGCGATGTCGCGCAACCGCGCGCGCAGCTCCCGCTGCGGCATGAGCCCGGCGAGCGGCAGCAGCGCCTCGGCGCGCAGGTGATTCGCCTGCGCCTCGAGCTCGAGGAGCCCCGACTCGCCTCCGCGGATGCTGGCGTCGAACTCCGACTCCGGATCGCTGCGGCCGGGCACCGCCGCCTTCAAGTGCCGTCCGTGCATCATCCATCGATCGCCCGCGTGATCGAGCATGAGCTGGCCGCTCACCACCTCGAAGGCGGACTCGGGCTCATCGGCGAGCTGCATCGTCACGTGGCGCGCGGCGAAGCGCAGATCGGCATGCGCGAGCACCGGGCCCCGGCCGCCCAGGCCCAGATCGAAGGCGCCCGTGCCGCCGTTGAGGCGCGTGAGGTACTCGGGCAGGAGCTTGCGCCAGCCCGCGAAGGAGACATCGCTCGCATTCAGCGACACCTGCCAGAGGAGCGCCGCAGCCGCCTCGCCGCGCGCCGAGCCGCTCATGCGCAGCGTGCCGCCGAGCCCTTGCGGCAGCTGCGCCGAGGCGCGCACCAGGAGCCTGGAGCCATGGCGCAGGTCGAGATCGACCCGCTCGAGCGCGAGGCGCGGCAGCGCCTCGTTCCAGCCGGTGATGAGGATCCGTCCGCGACGGATCGAGAGCGTGCCATCCGGCCAGTCCTCGAGCCGCAGCGTTCCCGAGGGCTCACCGCCGAGCAAGACATCCGAGCCGATGGCGAAAGTGTGCGGCCCCACCCGCTCGATGCTGATCGCAGGCTCGTCGAGCTCCACGCGCAACGCCAGCAGGCGCCCACGATGCACCATCTGCCACGGATCGATGCCGACGCGGCCGCTCGCCGCGCGCGCGAGCACGTGCGTGCCGTCCTTCGAGCGCAGCTCCAGCCGGTCGAGGTAGAGCTCGGGCCCGCTCCAGTGAAAGCTCGGGCGCACGCTCGCGAACTCCATCGGATAGCCGGTCTCGTGCTTGAGCCAGGACTTGATCTGCGCCTGGTAATGCGGTGCACGCTCGAGCAGGATGCGCAGGCCGAGCATGCCGAGGAGCGTCACGAGCAAGAAGCCCGCGACCGTGAGCGCCAGCGCCTTGAGAATGAGCTTCAGGCGCATTACATCAGGACGACGTCGTACTGATCGACGGTGTAGAGCGCCTCGGTCTGCAGGCGGATGGGCTTGCCGGTGACGAGCTCGAGCTCACCTAGGGCGGAGGACTCCTCGTCGAGCAGCCGCTCGATCACGTCCTGATGGGCGAGCACCATCAGCTGCTGGCACTCGAACTGGCGCGCCTGTCGCACGATTTCCCGGAACACCTCGTAGCACACCGTCTCCGCGGTCTTGACGAATCCCCGCCCCTCGCAGGTCGGACAAGGCTGACAGAGCAGATGTTCCAGACTTTCGCGCGTGCGCTTGCGGGTCATCTCCACGAGCCCCAGGGGCGAGACCGACGAGATATTCGTCTTCACATGATCATCACTTAACGCTTTCTCGAGCGCCTGGATGACCTGGCGGCGGTGCTCGCTCTCCTCCATGTCGATGAAGTCGATGATGATGATGCCGCCGAGGTTGCGCAGCCGCAGCTGCCGCGCAATCGCCACCGCCGCCTCGAGGTTGGTGCGAAAGATCGTCTCCTCGAGATTGCGGTGGCCGACGAAGGCGCCCGTATTCACATCGATCGTGGTCATCGACTCGGTCTGATCGATGATGAGATGGCCGCCCGACTTCAGGGGCACCTTGCGATCGAGCGCCTTCTGGATCTCCTCCTCGACGTGATGCAGCTCGAACACCGGCCGGCGCTCGCTGTAGAGCTCGATGCGGCCCTGCACCTCGGGCATGAACGTCGAGGCGAACTCGAGCATCTCGCGATGCGCGCTCGGCTGGTCGATGAGCACGCGCTCGACGTCGGGACGGAGCGAGTCGCGCAGGATCCGCAGGTGCAGCGGCAGATCGCCGTGCACCAGCGTGCCGGGCGCGGCGCGCAGTCCGTTCTGGCGCACGTATTCCCAGAGCTTGCGCAGGTACAGCATGTCCGCGCGCAGCGATTCGGGCGATGCGTCCTCGGCGGCCGTGCGCACGATGTAGCCCGCCTTCTCATCCGGCAGCAGCCCCTGCATCACACACTCGCGCAGGCGGTCGCGCTCGGCGGGCTCCTCGATGCGGGCCGACACGCCGACGCCCTGCCCCTGCGGCATGTAGACGAGATAGCGCGAGGGGAGCGTGATGTAGGTCGTGAGCCGCGCGCCCTTGGTCCCGAGCGGGTCCTTGACGACCTGCACCAGGATCTCGTCGCCCTCCGCCACGAGCGAGCGAATGTTCTCCGTGCGCGGCGTCTCGATGCCGGTGCCGGCGTGCTGCGGATCGAAGATGTCCGAGGCGTGCAGAAACGCCGTGCGCTCGAGCCCGATCTCGATGAAGGCGGCCTGCATGCCGGGCAGCACGCGCGAGACGCGGCCCTTGTAGATGTTGCTGATGAGGCCGCGACGGCTCGCGCGCTCGAGATAGACCTCCTGCAGCACGCCCGCCTCGACCACCGCCGCACGCGCCTCCTGGGTGCTCGCGTTGATCAGGATCTCAGTGCTCATCGTTCTCGTCCGCCACCGGCTCCCACAGCGGGACGCCCGCCTGGCTCAAAAGCGCCGCCGTCTCGTACAACGGCAGCCCCATGACGCCTGAGAAGCTGCCCCGCAATTCGCTCACGAACACCGCCCCCAGGCCCTGAATGGCATAGCCCCCGGCCTTGTCGTGCGGTTCACCAGTATCCCAATACCGGCGCGCCTCGGCCGCAGAGATTGCGCGGAACGTGACCTCGCTGCGGCTCAGGGCGATCTTGAGGTCCCCGGCCGTGGCCAGGGCGACCGCCGTGAGGACCTCGTGGGTGCGCGCCGAGAGCTTCTCGAGCATGTGGGCGCTCTCGGCGGCATCGGCCGGCTTGCCGAGCAGCTCCGCGCCGAGGACCACCGCCGTGTCGGCGGCGAGCACCGGGCGCCGCGGCATGGCGCGCGCGGTGGGACTCGCCCGTCCGGCGAGCGCCTTGTCGCGCGCGAGACGGCGCACATAGTCATCCGCGCGCTCGCCGGGCCGCGCCGTCTCATCCACGGCGACGGCGAGCACGTGCACCCGAACGCCGATCTGCGCGAGCAGCGCGCGGCGGCGGGGCGAGGCGGAGGCGAGGAACAGGGCGGAGTCCAAGAAAGTGTTTCCGTCGGCGCTTCAGGCGCGGTGGTACGGATGGCCCGCCATCAAGCTCATCGCGCGATAGAGCTGCTCGGCGACCAGCACCCGCACGAGCGCGTGCGGCAGGGTGAGCGGGGAGAGCGACCAGCGCTCGTCGGCGCGTTCCCGGCAGGCGGCCGCGAGCCCGTCCGGACCGCCGATGAGCAGCGCGAGCGGTCGGGCGGCACGCAGCCGAGCAGCCAGCCACGCCGCGAGCGCCTCGGTGCTCAGGGAGTTGCCCGTGACTTCCAGGGCCACCACGTGATCCTTCGCACCGAGCGAGGCGAGCATCCTCGATCCCTCGCGATCGCGCGCAGGTCCGGGATCCTCGCCGGCCCGCCGCAGCGCGACCGGGATCTCGATGAGCTCGAGTACGAGCGGGGCGCGGAGCCGCTTCTGGTAGTCGCGAAACCCCTCGTTGACCCAGCCCGGCAGGCGGGTGCCGGCGGCGATCAGGCGGCACTTCATGCCGCCGCGCTCGGCATCAGGCGTGCACGGCGCGCTTGGCGGCGGTCATGTCCCACAATTTCTCGAGCCCGTAGAATTCGCGCACCCGCGGCAGCATGACGTGCACGATCGTCTCGTGCAGATCGATGAGCACCCAGTCGCTGTCCTTCTGCCCCTCCACGCCGTGCGGGCGGTAGCCCGCCTGCTTGGTCTTCTCGACCACGCGCTGCGCGACCGAGCGCACGTGCCGATCGGAGGTGCCGCTTGCAATCACCATGGTGTCGGCGATGTCGGTGAGTCCGCGCACGTCGATCGTGCGGATGTCGAGCGCCTTCATGTCCTCGAGAGCGGCCATGATCACGGAGGCGAGCGGGGGCGGGGCTGGGGAGGTGCTCCGCGTGAGCTTCCTGCGCGGGCGTGGAGCCGAACGCGAGGGGGATGCCTTGAGGTTTCGGGAGGAGGTTTTGGCGGGCGACTTTTTCTTGCCTGGCACTACGATGTCCGTGATTTGGAGTAACAGTGGGTCTCGAGAATCAGTTTACGCACCGGATCGGGCATGAGATAGCGCGGATCACGACCGAGCGCAATGAGCTGGCGCACCTCGGTCGAGGAGATCTCGAGCTGCGTCACCGCATGGATGTAGATGCAGCCCGCGCGCTCCTCGTGCAGATCGCCGATCCGCCCGGTGCCGCGGTCGACCAGAAGCTCCCCCAGAGGACCCATGCCGGGGGCGCGCCAGCCCGGGCGATGCGCGACGACAAGGTGCGCAAGCTGCAGCAGCTCCTGCCACTGATGCCACTTGGGCAGCCCGAGGAAGGCGTCCATGCCGACGATCAGACATAAGCTGCGGTCCGGATATTCGTGTCTGAGCTCGCTCAAGGTGTCGACCGAGTAGGAAGGACCCGACTTGCGCACCTCGCGATCATCGACACGGAAGCCCGACTGATCGGCGGTCGCGAGCTCGACCATCTTCAGGCGCAGCTGCGCATCGGCCACCGGCCGCTCCCGGTGCGGAGGATTGCCGGCGGGCAGGAAGCGGATCTCCTTGAGTCTCAGGGCCTGCTGCAGCTCGAACGCGGTGCGCAAGTGCGCGTAGTGGATCGGGTCGAAGGTGCCGCCGAAGATCCCCATCGGGTTCATACGGCTACCCTGCCTGATTCGCCGGCGCCTTGCAAAGCACCGGCCAGGGCCGCGGTGAGGCCGGTGAGCGCGCTCCAGGCATCGCCGCGCTCGATGCCCTTGACGATGCGATCGGTGCGCGCGGCCTGGGCGATGAGCGCCGCCACGGGGAGCTGGGCGGCGCGCGCGAGCGCCCGCGCCGAGGGACGTGAGGCGAGATTCCAGGGCAACCCCGCACCGCCGCCGCGCGCCTGCGCGAGACCGCGCAGCTCTCGCACCAGCGCCCAGAGGATGAGCGTCGGCTCGATGCCCTCGCTCTTCAATCCCAGCAGCACCCGGAGCGCGCGCGCGAGATCGCCCTCGCCCGCCGCCTCGGCGAGCTGGAAGACGTCGTACCGCGCGCTGTCCGCGACGCTCGAGAGCGCCCGCTCGACCGGGATCGTGCCGTCGGCGGACAGCAGAGCGAGCTTCTCGAGCTCCTGCTGCGCAGCGAGCAGATTCCCCTCGACGCGCTCGACGATGAGCTCGGCCGCCCGCGGCTCGAGCTTGAGCTTCAGAGCGCGCGCGCGCTGCATCAGCCAGGCGGGCAGCGCTGCACGCTCGACCGGCCACACCGGCACGAAGCAGCCCTCACGCTCGATGCTGCGCACCCACGCTGCCTCGCTCGCCTTGCGATCGAGCTTGCCGCTGATCACGAGGCCAAGGACATCGGGCGGCGCGTGCGACGCCACCTCGGCGAGCAGCGGGGCCCCCTTGTCCGGCTTGCCGCTCGGCAGGCGCAGCTCGATGATGCGCCGCTCCGCGAAGAGCGACGGCGACATGAGCGCGGTGCGCAGCGCATCCCAGTCGAAGCCCTTCTCGACGAAGAACACCTCGCGCTCCGTGAAGCCCGCGGCCCGCGCGGCGGCGCGGATCGCGTCGGCCGCCTCGTTGATGAGCAGCGGCTCATCGCCGGCGACCAGATACCAGCGTTTGAGGTCACGCCCGAGCGCGGACGGCAGCTCGGCGAGGCTCAGGCGCACGGGGCCGCGAGCCGCGCGCGAGTTGCGGCGTATTCCTGCTCGAGCCGCTCGACGAGCTGCGCCACGGGCGGCGCATCGTGAATGCCGCTGACGCTTTGACCCGCGCTCAGGATGTCGCGCCAGGCCTTGATCTCCCCCGCGCCCTCGACCGCGCTCGCGAAGTTCATCTTGCTCTTGTCCGCGGTGGGCAGGTTGTCCGGGTCGAGCCCGGCGCGCGCGATGCTCGCCTTCAGGTAGTTGCCGGCGACGCCGCTGAACAGCGAGGTGTAGACGATGTCCTCGGCGTCGCTCTCGATCAGCATCGACTTGTACTGCGCGTTCGCGTTCGCCTCGGCGCTCGCGATGAAGCGCGTGCCGAGATAGGCGAGATCCGCACCGAGCGCCTGCGCAGCGAGCACATCGCCGCCCGTGCTCATGGCGCCCGCCAGGATCACGGTGCCGCCGAAGACCTCGCGAATCTGCTTGACGAGGGCGAACGGGCTCAAGGTGCCGGCGTGACCGCCCGCGCCCGCGCACACCGCGATGATCCCATCCACGCCCTGCGCCGCCGCCTTCTCGGCATGGCGCCGATTGATCACGTCATGGAACACGAGCCCGCCGTAGCCGTGGACCGCGCTCACCACCTCGGCCGGCGGCCGCAGGCTCGTGATGATGATCGGCACGCGGTGCTTGATGCAGGTCTCGACGTCCTTCTCGAGCCGGGGGTTGCTCGCATGCACGATCTGGTTCACGGCGAAGGGCGCGATCTTCGCTTGCGGGTGGGCGCGCCGGTGCGTCGCGAGCGTCTCGGTGATCTCCGCGAGCCAATCGTCGAGCTGGCTCTGCGGCCGGGCGTTGAGCGCGGGAAAGGACCCCACCACCCCGGCCTTGCACTGCGCGAGCACGAGCGGCGGCGTCGAGACGATGAACATCGGGGCGCCGATCACGGGCAGGCGCAGGGTGTCCTTGAGAAGGTCGGGCAGGGGCATCGGAGCTCGCTTCGGTTGCTTCGGGCGCATTATCCCTCAAGGAGCTGCGGTACACTCGCTCTCCCATGTCACCCACCACGCTGACCCTCGAGCGCCGCGATTCGCTGCTCACCGTCACCCTGAACCGACCCGAGCGGCTGAATGCGCTCAATCGCATCCTGGTCGATGAGCTCCGGGAGGTGGCCACGCACGTCGCGAGCGAGGGCACCGTGCGCGCCGTGTTGTTGAGCGGTGCCGGGCGTGCATTCTGCTCGGGGGCCGACCTGCTCGAGGATCAACTGCTCGCCGCCTCGAGCGGCCCGAGCGCAGGCGAGCGGGTGGCGCGCAGCCTGCGCGAGCACTTCAATCCGATGGTGCTCGCCTGGTGGAATCTCAGCGTGCCGGTGGTGGTCGCCGTCAACGGCGTCGCCGCCGGCGCCGGGGCGAGCCTCGCGCTCGCGGGCGACATCGTCATCGCCGCGCGCTCCGCCTCCTTCGTGCAGCTGTTCGCGCCCAAGGTGGGACTGATGCCGGATCTCGGCAGCACGTACTATCTGCCCCGCCTCGTCGGCACCGCCCGCGCCAAGGGGCTCGCACTGCTCGGGGAGCCCTTGAGCGCAGCCGACGCGGCCTCGTGGGGTCTGATCTGGCGATGCGTGCCCGACGAGGAGCTCCTCGATCAGGCGACCGCTCTCGCGCAGCGTCTGGCGAGCGGGCCCACCCAGGCCTTTCGTGCGATCAAGCGGGTGCTGAACGACGAGCCTGCCGCCTCGCTCGCCGAGCAGCTCGAGCGCGAGGCAGTGGAACAGCCCCGGCTCGCCGATACGCACGATTTCGCCGAAGGCTTGAGCGCTTTCCGCGACAAGCGCCCGCCGCGTTTCACCGGCGGGTGAGATCGGCGCCGCCGGCGCCGCCGGCCGCCTCCGGCCACTGCGCTACGAGCGCCTTCTCCGGCCCGCGCCCCCGCGGCCGCTTCGCATCAGCGCCCTCGTTCTCTCACGCGCTCGTTCAACGCGCTCGTTCAACGCGCCCGGCGTTTAACGCGCTGGTTCTTTAGCGCGCCCGGTCTTTTCAATGCGCTCGCTGTCGAGACGGCCGATGCGGGCGAGCGGCACGCGCACCTCGCGGACACCGCTCGCACTTGCGCCGCTCGATCCGTTCGCGCTCGCGCCTGCGCTCGCTCCGGCCGCGCTCGCTCCGGCCGCACTCGCTCCGGCCACGCACGAGTCACAGCCACCACACGCGGCCTGCATGCGCGCGGCGGTCGCCGCCACGCGCGCTTCGAGCCGGGCGCTGCGCAGGGGGCGCGGTGCGCTCGCGAGCAGCAGGCCGAGCACGCGCCAGAGCCGTGCGCGCAGAGTCTTCGGGCCGAGCGCGCTCAGGGCATAAAGAATGCTCAGCGCAACGGCTATCCCGACGGCGAGCACATCGATCCAGCGGCTCACGGCCGCGCTCCCGCACCGAGCAGGATCGCCGCGTGATAGGTCAGGAAGGAGGCCACATAGGCGAGCGCGAACATGTAGGAGGCCATCAGCAGCGGATAGCGCCAGGAGTTGGTCTCGCGGCGTACCGTGGCGAGCGTCGATAAGCACTGCGGCGCGAACACGTACCAGGCGAGCAAGGAAAGCGCGGTGGCGAGGCTCCAGGAATGGGCGATGAGCGGCGTGAGCGCCCCGCTCACATCCGATCCCGTCGCCGAGAGCGCGTACACGGTGCCCAGAGCGCCCACCGCGACCTCGCGCGCCGCGAGCCCGGGCACCAGGGCGATCGAGATCTGCCAGTTGAATCCGATGGGCGCGAACAGCACCCCGAGCCACGCCCCCAGATGCCCGGCGATGCTGTACTCGATCGCCGGGCCGGTCGCACCGGGCGGGGGCGCCGGAAAGGAGGACAGCGCCCACAGGATCACCATCAGCGAGAGGATGATCGTGCCCACGCGCGTCAGGAAGATCTCCACGCGCTGCCACAGACCGATGCCGAGATTGCGCAGGTTCGGCCAGTGATAGGCGGGCAGCTCGAGCATCAGCGGCTGGAAGCGGCCGGTCGAGCCCGTGCGCTTCAACAGCCAGGCAACCCCCAGGGCGCTGGCGACCCCGAGGACGTAGAGCGCAAAGAGCACGCAGCCTTGAAGCTCGAGCACGCCCCCGACCCGGCGCTGCGGGATGAAGGCGCCGATGATGAGTGCGTAGACGGGCAGGCGTGCCGAGCAGGTCATGAGCGGCGCGATCATGATCGTCGCAATCCGGTCGCGGGGATTCTGGATGGTGCGCGTTGCCATGATGCCCGGGATCGCGCAGGCAAAGCTCGAGAGCAGCGGAATGAACGCGCGGCCCGAGAGCCCGACGCTGCCCATCAGCCGATCGAGCAGAAATGCGGCGCGCGGCAGGTAGCCCGAGTCCTCGAGGATCAGAATGAAGAAGAACAGGATGAGGATCTGCGGCAGGAACACGAGCACGCTTCCCGTCCCGGCGAGCACGCCGTTGATCAGCAGATCCTTCAGAAGACTCGCGGGCATCACATGATCGAGCGCAGCCCCCACGGTGTTCACGCCGCTCTTGATGGCATCCATGGGCAGCTGCGCCCAGGCGAACACGGCCTGGAAGATCAGAAACAGAATGACTGCGAGAAGCGCAGGGCCCACGATCGGATGCAGCACCACCGCATCGACCCGATCACTCGCCGTGACGCCCTCCAGCCGGCTGCCGCCAATGAGTTCGAGGATGCGGCGCACCTCGCGCTGGTCCTGCTCGATGTCCTCGGCCGTGGGCTTGACCCAGGGCGCGGGCGCCGCGTGGGCGGGCACGATCTCTCGATCGAGCAGCGCGACGAGATCCCGGGCGCCCGAGGCGCGCACGCCGACGGTCTCGACCACGGGCACACCGAGCTCGGCCGAGAGCAGCCGCGCATCGATCACGATGCCCTTGCGGCGCGCGACGTCGGCCATGTTGAGCGCCACGACCATCGGCAAGCCGAGCCGCTTCAAGCTCAAGACCAGGCGCAGATTCTGCCGGAGGTTGGTGGCATCGGTGACGCACACGACCAGATCGGGCGCGCTCTCCCCGGCGCGTGCGCCCATGAGCACGTCCACCGTGACGCGCTCATCCGGGGTGAGCGGATCGAGACTGTAGGCGCCCGGCAGATCGAGCACACGGACGCGCAACCCCGACGGGGTGCGCAGCACCCCCTCCTTGCGCTCCACCGTCACACCGGCATAGTTGGCGACTTTCTGCCGGCTGCCGGTGAGGACATTGAAGAGCGCTGTCTTGCCGCAGTTGGGGTTGCCGACGAGGGCAACGAGCGGGCTCGGCGCAGCCGCAAGCACGGTCATCGCAGCCCGGTCAGGCGCTGGGCACGGGCTCCGGACACACGCGGACGCAGGCGGCCTCGAACAACCGCAAGGCGAAGGTACCGGTCCCGATGCGCACGGCGATGGGATCGCGGGCGAGCAGCCCCCGCGCCAGCACTCTCACGGCCTCGCCGGGCAAAAAGCCGAGCTCCGCGAGCCGCCGCCCCAGATCGAGCGAGGCCGCCGCGCCCCCGTGGGAGGACACCGCGACGACGCGCGCGGGGGTCCCGGGCGCAAGCTCGGTCAGCGGAACGGGAGTGTTGCGGGTGCTCTCGGCGATCATCATGATGCGATTCTAACTGAGAATCGTTCCCATTACCATTGCTGGCCCGGCGCGATGCACAATTTGCGCAAAAGGCGGGCCTTCCCAGCCATTCCTGCTACGCTTATCGGCTTGATAAGTCGTGGAGGCGCATGAAATGCCTACGATTTTTGAGAAAATCATTGCGGGCGAGCTGCCCGCCCAGATCGTATATCGCGACGACCGGGTCGTTGCCTTCCATGACATACGCCCCGCGGCCCCGGTGCACCTGCTGATCGTGCCGAACAAGGTCATCCCGACGACCGACGATTTGAGCGATGCGGACGAATCACTGCTCGGGCACATGATGCTCGTCGCACGCGATCTGGCGCGCCGCTTCGAGATCGCCAAGAGCGGCTACCGCTTGATCATCAATTGCAATCCCGACAGCGGCCAGGAGGTCTATCACCTGCACCTGCATCTGCTCGGAGGCAAGCCGCTCGGACCCTTGGTCCAGCGGCCATAAGGATTCCATAGAGGGACGGACATGAAGAAGAAGAGAACCGGACACTCCAGTGCACCGCGCACCACCCCGCGCTCGACGACGCGCGTCGCGACCCGGGCGGTGCCCCGGGTGGCCGCGCGCTCCAAGCCGCGCGCCGCAGTGCCCGCGCGTTCGCCGGCAAAGAGCGGGCGGCCCGCGCCGAGCGCTCCGGTCCGCAAGCCGAGCAGCCGCCTCAGGTCGGGTGCGAGCGCCCCCAGCGCACGCTCGGGGAAACAGCTGCTCGGCACACCGCGCCGCGAGCTCTACCCGCCGCTCGAGCCCTTCAAGCAAGGGTATCTGCGCGTCTCGGAGATCCACGAGCTCTATTACGAGGAGTCCGGCAACCCCGCCGGCAAGCCGGCGCTCTTCTTGCACGGGGGTCCGGGGGCCGGCGCCGATCGGCGCGCCCGTCAGTTCTTCGATCCTCAGCACTATCGCATCGTCGTGTTCGATCAGCGCGGATGCGGGCGCAGCCGCCCGAGCGCAAGCCTCATCGAGAACACGACCTGGCATCTCGTGGCGGACATCGAGCGCCTGCGGCGCCACCTCGGCATCGAGCGCTGGCTGGTCTTCGGTGGCTCCTGGGGCTCGACGCTTGCCCTCGCCTATGCCGAGGCGCACCCGGAACGGGTCACGGAGCTCGTGCTGCGAGGCATTTTCCTGTTGCGCTACGCAGAGATCCGCTGGCTTTATCAGCACGGCGCTTCGGAAATCTTTCCCGACCGCTGGGAAGCGTACCGGGAGATCATTCCGCTCGATGAGCGCGATGATTATCTGCGCGCCTACCACCAAAGGCTCACCGGCAGCGATCAGCGCGTGGCGCTCGCGGCGGCTCGTGCCTGGTCGGTGTGGGAGGCTTCCACCAGCTTCCTGTACTCGAACCCGGATAACATCCGCAAGTGGAGCGAGGATCAGTTCGCGCTCGCGGTCGCGCGCATCGAATGCCATTACTTCGTGAACCGCGGCTTCCTGCGCAGCGAAACCCAGCTTCTCGACGACATACCGCGCATCCGCCACGTGCCGGCCACGATCGTGCAGGGCCGCTATGATGTCGTGTGCCCCGCGACGAGCGCGTGGGATTTGCATCGCGCGTGGCCGGAAGCGGATTTGCGCATCGTCCCGGATGCGGGTCATTCGGCGTTCGAGCCGGGCAACGTGCACGAGCTCGTGCAGGCAACCGATCGGTATCGCAGCCGCTGAGGATCCACGTCATGTCCGAGCTCGCCGTTCTCACCCTCGCGCGCCGTAGCGATGCGCTTGAGATCGCCGAGATGTCCCGTGACCTCATCGAGCAGGGACTCGCCTGGAGCTGGACGCCTGGGCGCGTGCTGCGCTCGATCGGCGGCCGCGAGTCCTCGGTGGTCGTCGCGCGCCGCGAGCAGCGCATTGCCGCCTTCGGCATCATGCATTTCGGCGAGGAGGTGGCGCATCTCAATCTCCTCGCGGTCACTCCCGCACAGCGGCGTTGCGGGCTCGGCCGCCGGCTGATGGACTGGCTGTGCACCACGGCGCTCGAGGCGGGGGTGTTCCGCATCGATCTCGAGCTGCGGGCCGACAATGCGCCCGCCCGCGCCTTCTATCAGCGCCTCGGCTTCAGAACACTCGAGCTCGTCCCCGGGTACTACCAGGGACGCGAGTCGGCCTTGCGCATGACGCGCCGTCTCGGCGTCCTCGCGATGCCGTGAGATCCGATTGAATTGCCCCTGACCCGGGCGCATCGTGAGCGCCATGGCTTCGATCCGCACCCGTCCCTTCGGCTCGACTCGCCGCCCCGTGCCGCTCGTCGGTCAGGGGACTTGGCGCGCCGACGAGGCGGATCGGAACACCGTCCTGGCCGCGCTGCGCCGTGGTCTCGATCTCGGCCTCACCCACATCGATACGGCCGAGATGTACGGCTCGGGAGAGGCCGAGCGCATCGTCGCCGAGGCGATCGCGGGACGCCGCGACGAGGTGTTCCTGGTCTCGAAGGTGCTCCCCCACCACGCAAGCCTGCGCGGCACCGTGAGCGCCTGCGAGCAATCGCTCGCACGCCTCAAGACCGATCGGCTCGATGGCTATCTGCTGCACTGGCGCGGCGCGCCGGCTCTCGCCGAGACGATCGAGGCCTTCGCCTCGCTCCAGCGCGCGGGCAAGATCCTCTCCTGGGGCGTGAGCAACTTCGATGTCGACGACCTCGATGAGCTCGTCGCGCTCGGCGCAGGTCTCCCGAGCTGCAACCAGGTGCTCTATCACATCGCGGAGCGTGCGATCGAGCATGCAGTTCTGCCCTGGTGCGCACGCCGCGACGTCGCGGTCGTGGCGTACACCCCCTTCGGGGTCTCGGCGCAGCTCTACGAGGGACGCAGCAAGGCCGCACGCGTGCTCGCGGAAGTGGCGCGGGCGCACGAGGCGACGCCGCGCCAGGTCGCGCTCGCCTTTCTGCTGCGCCACCCCAACACCTTCGTCATCCCGAAGGCCGCTTCGCCCGAGCACGTCGCGGAGAACGCCGCCGCCGCGGCGCTCGAGCTCGACGATGAGGACATCGCGCGGCTGGAGGCCGCTTTTCCGCGCGGCGAGGCACGCGCGCTGCCGACGCTCTGAGCGCCGGCAGCGCGAGGCGCTAGTGCGCCGGCTCGCGCTGAGACTCGTGCCGCGAGCGCCTGCTCGAGCGTTGCATCTGCGGCTTGAGCACCACCTTGGTCCAGCCATCGACGCGCGCATCGAATTGCTCGTACGCGTGCGGCGCCTCGGCGAGCGGCAGCTCGTGCGAGATGATGAAGGACGGTCGCGCCCTCCCCTGGTGGATGAGATTGCACAGGGGGCGGTTGTACGCCTTGACGTTCGCCTGGCCGGTCCCGAGGCGCAGACCCTTGCCCCAGAAGGCGCCGAAGTCGAAGGCGATCTGGCCGTGCTTCTCGAGCTTGTCCTTCGAGCCGGGATCCTCGGGCACGAAGACACCCACCACGCCGAGCGCGCCGGTGGCGCGCACCGCCTTGACGAGATCGTTGAGCGTCGCGTTCGGCACCTCTCGGCCCGCCGGGTCGTGCGCCTGGTAGCCGACGCACTCGCACCCGCAATCCACGCCCTCGCCGTGCGTGAGCTCGAGCACCTGCTCGGATCCCGGGGCTTTTCTGTCGTCGATCGGAATGGCGCCGATCTGCCGCGCGAGCTCGAGCCGATCCGGATGGCGGTCGACGACGAATACGCGGCTCGCCCCCTTGAGCTGCGCCGAGTAGGCGGCCATGAGTCCGACGGGACCACAGCCGTACACCACCACCGAGTCCCCGGCTCTCATCTGCGCAAGCTCGGTCGCGTGGTATCCCGTCGGGAAGATGTCCGAGAGCATGACGTAGTCGTTCTGCTTCTCCTCGGCATCCTCGGGAAGCTTCAGACAGTTGAAGTCCGCATGCGGTACGCGCAGATACTCGGCCTGGCCGCCGTCATACGGCCCCATGTCCGCGTACCCGTACGCCGCGCCCGCGTTTCCCGGGTTCATCGTCAGGCAGAAACCGGTGTAGCCGCGCTCACAGTTCTTGCAAAAGCCGCAGGACACGTTGAACGGTACGCACACGACATCGCCCTTGCGCAGGGTGCGCACCGCCGGGCCGCACTCGACGATGCGGCCGAGCGTCTCGTGGCCGACGATGCGTCCCTGCTCGAGGCTGGTGCGCCCTTCGAACATGTGCAGATCCGAGCCGCAGATGTTGGTGCTCATCACCTCGACGAGCACGTCCGTCGGTTCCTGGAGGGTCGGGTCACGAACCTCTTGCGTGCGCATCTTGCGCGGGCCTTCGTAAACGATCGCTTTCATGGGGTCCTCCGGTGGCGGATAGGAACGGGCCGTGGCCCTACTGCTTGGCGGTGCCGGGCGCGGCCTGCTTGTTGTGCATCTCGGCGAGCACGCCGTCGGGCAGCACATGCGCCATCGCCGCCTGTAGCTTGTTCTTCAGGCCCGCGATGACCGACAGCTCACCCTTCATCATGGCGTCGAAGCCGATCCTCGCGACCTGCGCCGCATCCATCTTCTTGGCCGTGCCCACCTTGGTGTCCATCATGTCGGCGCGCTCGAAGAACTCCGTCTCGGTCGCGCCCGGCATCAGGCAGGTCACGGTCACACCGCTGTGCTTGAGCTCGGTCGCCAGCGCAGCCGAGAAGGAGTCGAGGAACGCCTTGGTGCCGTTGTAGACGGACTGGAACGTGCCGGGCATGAACCCGGCGATGGAGCCGGTGATGAGAATCCGCCCCTGACCGCGATCGCGCATGCCGCGCGCAATCGGATGAATGAGACGCAGCGTGCCGTCGATGTTGGTGTGCGCCACCTGCAGCTCCTGCTCGAGGTCTTGATCGAGAAAGGCCTTGCCGAGCCCGCGGCCCGCGTTGGCAAGCAGCGCATCGACGGGACGACCCGTGCTCTCGATCTCGCGCAGCAGCTGCGATACGCCCTCGCGCGTCGCGAGGTCGCATTGCACCGGAATCACCATCGACCCGCCGCTCGCGAGACTCTCCGCGCTCTCGCGGATCTGCGGCTCGTCGGCGGCAATGATGAGGTCGTAATTGTTTTGCGCACAAATGCGCGCGAGCTCGAAACCGATGCCGGTGGAGGCACCCGTCACGACCGCAAGCTGCCGTATCTGACCGCTCATGGTTCTGCTCCTTCGTGGATGGGGGAGGCAGTACAAATGAACGGTCCGCGAGCCAACAGTCCGGCGGCGCCTGCGGCTCTTGCAAGAGCTTGCCGACATCCGCGAGGCATCGCACTCGCCGACCGTCGTTTCCGCGACGCCGCGCGCGATCAGTCGCCGTGCGGGCGGCTAGCGCTTCGGATCGGTGTAGTCGTCGAGCGTCACCGGACGCTCGTCCGGAGGCGGAGGCGTGTCGGTGCGCAGCGGGCCGGGTCGACGCGGCGGAGTCTGCGAGCCCATCGGATCCTCGGGAGCCGAGCCCGTCTGCTCGGGGTCGTTGACCATCTCATCTTCGCGATCCCCCGATCGCTGGTAACGACCCTCCTGCCAGTCCTGGGGACGTCCAATGGATTCGTCGGCGGTCGTGCGGGGTGGGCGCTCGGGATCGTTCATCGGAAATGCTCCTCTTGAGAGTTCGTTTCGAAGTATGCGGGGGAGGCCCGCCTGCGCCGCATCGCTCGAGCGCCTTGTGAGGAGCGCGGCCGGGGCGCGAGGCGTTGTCAGCGTATACTGACGGTCGATGCTCGAAAAATCCGACAAAGCCCGCCGACCAATCACGGCAGACTGCGCGGGCGAGCTCGACCGACCGTAGCGCCCGAGTAGAGGCTGGACTTTTCCCATGAGCGACCCCACCACCGAAGCCGCGGCGCGCACCCTCATTGCGCAACGCTGCCAGCGAGCCTACGTGCACGAGATCCGCGGCGGCCTGCAGGCCCTCTCCGGAGCGTTCGAGCTGCTGTCGCGGCTCGCCAAGAATGGCGACGGGGATCCAGCCGTCGCGGATCGGGCCGCGACCCTCGCGAAGCGCGCGCTCACCAATCACGAGAACGCGATGCTGGACATCGTCAGGCAGATCACCGCGGCCCGCGATCCCGCCGAACGCGTGGAGCTTCGCGCGATGCTCGACGATGTGCTGCATTTCCTGCATAACGACTTCGAGGCCCGCCAGATCCAAACGCGTGTCGAGCGCGGCGCACCGTTGTTCATCGAGGTGCCGCGCAATCAGCTCAGGTTCATGCTGTTCGGGCTCCTCACCGATCGGCTCGATCGCTGCGCCGCTTCGAGCGAGGTCACGATCAGCCTCGCCGCGCGCGACGGCGGCGTCGTGCTCGATCTGCAATGCGCGAGCGGCGAGACGGGCTCGAATCCTGTGCTCGATCTGGTGGAGCGCTGGGTCGAGGCGCAGGGCGGGCGGTTCGAGCGGGTCGGGGACCGCCCGGGTCGACTCGCGTTGGTGCTGCCGGAGGCTTCAACGACGCCCGCTTGAAATGCGCCGGGTTATGGTAAGTTTAGTGGCCTCGCCGCCCGCCGGTGGCGCCATCCCAAGACCGAGCCACCGCGTACATGCACGCCCTTCTCGTACCCTTTGGCAGCGCCGGGGACGTCTATCCCTTCGTCGCGCTCGGCCTCGAGCTCAAGCGACGCGGCCATCGCACCACCATGATCACGTCGGAGTACTTCGGGGATCTTGCCCGCAGTGCGGGCTTCGAGTTCACGGCCTCGCTCTCGAGCGAGGCCTATCTCGATATCGTCAGCGATCCGGATTACTGGCATCCGCTGCGCTCGACGCGGCTGCTCCTGGATCGCAGCGTGAACCCGGCGATCGCGGTGATCTACGAGCTGCTGCGCGCGGCGTACCGGCCCGGTGAGAGCGCCGTCGTCGCGGGTACGCTCGCACTCGGCGCGCGCGTGGCGCACGACAAGCTCGGCATCCCGCTCACCACGGTGCATCTGCAGCCGAGCGCGATCCGCAGCTGTCACGAGCCTGCGGTGCATCCGGGATTCGGTTGGATGCACCGCCTGCCGCTGCGCTGGCGACCGCTCGCCTTCCGCCTGATCGATGCGATCGCGGACCGCCTTTACGCACGCTCCCTCAACGCCTTTCGCGCAACGCTCGGTCTGGCGCCCATCACGCAGCTGTTCGGCTCCTGGTGGCATTCGCCTGAGTCGACCCTTGCGCTCTTTCCGCCCTGGTATGCCGCGCCGCAGCCGGATTGGCCCAGTCAGGTGAAGATCTGCGGGTTTCCGCTGTACGAGGCCGAGTCCGATGATTCCGCCGCCGAGCTCGAGCGCTACTTGAGCGCGGGCGAGGCGCCGATCGTGTTCACCAGCGGCTCGGCCATGACGAGCGCGGACGATTTCTTCGCCGCCTCGAGCGAAGCCTGCCGGCTGCTCGGCAGGCGTGCACTGCTCGTGACCCGCTTCACGCGACAGCTGCCGCCGCGACTACCGCCCGGGGTGTCGCACCTGTCGTATGTGCCCTTCAGTCGACTGCTGCCGCGAGCGGCGGCGTTCGTGCATCACGGCGGGATCGGCACGGTGGCGCAGGCGTTGCGTGCGGGTGTACCGCAGCTGATCGCACCGTGCTGCTACGACCAGCACGACAATGCGGCGCATCTGCACAGTCTCGGCGTAGGCGTTACGCTGGCACGAAATCAGTACACCGCCACCCGGGTCGCGGCGGAACTGGGCGCGCTGCTCGCCGATCTGACCCTGCAGAGGCGTTGCCGCGAGCTTGCGACGCGCTTCGTGGAGGGTGAGGGTGATCCCGTTGCGCAGGCGGCTGATGCGATCGAGCGGTACTGGAGTGAGCGGCGCAAGCTCGACCGCGGCGCCTCGCGGGTGCCCTCGAGCAGAGGATCCGCGGCGAGTGCCCCGACCGCGGCGTGAAGCGGCTGGAACTCGGGGAGCGGCATGTCCAAGCGAGTGAGGTTTTTGCTCAACGTCGCTCTGGTGGGATTCACCGTGGGGCGTGTTTACCAAGCGTGGCGGCGGCGCCGGGGAAGCTCCCGACCCGAGCGACCTCGCCGCCGGTCGGATCAATCAGGGCTCTTCGCCTGAGTCGCGCCGAGTTCGGGCTTGTGCACCGAATTCGGGCTTGCGCACTTCGGGCTTGCGCACTTCGAGTGCTGCGGCACGACGGCCTCCGACGAATTCGGCTGCGGCTCCGCGAGCGCATTGCATGCAAGGAAAAGTCCTGCGATGAGAATCGTCGAGATGCTGATCTGGGCCGGTCGGCTCCGGGCGAAGCGAGCGGTGCGCGGCATGGGGACCTCCGGCGCAAACTTCGGTGCGCCGATTATAGCGTGCAGGCCGTTGCGATTCGTCCTCCCTGCGGCGCTGTTCCTCCGACAGGCTTCTCCTACTCGAGCACCCTCAGGTGTCCGGCGGTGCAGGACACACGACTCTGCGACCCTCGGCGTGCGGCATGTGCCGTTGTAGATCGAATTGGAGACGACAATCATGGGTAGTCAAAACAACGAAGGCGGACAGTCGGGAAGTCAGCAGGGTGGCCAGTCGAGCAGCCAGCCCGGTTCCCAGTCGGGTAGCCAGCAATCGCAGTCCGGCGGCCAAGGCGGCTCGCAGCAATCCGGTGGATCCTCCGGCGGCACACAGAAAGGTGGCTCGGGCAATTTCACCAACGACCCACAGCGCGCAAGCGAGGCAGGCCGCAAAGGCGGACAGCAGTCGCAATCGGGCGGCCAGACTTCGCAGTCGGGCAGCCAGGGCGGCTCGCCCGGACAGTCGGGTGGCTCGGGTGGCTCCTCGGGTCAGCCCGGCGGCTCATCGGGGCAGTCCGGGGGCTCGCAGGGCGGTCGCTCGAGCTAAGGGCTTCAAGATGCCGGTCGGTGGGGAGGACGGCCTCCCCGCCCTCAGGTGAACGCAAGATCGACTAAGCTCGCCGCCATGAGCGAGGATTGGCGGCTGTTTGCATTCGGTTCCGCGCTGTTCGCCGCCCTCACGGCGATTCTCGCAAAAGTCGGCGTGGGCGACGTGGATTCGGACCTCGCCACGGCGTTTCGTACCGCGGTGGTGCTGCTGCTGGCGGTGCTGATCGTGCTTCTACGGCACAAGTGGCCTAGCGTCGAGCGCTGGTCGTTGCGCTCGATTCTCTTCCTCACGCTTTCGGGGCTCGCGACGGGATGCTCGTGGCTGTGCTACTTCCGCGCGCTCAAGCTCGGACCTGCCTCGCGGGTTGCCCCGATCGATAAGCTGAGCGTCGTGTTCGTGGTACTGCTCGCAGCGCTGGTGCTCGGCGAGCGCATCACGCTGAAGAGCGCATTCGCGAGCGCCCTGATCGCGCTCGGCGCGATTCTGCTCGCGTTTTGAGAGTGCGATGCGCGAAGCGGGCCCGGGCGTCAGTCCGTGCCGGTGGCCGCGTACCGGCGGGTGACCGCCTCGATGAGCCGCTCGCGGGATGCATGCGGATCGCTCTCCGACTCGAGGGGCCGCACCTCGGCCGCAAGCTCTTCGTCCTTGATCGCCTTCTCGAACCAGCGCGTGTAATCGCCGCGCTTGAGGTGATGCAGCCAGGTCGCATCGTCCACCCCGCGCGCCAGATCGAGGAAGGTGGCGAGGTTGTGAGCGCGCAGGTTGAGCTTGCCCTCGCTCCCGCGAAAATGAAAGCTCTTGTCGCTGCCGAGCCGCCCCTCGGCGTACTTGCGGATATGACGCTGATGCACCTGGCGCGACTTGCCGACCTTGACGGTGAGCACGCCGGCATCGCGATCCCGATCCCAGAGGAGCACCGCATCGCTCGGCGGCCCGGGCACGGTCTGCGGCGCGGCCATGCCGAGCGCCGCACAGAACTCGGCGAGGATCGCGCCGGCTGCCTCGCCGACGGCGATGACGGTGTGCACGCGCTCGAGCGCCGCTCGCGAAAGGTTCTTCGGATGCGTGGTCACGAACAGCGTCGAGCTCATGTCGGAGGGCATCGGGCGGTGGCGCACGTCCTCGAGGGCGGGACTCAGGTGATGCGCTTCGTCGAGCACGAGCCAGTGCGGCCGGCCACAGCGCGCGCGCAGACTCTCGAGCGGCGCCAGCAGCGCGGCGAAATACGCGGGGCGATCGGTCGTATCGACTGCGAGCAGATTAATGGCGACGCTGGTGCGCGGCGCAGCGATGAGATCTGCCACTTCCTCGGGGGCGGGCGTGCGCTCGGGTGAGCCCAGATGCGCAATCCCCTCGAAGCGGTCGTAATCACCCTCCGGGTCCACGATGCAGACCTGGTAGCCACGCTCGATGAGGCGCTCGACGAGCAGGTGCGTGAGCGTCGTCTTGCCGACCCCGGAAGATCCGGCAATGAGGATCGCGCCGCGGTCGGCCGGGAGCGCCACCTGGGCGCCGTCCTGCGTGACCGTGCCGAGCAGCAGGTCATGGCGCCGCACGCCCGCGAAGGTGGCGCACGGATCATCGAGCCAGCTGCGGATGAGCTCACTCACTCCCGCGCCGTGATCGGCCCGGGTGACGATGTCCACGGCTTCCTTCACCGCGGGCAACGCGTTCGCAACCGCCACCGAGCAGCCGCAGATATCGAGGAACGCGCGGTCATTCTCCGCATCCCCCACGCCCACGGCGTTGAACGCCGAGAGTCCGAGCTGCTCGAGCGCGGCCTTGAGGCCGCTTGCCTTGTTCACCCCGGGCGGCAGGCACATGACCGCGCCCTTGTTGAAGATCAGCTGCCAGTCCAGACCGAGCTCGCGCAGCGTCTCGATCATCACCGCCTCGTTCGGCGTCCAGGTGGCGACGATGCTGTGGCCGACGGAGAGCGGCTCGACGCTCTTGGCGCGCAACGCCGCGATGAATTTCTCGGGCGGCGCGGGCGCAAGCTTGCGCATCTCGCGGGTGGCCGGCAGGTAAAGCAGGGCGCCGTTCTCGGCGACGATGACGTCGAAGTCGTTCGAGTACTCGAAGACCAGGCGCAGCTGCTCGAGCTCGCGGCCGGTGATGAGCACGAGGCGCTTGCCCGCGGATTTGAGCTCGCGCAGCGCGCCGATGGTGGCCTCATCGACTTGACCCGAGCGCGCCAGAGTCCCGTCGTAATCCGTTGCGAGCGCGCAGAAGAGCATGCCGCATCATCGCGAGCGGCGCGCGGACGCCCTGTAGGACAAGCGAGCGAGGCGGCGTAGGCCGCAGCGTTCACGGCGCAAGGCGACCTGCGTATGCCCGCCCCGTCGCCCGCGGTATGATCGGCAAGGCGCAGGGTCACCCGGCCTCTTCGCGCAAGCTCTCGACCGAGTCACCTCCAGAGTAGACACAGGCAGCTCCCGATCCATGGCGACCGATGATGTACCCGGGCCTTCGGTCCCGCGCGCCCGCAAGGCGAGCCGGCATCGCGTGCGCGCCGTGCATCCGGCAAGCGCGACCTTCATCACACGCCACATTCCGCCCTACGAGATGCTCGATGAGGAGCAGCTGGTCCTCATCGAGCAGCATGCCGATCGCATCCTGCAGGACATCGGCATGGAGGTCCGCGGCGACGAGGAGGCGGTGCGACTGTGGAGGGCGGCGGGCGCGCAGATCGAGGGCGAGACGCGGATCCGCATTCCCATGGGACTCGCCCGGCAGATCGTGCAGCGCTCGGCGCCGCGCGAGTTCATCCAGCATGCGCGCAACCCCGCGCGCTCGGTGAAGATCGGCGGTCGCGCCACCGTATTCTCGCCCGCCTACGGCCCGCCGTTCGTGTGTTGCGCGGATCGCGGGCGCCGCTACGGCACGCTCGAGGACTTCAGGAATTTCGTCAAGCTCGCCTACCTCAGCCCCTGGCTGCATCACTCGGGAGGCACCGTCTGCGAGCCCACCGACGTGCCCGTCAACAAGCGCCACCTCGACATGCTCTATGCGCACATGACGCTCTCGGACAAGCCCTTCATGGGCTCGGTCACGACCGCGGCACGCGCCGCCGACTCGATCGAGATGTGCCGCATCCTCTTCGGCCGCGAGTATCTCGAGAGCCACTGCACCATCCTGGGGAACGTCAACGTCAACTCGCCCCTGGTGCTCGACGGCGAGGCGAGCCGCGTCATTCGCACCTACGCCGCCGCCCATCAAGCCCCCGTCTGCGTCCCCTTCATCCTCGGCGGAGCGATGGGACCCGTGACCACCGCGGGCGGCCTCGCGCAATGTTTCGCCGAGGCCGTCTTCTGCGTGGCCCTCGCGCAGCTCGAGCGCCCCGGCGCCCCGGTCATTCTCGGCAACTTTCTCTCCTCGATGTCGCTCAGGAGCGGGGCGCCCACCTTCGGCACTCCCGAGCCGCCGCTCGCCTACTTTGCGATCGGGCAGCTCGCGCGGCGGCTCGGCGTTCCTTTGCGCTGCGGCGGAAATCTGTGCGCATCGAAGCTCCCCGATGCGCAGGCCGCATACGAGAGCGCGAGCTCGCTCTGGCCCGCCTTCATGGCGGGCGCCAATTTCATTCTGCACGCCGCCGGCTGGCTCGAGGCGGGTCTCGTCATGTCGTACGAGAAGTTCGTGATGGACGCCGAGCAATGCGGCGCATTCCACGTGATCGGCGATGGACTGAAACTCGATGCCAACGGGTTCGCGCTCGACGCCTTCGAGGAGGTCGGCCCCGGCAGCCACTTCCTCGGATCGGCGCACACGCTGCGCAACTACGAGACCGCATTCTTCGATTTCGAGCTCTCCGACAACAACTCCTTCGAGCAATGGTCGCAGGAAGGCTCGCACGACATCGTCTGGCGGGCGAACAGGAAATGGAAGGCGATGCTCGGCGCTTATGAGCCGCCGCCGATCGATCCGGCGAAGAGACAGGCGCTCGAGACCTACATCGCCGAGCGCAAGGCCTCGATGCCCGACATGAATTACTAGAGGGACTCGATGAGCAGTGGACTGCCGCTCCTCGTGCTCATGGGCGTATCGGGCGCCGGCAAATCCACCGTCGGTGCGCTGCTCGCCGAGCGGCTCGGCAGCCCCTTTCTCGAGGGCGATGCACTGCATCCGGCGGCGAACGTGCGCAAGATGAGAGCCGGTGTACCGCTCACCGATATCGACCGGCGCGACTGGCTCGCCGCCCTCGCGCAGCGGCTCGAGGATGCGGTGCGCACAGGTCGCGGCCTCGTGGTGGCATGCTCGGCGCTCAAGCGCGCCTACCGCGACATGCTGCGCGAACACGCGCCCGGCGTGCTGTTCGTGCATCTTTCGGGATCACCCGCCCTCCTCGAGGAGCGCCTGGCCCGCCGCCATGACCACTTCATGCCGCCCTCGCTCCTCGACAGTCAGCTCGCGACGCTCGAGCCGCTCGCGCCCGACGAGCACGGCTTCAGCGTATCGATCGAGCAGAGGCCCCTCGAGATCGTCGAGGAGATCGTGCGGCGGACGGGAATTTCGTGAGGGGGCGCATGATGTCGGGTGCGCTGAAGCCGCAAGCAGGGTTTGTCTTCATTCGTCTTCGAGGTAACTCATGAGAGCAGCTTATGGGCGCGTGCTGGGCTTGGCCGTGATGGGTGCGTGTGTGCTCGCAGCGATGGCGGCGGCCGAGAAGTCGGGGTTTGTCCGGATCCGCCCCGAGGAGGTGCGCTGGCGCGATGTGCCGGACGGACATGGAGTGCAGGAGGCGACGCTTTATGGGGATCCCAAGAAGCCGGGCCTGTATGTCATTCGCGTGAGGTTTCCGCCCTATCTCATGGACCGACCGCACTGGCACCCCAACGCTCGATTCGTGACGGTGCTCGAGGGCACCTGGTACACCGGCACCGGTAATACGTTCGAGGTCGCGCGCGCAGTTCCGCTCAAGCCGGGCAGCCTCATGGTCCATCCGGCCAAGGCGGTTCACTGGGATGGCTCGGGCACGGGGGAGTCGGTCGTGGTTCAAATCGTGGGCGAGGGGCCGGGCGACTCGACGCTCGTCGACCCCGCCCAGTCTTTCTGGGTCGAAGTACCGCACTGAATCGCCCACGCCTCGCGCCGCCAAGTTGCCCGGCGAGAAGCGGGTTCTGCGCCGTTTAAAGCCGTCCCGATCGATATAACACGAGGGATATGCGACGCGAAACGCAGCATGCAGTTGGTCTGGATCACGGAAATCCTCTCAATCGCTTTGAGATCGTCAATTTTTCGCACAACTCCGAGCGCTTCTAGTGATCGTATCTGCCCCACTGATTTGGGCGGTTATCACGAGCAATGGGCACTCGGTGCCCGTTCCTAATCCCAAGAGGAGTGCGACCTCGGGGAAGATTTGCGGGAGTTGCGGTAGTCGCGCGGCGGTTGTCCCACCCAGCGCCGAAATGCGTGGTTGAAGGTGCTCACTTCGGAGTAGCCCAGGCAATAAGCGATCTGGGCGATACCTAGGCGTGGATTCTCAAGCAGGTTCAACGCCAAAGTCTTTCGCACCTCGGCGAGCAGATCCGAGTAGTTCAAGCCTCGGGCGGCGAGGCGCCTTTGTAACGTCCGCACCGAACACCCGAGGCTCTGTGCGAGGCGCTCTACGCTATTGTCGCCCTCAATGACGAGCTGCGCGATGCTGCGCCGTAGGCGCGTGACTGGGTCGCCCTGAGTCTGGAGACCTGCGAGCTGCAAATCGCCGTAGTGCCGCATGAGTCGCTCGACCGTCGCGTCGGCAGTCGTCATCGAGCGCTCAAGCACTGCGGCATCGAACCGGATGCCTGCCCAAGCGTGACCGATCCGGACCTTGGCGCGCAGCAGGCCCATGCGCTCACGACGTGCGGCTGCACTCTCGGCGACCAGCTGCGGCAGCACGACTTCGGCAGGCGCCCAATCAGGCTCCCCAAGTCCGTGACGGATCACGTTGCAGATGAACGCCACGCCCCAGTCGTTCTTCTGTTGATACGTCATCATTAAAGGATCAACGTAGTAGGAATATGAGAACGCCGTCCCGCCCTCGACTTCGAGGCGGTAGACGGCGGAGTCCACCATCGTCGGCAGGTAGCGGCCGATTGTCTGCAAGGCGCGGCGTACGGTGCTCGACGCGAGCGCCACATTTCCAACGACGCCCGCGTGGCGCGGATCGTACTGGGTCCCAAACCTCAGCCCGAAGTGTGGGTCGCCAAGCGCATCTGCGCAGAATTCGAGTAGTCTGAGGAAGCGAATCAAGGGAATGCGGCGCTCCGGGTCGGTGAGATCCCCGGGGGCGAGCCCAGCGCGACCCAGGATCGCGTCCGGGTCCGCCCCGCGTTCGCGCAAATAGTCGTCCAAGCCATACATGAGACTTGCGAGGTTTATCGTCGGCACGGCCAGCGGCGGTGCAGTGCGGGTGGTGGACATGGCGCGATTTCCCAACTACTTGGCGCCGTATCTCGCGACGGAGTAGCGACCGGCAACCATGATATCGCCGAGCGGCCGGCCCGTCGCCAGCTGAACTGAAGAGGAATCGCAGCAAATGACTCGACTCAACCCACAACCCCTTCCCACCGAAATCCAGACCGCGGTCGGGCAGACGATTGCAGACCTCGGTGCCGCGTTCTCGGGCGTACTCGTCAATATTGGTCGCCGGTTAGGGCTTTACAAAGCCATGGCAAAGATCGGCGTCTGCACCTCCGAACAGCTCGCGGAAGCAACGGGTGTTCGCGAGCGCTATGTGCGCGAATGGCTCAACAACCAGGCCGCGGGCGGCTACGTGCGCTACGAGCCGGAGGGACACCGCTACACCCTTCCCGCCGCGCAGGCCATGGTCCTCGCCATCGAAGACAGCCCCGTCTACATGGCCTCCGCCTTCGAGGTGGCTGCTGCGTTCTGGCTCGACGAAGAGCGCATCCTCGAGACTTTTCGCTCGGGTAAGGGACTCGGCTGGCACGAGCACAATGAGCGGCTCTTTTGCGGCACCGAAATGTTCTTCAGGACGGGTTATAGAACCTACCTCGTCTCCGAGTGGCTGCCCGCTCTCGATGGCGTCGTCGAGCGGTTGCGCGCAGGCGCCCGTGTAGCGGACGTCGGCTGTGGCCATGGCGCATCAACGATCGTAATGGCCAGCGCTTTCCCCGAGTCCCAGTTCCTTGGCATCGACTATCACGCCGATTCCATCAGAACCGCCGACCGGCGGGCCCGCGAAGCGGGCGTCGACAACTTACAGTTCGAAGTCGCGACAGCGAAAGGCTACAGCGGACGAAACTTCGATCTCATCTGCTTCATGGACTGTCTGCACGATCTCGGAGACCCATTGGGCGCCTTGATTCATGCGCGCGATGCCTTAACATCCGACGGGAAAGTCATGCTCGTCGAGCCTTACGCGGGAGACACAATCGAGGCGAATCTGAACCCGGTCGGCCGGCTCTTCTATGCGGCCTCGGCTATGGCCTGTACGCCGAACTCCTTATCCCAAGAGGTCGGCCTCGGCCTCGGCGCACAAGCAGGAGAAGAGAGGCTACGCCGGTTGGCCCAGCAAGCTGGGTTCGGAAACCTGAGACTCGCAACGCGCACGCCAGTCAATCTCGTGCTCGAGGTTCTCCGGTAGCTGCTTGGGCTTCGATAACGAACGCCAGACGAGGATTGTACAAATGATCACAGCATTCGTTACGTTCCGCTACGGAGAGGATTTCAGCGCAGCGAAGGTGCGCCGACTGGCGGAAAACTCCAGAGCGAGGTTCGAAGGCATTCCTGGGCTCCGCTCAAAACTATTCAGCGTTTATCCCGAGTTGCGGGAAGCACGCAATGTCTACGTTTGGGACGACCCTGAGGCGTCGCGGAGATTCTTCACAGCGGAGAACCGCGACTGCATCGCTGCACTCTATGGCGTGCAGCCCATAATCGAATACGCAGAAGTGTGCGCGTTGGTTGAAAATTCGGCCGCCTGAACGAAGAACGCAGCTACGGTTTCGAAAGCGTGCCAAAGCGGTCGATCGCGAACGGCCAGGGGCCGTGATGAGTCGGTGGACCGCGGTTGCATCCACCAGCGGCTCGACCCGGCCAACTGCGGTCATGTGCCTCGCTTAGTTGGATTTCCAGTTAGCGGATACAGCCTGTGGGGCTCCGAACCCCGCATCGTGGAGCTCTTCGGGCCGGACGCTGCAGACATTCGCTGCGTGCGACGCCAGTTCAACTTCCGCTACTGCTCAGCGGCACACTGGGTCGAAGTATTTCGAGATTTCTATGGGCCCATGCACAAGGCGTACGCGGCGCTCGACGGCTCGCGCCAGCTGCGGTTGACCGAGGGCATCACGCAGCTGCTCGAGCGGCTGAACATAGCCGGGAAGAACTCGCTAGTCGTGCCCGGCGAATACCTGGAGATCGTCATCACCAAGACCTGAGGTAAGCCGGCATGACGTTGAAGGACTACCGTGACCAAGAGATCTCAGGAGCATGCTCCGTGCAGAAGCACTACGACAGCCTGTTGGCAGAGCACTACGATTGGATGTTCGGGGCTTCGCTTGAAGCGAAGGTTTTGGAACAGAAGGCGCTGTTGAGCGAGATCGCCGTAGGGGCCCAAGGTGAGCTCGCCGTGGACCTCGGATGCGGCTCGGGCTTTCAGACCCTGGCACTGTACGAGCTCGGCTATCGCGTTCTGGCGCTCGACCTGAGCGAAAAGCTGCTCGGTAAGCTGGCCGGCAGGATTGGTTCTCGTAATATTACGATTAGGCTGGGCGACCTGCGCAAACTGGACGAATACGTCGCCCCTGCGAGCGTCGGTATGATCGTGTGCATGGGCGACACGCTGACCCACCTCACGAGCCGACGGGAAGTGTGTGACCTGTTCCGGTCGGTCGAACGCGCCTTGAAGTCGCGAGGCGTCTTTGTCGTGACCTATCGGGATCTTTCCGGGGACGGATTACTCGGCCTCGACCGCTTCATCCCTATCCGCGGCGATGACGAGCGCGTGATGACCTGTTTCCTTGAGTACCTCGATTCCTACACTGCAATGATTACTGATTTGGTCCACGTTCGAGACACCGCCGGCCGTTGGACTCTTCAGAAGAGCAGCTACCAGAAGCTTCGATTGCCAGTCGACTGGGTTCGCGGACAGATCGCAGCCGCCGGACTGTCGGTCAACCTACAGCGTACCGAAAGGATGGCGACACTCGCTGCTATCAAGGCGGGCTGAAACGAAGCAACACGAGGCTGATCCCTCGCGCCGGACGCCGTGCAACTACGGCGTCCGACGCGTCGTGTATTCAAGAGTCAAGCGACTACGACTCGCACGCTTTCAGGAGCGCGACGAAGCCGCGTGCATTCCAGGGAATGTCGGCTCTGCCCTCTTTGAATGACTGGAAAGGAACAGTGTGAGCGTCGCTTACGGTTCGTTCTGACATTGCATTCCAGTGAGGCTCGCGCGACGAACGACGACGGAGGAAGAAGATTATTCGCCGGCTTCACCCCATTGTTGCGGCCCGTTGCGATAAACGTGGGTCATCCATTCCAAGACGGCTGGGATCCATAGGCCCTGCGCGGCCGCCCATTTTTCCTCCGGGCGTACTCTCACCACAAGTCCTCGGGTAAGAATCTCAAGATCTCTCACCGCAGCTCTGGAACTGCCAGATCGCACATGCAATTGATAACCAGGGCGTCCCAGTCCTGCTCGGGAAACTCCCTCGCTGTTGCGAGACGCGTTCCCGCGTGGCACATTCAATTCGAAAGGCTCGTCCTCATTCGGGCAGCACTACGCCTGACCCGCCCATTTCCTTCGGCATGTCCTTCATTTTTGGTCTTCCATCCTTGATACGCAGAACAGTCTCCTGGTAATTGACGTGCAGTGCGGGCTCGAACTTCAGTTGTGGCAGAAGGGCGACGTAGATGTCGACCAGTCCCATAGTGGGATGTTCGGTGAACAGATGGCCGCCGCATTTCTTGCACCACTTTCGATAACTGATGGGCGTCTTGTTGTATGTGCCGATGTTTGACGCGCCCTGAGTGATTTTCAGTGACTCCGGTTTCCACAGCGAGAATGCGTTCACAGGACCGGCTGACCAGTGACGGCAGGATTCACAGTGGCAGTAGCCCATCGCGGCAGGATGGCCGCTGACCTCGAATTGCACCTCTCCACAAAAGCAACGCCCCGACAAGATGCTCATAACAAACGCCCCTCTCAAGTAAGATGGAGACTATCCAGAAGTAGTTAGTCTAAGACGATCAGCTCAGTTTCGAATGACTGGTCGTCCGCGCTTCATGCTCAATCGTCTATGGGTGTGGTTATGGATGCATTGTCGGATGTATTGCGCACCGTTCGCCTTAAGGGCGCCATATTCTTCGATGTTCATGCGTCTGATCCCTGGGCGGCAGAGACGCCGGCGGGAGCCGAGATCGTGGCTCGAATGTTTCCGGACGCCGAGCATTTGATCTCCTATCACGCGATTACCCGCGGCCGCTGCTGGGCGGTCGTCGCAGAGTGCCCCCCACTGTTCCTGGAAGCCGGAGACGTCGTCGTTATTCCGCATGGGGACGCGCACGTGCTTTCAAGCGCGCCGGGCGGGCGGGGTACGAAGGACCTCCGGCGTTATCGCGCTCCGAGCGAGCTGGAGCTGCCGGTCTCAATTTCGATGGGAAGCGGAACGTCCCAGTCGGCAGGGTTCATCTGTGGCTTCCTTGGTTGCGATGCCCGGCCATATAACCCGCTGCTGAGTTCGTTGCCTCGGGTATTCAAGGTGAGCGATCCCGAGGACGGTCCGCTTGGTGCCTACGTGCAAATCGCATTGGCTGAATCAAAGAGACCACGCATCGGCAGCCAGAGCGTGCTCGGTCGGTTGAGCGAACTGATGTTCGTCGATGTTATTCGCCGATACCTTGAGACGCTGCCGTCGAATCGGCTGGATTGGCTCGCCGGGTTACGCGATCCATGCATCGGGCGTGCACTCGCAGAGATTCATCGCGACCCGGCACGCGTCTGGACGCTCGAGTTGCTTGCCCGCAAGGTTGCAATGTCACGTTCCGCCTTTGCGGCGCATTTCATGAAATTCGTTGGTACGCCACCTATGCAGTATCTGGCCAACTGGCGCATGCAGATCGCCGCCAATCGGCTCCTGGGCACCACAGACAGCGTTGCAGTGGTTGCCAATAGCGTCGGCTACGATTCAGAAGCTGCCTTCAGCCGCGCGTTCAAGAAAGTAGTGGGCGTCCCGCCGAGTGTATGGCGCAGGAAACGGCGAGCTCCAAGCGGGGCTTCTGCATGAGTCCGCCGTCCGCAAGTCGTTCGGCGCTTCTATGACCATTCTGCGACCGGACCCCACTCGCGAACAGGTTCTAAAGCGGCGGAAGCGCCAGTGCCCGGCAGTCAGGACAACCTAGCTAACGGGCGATAGGCGTTGAACCGGGCGAAGTGCGGGCCTGATGAACTTCGTACCCGCCAGTGATCGGCTGCCGCAAAGCAGATATTAGAGACGGTCAGCACGGGCTCGAAAGCCGCCACCTCGAGACATCGCAAAACCTCAAAAGGGGTCGGCCGTCGGCGACGCCCTCTCTCGATGGGGTGCGCGAGTGGAGTGGGCGGGACCAGAGCAAGACATAAGAGCTCCGCGGATGTAGTCGCGGTTCTCAGATCGGTCGCCCACACCCGGTCGGGCTGTAATCAGCACAGGTGTTTCTTTGGTGAGCCGGCCGTTCGCTTCCCCGACACCGGCTGCACATCTTGAAATCCTCCTACGCGCCTCACTCCGCGGATAGCGGCTGTCGGTGGACGGCAGACAATCTGGTGCAAGGGGAAGCACTTGCCGCGCTAGAACCAGCGGGCGAGGCCGACGTAATCGGAGTTATGCCAGGGCGCCGCGACTTAGACGAAGCGGCAGCGCACACCCCCCGTTCGCTCAGCGCCGCAGCATGTGCGGGCCGGCCTCCGCGACGCTCTTCGTGCCGGTGAGCGCGAGAGTCACACGCAGCTGCTCACGCAAAATTGCGAGCGCGCGCGTGACGCCCGCCTCACCCCCCGCAGCGAGCGCGTACAGCCAGGTGCGGCCGATGAGACAGGCGCGCGCGCCGAGCGCCAGCGCCTTGGCGATGTCCTGCCCGGAGCGGACACCGCCGTCGAAGAGCACCTCGCAGCGTCCGTCGACCGCTGCGACGATCTCCGCGAGCACCGAGATCGAGGAGGGGGCGCCGTCGAGCTGACGCCCCCCGTGGTTCGAGACGACGATGGCGCTCGCGCCGGTCGCGAGCGCGAGGCGCGCATCCTCGACGTCGAGAATGCCCTTGAGAATGAGCGGCCCCGGCCAGCGGCTGCGCACCCACTCGACGTCGCGCCAGGTCACCGAGGCATCGAAGTTCGAATGGGTCCACTCCGAGAGCGTCAACATGTCATCGGTGTTCCCCACCCGACCGATGAGATTGCCGTAGGTGCGGCGCTTTCCGAGCAGCACCTTTGTGAGCCACACGGGCTTGGTCGCGAGGTCGAAGGCGTTGCGCAGCGTCAAGCGCGGCGGCACGGCAAGACCGTTGCGGGTGTCGCGCCAGCGCTCACCGAGGAGCGGCAGATCGAGCGTCAGCATGAGCGCCGAGCAGCGCGCCGCAATCGCGCGCTCGATGAGCTCCTGGTTGAAGCCCCGATCGCGCATCAAGTACTGCTGGAACCAGAACGGCTCGCTCGTGCCTGCGCGCACGTCCTCGATGGAGCAGATCGACATCGTCGAGAGACAGAACGGGATCCCCGCGCGCGCCGCCGCACGCGCCCCGTGGATCTCGCCATCGGCGTGGTACAGGCCGGCAAGCCCCGTAGGCGCGATCGCGAGCGGCATCGACACCGGCTGGCCGAGGATCGTGGTCGAGAGCGACAGGCTCGAGATGTCGACCATGACCCGCTGTCGAAATTGGATGCGATCGAGATCGCTCGAATTGGCGCGCAGGGTGCTCTCGGTATAGGAACCCCCGTCCGCATAGTCGAAGATGGCGCGCGGGATGCGCCGCGCGGCGATCTTTCTCAAGTCCTCGGTGCAAAGCGCACGCGCCAATCGCCCGCCCGCGGTGGCTCTCATCGGCCGGCCGCCACCGCGCTGAAGTGCTCGACGACTGGCGGGGATGCAAAGAAGGGGCCGATGTGCGCCCGCCATTCGGCGAATCGGGGCGAGGCGCGGAAATGCACGGTGTGATCCTCGAGCGTCTGCCACTCGATGCGCAGCAGGTAGCGGCTCGGCGTCTCGATCGAGCGGCGCAACTCGTGGGCAAGATACCCGGGACTTGCCGCGAGCACGGCAATCGCGCGCGGGAAGGCCGCCTCGAAACCGGCCTCGCGCCCGCTCTGAACCGTGATCAGCGCGATCTCGACGATCATTCAAGAGGCTCCCGGGATCCACGCGGTGCCCGCCAGGGGCACCCCGGCCATCGCGGCGGCCTCCACCGTGAGCGCGACCAGATCTTCCTTCTCGAGATGATGCACGTCCTGCTTGCCGCATGCACGGGCGATCGTGGTGAGCTCCATGTTGAGGGTCTTCAGGTAATTGCGCAGCCGCTGGGCGCCCACCGGAGGCTCGAGCCGCTGCTCGAGCAGCGCATCCTGCGTCGTGATCCCGACCGGGCAGCGACCGGTGTGGCAGTGATGGCAGAACCCGGGCGCCGTGCCGAGCGCTGCGTAGTCCGCGAGCGCCGAGTGGTGCTGTCCCTGCGTGACATAGGATTCGCTGTTGCAGCCGAGCGCGATCAGCACTCCCTGACCGATCGCGACTGCATCGGCGCCCATCGCGAGCGCCTTGGCGACATCGGCCCCGCTGCGGATTCCGCCCGAGATGACGAGCTGCACGGTACCGCGCATGTTGAGCTCATCGAGAGCATCGACTGCCTGCCGTAGCGCGGCGAGCGTGGGGATGCCCACATGCTCGATGAACACGGTCTGCGTCGCAGCCGTGCCGCCTTGCATGCCATCGACGACGATCACGTCGGCGCCCGCATGCACCGCGAGCTTCACGTCATTGAACACTCGGGTTGCCCCGACCTTGACGTAGATCGGCTTCTCCCAGTCCGTGATCTCGCGCAGCTCCTTGATCTTGATGACGAGGTCGTCCGGTCCCGTCCAGTCCGGATGACGCGAGGCGGAGCGCTGATCGATGCCTTGAGGAAGCGTGCGCATGCGCGCCACGCGTGGATTGACCTTCTGTCCGAGCAGCATGCCGCCGCCCCCGGGCTTCGCCCCCTGGCCGATCACGATCTCGATGGCATCGGCCCGACGCACATCGTCGGGATCGAATCCGTAGCGCGACGGCAGGCACTGGTACACGAGCGTCTTCGAGGAGGCGCGCTCCTCCGAAGTCATGCCGCCATCCCCCGTGGTGGTCGAGGTGCCGAGCTCGGTGGCCGCGCGGCCGAGAGCCTCCTTCACGCGCGCGGACAGCGCGCCGAAGCTCATGCCCGCGACCGTGATCGGAATCGCGAGCTCGATCGGCCGCGAGGCGAAGCGGGTTCCGAGCACGGTGCGGGTCGAGCAACGCTCGCGATAGCCCTCGAGCGGGTAGCGCGACAGCGAGGCCGCGAGGAACAGCAGATCATCGAAGCAGGGGACACGGCGTTTGGCGCCGAGTCCACGGATCTCGTAAAGGCCCGTGGCCGCCGCACGCTGGATGTAATCGATCGTCGAGCGGTCGTAGCCGGCCGATTCCTCGTGCTGCACGGGGTGCTCTTTCGAGCCGGGCTCCACCGGATCACGCATAGCGGCTCCTAGTACTCCTGGTTCGCACTGGCATTCCAGTGATACAGATTCTTGGCCGAGGCGACGCGTTTGAACTCGCCCGGATCGTGCGAAAGACCCGCCGCCTGCAGCAGGGCCTTGAGCGAGATGCGATCCGCATCGCTCATCGGCTCGAAGCGCGCATCGGCGCCGAGCGAGCGCACCGCGCCGCGCACGTAAATCACCGCCTCGTACAGGGAGTCGCCGAGCGCATCGCCCGCATCGCCGCAGATGACGATGCGCCCGGCTTGCGCCATGAAGGCGGAAAAGCTGCCGACGCTGCCGCCGACCACGATGTCGGCGCCTTTCAGCGAGATGCCGCAACGTAGCGAGGCATCGCCGTCGATGACGAGCAGCCCGCCGTGCGCCGAGGCGCCGGCCGCCATCGAGGCGAAGCCGCGGATGTGAACCCGCCCGGACATCATGTTCTCCGCGGCCCCCGGTCCCGCATTCCCATGCACCGTCACGGTCGCGTGCTTGTTCATGCCGCCCACGTAGTAGCCCACGTGCCCATGAATCTCGACGACGAGCGGTGCATCGAGACCGCAGGCAATCGAGTGCGCGCCGTTGGGGTTGAGCACGCGCACCTGCTCGATGCCTTCATCGAGCGCCTGCCGGTGCAGATAGGCATTGAGCGAGCGCAGCGTGTCGCGGGACAGATCGAAGTCGCGCCGCACCGCCACCGGATTCAGATGTGCCATGAGTAGATTTCCTCGGGCTTCGGCTCGATGAGCGAGGCATGGGCGATGTGGGGGAGGTGGGCCAGCGAGCGGAACTCCGAGGCGATCGCGACGTAGTCATCGGTCTCGGCAATGACCGCCGGCTTGCAGGCAAAGGCGTCGCGCACGATGAGGAGCTCGCGCTCGGTCCCCATGAGAAAGGTGTAGAAGCCGTCGAGCTCACTGAAGCCCCGCTCGACGGCCGTTTCGAGGTCATCCCCTTCGCGCAGCCGCCACTCGAAGAAGCGACACGCCGCCTCGGTGTCGTTGTCGGTCTCGAACTCGATGCCGAGCGGCTCGAGCCGCTTGCGCACCAGGTGCGGATTGGAAAGCGAGCCATTGTGCACGAGGCAGAAATCACGCCCCGCGGTGAACGGATGGGCATGCGCCGGGGTGACGGCCGATTCGGTCGCCATGCGGGTGTGCCCGACCAGGTGCGTGCCGGCGAGCGACTCGAAGCGGTAGCGGCGCGCGATCTCGGCGGGCGCGCCCACATCCTTGTAGAGATCGATCGAGTGTCCGACCGACAGCACCGACACCTCGGGCGCATTGCGCTGGAGCCAGGCGCCCACTCGCGCGGGCTCGGTCGCCGTGGTCAGCACCGCATGGTTGCCGTTGATCGCGATGCTCTGCGACTGCGTGAGCTCCTCCTTGAGCTCGGCGAGGAGCTCCGGCCAGTCGACGGCCTGCGTGCCGCTGTAGAGGCTCAGCTTGTGCTCGCTCTCCGGCACCGGGGCCGTGTACACGGCGAGTCCCGCCGAGTCCGGTCCCCGCTCCGTCATGCCGACGAGCATCGGCACCATCAGTGCGCCGAGCTCATCGCGCAAGCCTGGATTCTTCACCAGCAGACCGACGATTCCACACATCGCGCTCTCTCCTGATCGAGCGGCGCCCCCTGCGGCGCACCGCATCGAGAACTAGAAAAATTCGAGATACCGCTTGGTTTCCCATTCCGAGACGTGCCGCGAGTACTCGGTCCACTCCATGCGCTTCAAGCGGATGAACTCGCGCGCGAGATCCTCGCCGAGGCCCTGGCGGATCACGCTGTCCTCCTCGAGCGCATCGATCGCCTCCTTGAGCGATTGCGGCAGCAGCTTGATGCCCCTAGCCGCAAGCTCCTGGGCGTTCAGCTCGTAGAGGTTGATGTTCTGCGGCGGACCCGGGTCGAGCTTGCGGTCGATGCCGTCGAGCCCCGCCGCGATCAGCGCCGCCGAGGTCAGATACGCATTGCAGCCCGAATCGGGCAGCCGCACCTCGAGCCGGCCATGGGGCACGCGCACGCAGGCGGTGCGGTTGTTGTCCCCGTAAGTGATGTACGCGGGCGCCCAAGTGGCCCCCGACAGTGAGCGTCCCACCACCAAACGCTTGTAGGAATTCACCGTCGGGGCGGCGATCGCACAGAAGGCCCGGGCATGCGCGAGCACGCCGCCCAGGAAGTGGTAGGCCATCGTCGACAGTCCCATGCCGGACTTGTCGCTCTCGTCGTTGAAGGCGTTCTTCTGCGTGCGCGAGCCCAGGGAGACGTGAAAGTGCGCGCCGCTCCCGGTGCGGTTCGAGAAGGGCTTGGGCATGAAGGTGGCGATCATGCCGTGCTGGTGCGCGATCTCGCTTGCCGCCATCTTCACCAGGGTGAAGTTGTCGGCGCTCTTGAGCACGTCGGCATAGGTGAAGTTGATCTCGAACTGTCCGTTGCCGTCCTCGTGATCGATCTGGTACACATCGACCCCCACGGCCCGCAATCCCGCGACCATCTCATCGAGCGCTGCGCGGCTGCGAAACAGCCCCTTGTAGTCGTAGCACGGCTTGTCGAGGTCGTCGGTCGCATCGGCGGGGCCGAGCGAGCCGTCAGCGCGGCGCGCGAGCAGCATGAACTCGGGCTCGATGCCGGTGTACATGGTCAGGCCGCGCTCGGCGAGCCGCGCGACCTGCGCTTGCAGTGCGACCCGGGAGCAGTACGGATAGGACTTGCCGTTGACGACCCCGTTGCAGATGATCCGCGCATAGCCCGGCATCCAGGGAATGCGCTCGAGCGTCGCGAGGTCACCGACCGCCATGTAATCCGGTCCCTCGGGGCCCATCCCGAGGCCCCACACCGCAAAGCCGGCAAATCCCGCGCCGTCATCGAGCACCATGTCGAGATGCTCGACCGGCACGGCCTTCGCCTTGGCCGAGCCGTGAATGTCGACGAACTGCGCCAGCACATAGCGGATGTCGTGCTGCTTGAAGAATTTGACCGCCTGCTCCCGATTCATACCGATTCCCCCTGTGTCTCGCCGCGGACGCACCCGCCGCTCTCTCGGATCACGATGCCGAGCTCATCGATCAACGCCGATCCGTAGGTCGGATCGCACCAGATGCGATAGCGCGGATCGCTCGCCGTACCCTGCGCAATCACGAGCACGGCAATGCCCATCATGAGCGTCATGACGATCGGCCGCGCGCCGAGCGTGAGCGCTGCGAACTCGATGTTGCACACCTGCGCGAGGGCCGCGTGCACCCCGGCGCCGCGCAGCTCGAGACCCGTATCCTCGCGCAGCACCGGATACACACCCGACGCCTCCCGATCGAAGGCGCGCCCGAGCGCCGCGAGCTTGGGCGCAGGCGCCGGCTGCTCGAGGAAGTACTCGCTCGTGCCGAGGCGCGCAATGAGGAGGGAAGCCTCGCCCGTGCCCGCACCGTGCTCGCTCCAGGAATTGGGCGCCTGCGGCACCTCAAGTCCCTGCGACTCGAGCCAGTCCGTCGCGCGCGGGCCCTTGAGCCCCAAGCGCGCGCGCTCGAGCGCAAGATCGAGCACGAGCGCAGCGGGCGGCGTCGGTACGGCGCTCATGCGCCCACCGCCCGGCGCTGCGGGGCCTCGAGCAAGCTGTTGGGACGCTGGCGCCGCTGCTCGGGATCGTAGAAGGGCGTCGGCACGACGCGTGCCGGCAGCATCGCGCCGCCGTCTCCGCGGATCGCGAGCTCGCGGCCGGCCTGCGCCAGCTCCGGGCGCACGAGCGCCAGGCCGATCGTGCGGCCGAGCGTGTGCGAGTACGCCGCGCTCGTGACGCGCCCTCCAATGCGCCCTTCCTCGATCACGAGCTGGCTCTCGCGCGGCGCCGGCTCCGGGCGTAGGAACTCGATCCCGATGAGCTTTTGCCGCGGACCGCGCGCCTTCAGGATC